>Ga0209212_1001733_pt1 | contig 33891 bp, 10 predicted proteins | sample RifGroC2_FD_183996 | JGI IMG/M metagenome (GOLD analysis project Ga0209212, IMG submission 183996) | Groundwater microbial communities from Rifle, Colorado, USA - Groundwater C2 (SPAdes) (version 2) | ecosystem: Environmental > Aquatic > Deep subsurface > Groundwater | place: Rifle, Colorado...
AATTATGAAAGACCTCACCAAGCTTTGAATGGACTGACCCCAAAAAAAATTCTTGAAAATTTGTCAACGAATTAGTTGACTTTTACAGGGATGACATATACTTTAAGTGAGTCGTTACGATGTAATGCGTAATTAGTAAATTTTTTATAAATTCTTTTTACGGATTACGGATTACGAATTACGACATACATACTTCAATATATTTTCCAGTCCTGTAAACTCAAAATCTCTCTTTCTTTGCTTCTCCAATAGAGAATTAAAGGCTTTTTTGCTATAATATTAAGATTTGTGTTTTATTTATTTTTGTTTATTATATGCGGTTTTGGAAGGGATTGAAAAATAGCGGAATTTTTACTTTTAAGATGATTAAAAAGCTTATTTGTTCTTTTTTGATTGGGACGATTTTTTCTGCTTCGAATTTGTTTTTTGTGAATATTTTTCCGGATCAAATTGAGAAGATTTTTGGGGTGGAGAAGGCTTTGGCCAAGAGTGAGGAGGAATTGACTAAGATTAATTTGGTGACGATTTTGGTGGAAAGAGATTTATTTGCAAGCGGGAATAAGTTTTTGGGATTGCAGGATAAGGAGCCTGATTATTTAAAAGAAGATTCTATTTCGGATCGAATTTTGCGTTATGCGCAGGATGTGCAGAAGGCTTTGCCTTATACGAAGGCAGTCATTATTCAAGTAGATCGAGCTGAGAAAGTGAAAAATATTGTTGATGTTCTGGAAAAACTTTATTTTGAAGGGGATGGCGCGGATGATGAATTTAATCGATTGTCCGGGGTTGTTTTGATTGGGGATTTGCCTTTGCCTGTTGTTAATAAAAATGGAAATCATTTCGCGAGCATGTATCCTTATACGGATTTTGTGGACAAGAGATATGTTTTTGATAATGAGGCGCGGGAATTTATTTTGAACAAGGAATTGGATTTTTTTCAACCTGAGATTTGGCATGGGGTGATTAAGGCTCCGGCAAGTGGTAGTGAGGGTGAAAAAATGTTGGCTGAATATTTTGATAAGAATCATTTATTTCATGAAAATGTCGGGGATTACGCGAAATTTGACCGAAAAATTTTGTATCAGGATTTTATTAATGAGCCGAAAGAGCTGAGCGATGAAAAATTTTTGAAATACGATCTTTTTATCAATCATTTAGAAGATATTGCTTATATGCGATATAATAAAGATTTGGCTTATGAGCTTTATACGTTGTTTAACGGGGAATTAATAGACGGGGACGGTATTGATAATGATGGAGACGGTTTGATTGATGAGGAGTTGAAAGACGGGGTGGATAATGATGGAGACGGGTTGATCGATGAGGATATTGGGGATGCTTTTAATAAGCGTGATAATGACGGAGACGGGTTGATCGATGAAGATGGAACGGATGATAATGACGCGGATGGTGATGGGCAAATGGACGAGGATCCTCCGGGAGACATGAATGGTGATGGTTGTCCGGGAATCTGCGGGGTTGATGATGATAATGACGCGGCGGACAGCGATAATGACGGGTATTGCGATGGCCAAGAAAAGGAAGCGGGAACAAGTCCTTATGATGATGATGATCATCCGAGAGTTCCCGCCCTGCCTTTTAGTCGATGGATAGATGAAGGTGATCCCAATGATGATGATGAAGACGGTTTGGTGGATGAAGATGGAATAGAAGATAATGACGCTGATGGTGATGGGAAAATCGATGAGGATCCGGCCGCGACTACTCCTGATTCAAAAGAAATGTTTAAAACCGTGCCGGATATTATGTCCGAAACAATAATCAATAAATTTTTTCTTGGTTATGAAAAATTATTTAACGGATATTTAAGCGAAATTAATGATAGTGTCAGAAATACGGGATATTTTAGAGAAAAATATGATAATGGCAAAGGTGCTCAAAGAACCGAAGTTGACAGCGCCGTTACTTTAATCGCTAAAAAAGATTTGTATACAATGCAATATTTAAGAGTTGTAAATGATGAAATTGAAAAAATCATTGATAATATTATCAGTAAAATTCAGCAAAATATTCCTTTGATTTCGGATGTTAGTATTACGGGAGTCGCGAATGTGAATGATTTGGTGGTGAATTTGAAACCTTATACTTTTATCAATCATTCCAGACTGGAAAAAGTTGACGGGAAAAAATTATACAATGTTCGTTATTATATTTTAGGGAAACAGTATTATGTTGAGAATGATGATGATTATTCGCGTCAGGTTAAAAGTCCGATGGATTGTACTTTATATAGGGGTTCCGCGGCATTAAATGGCGGTTCAACTTCTATCATGGTGGAAGCTAACAGGGTTTTTGATTTTACATCCGCTTCGTATACCGGAGAAGAAATTCCGGCGGGGAGCACAAAAGTGCCGAGTTCGAAAAAAGTCAGAAAAGCGAACGCGCCGTTTGCGGGCTGTTATGGAGCTAATGCGCAAAGGCCACTTCGATGTTTTTCGGATGCGGCTTGGGATCCTGTTTTCAATATTGCCGGCACAAAGAGAATACCGAATGACATTGCCAAAAACCTTGAAGTTGATTGGAGAGCTTGTTATCAGTTTAAAGAAAAAGAAACTTTCCATAATTATCTTTATGCGAAAGATAAAAGCGTGGAAGACTATTTTGATGAACTGGAGGATGCGGATTCAGAAGAAGAAAGAGCGGAGATCGAAAAGACCCAATATCCTGATCATTGGAAAAATTATGAATTAAAAGATTATATAATTTTAGATGTAAACACTAAGACTCCTGATGGAAAAACGATTAAAGCTCAACTAAACATGCAACAGGTTTTTGATATGGTTTCCTTTAAAGGGTTTTCCGATATGGTTGAAAAAGTGATTACAGGAGAGCCATTGGAATTTAAAATTTTGGAACCTATTGAATTGGATGAAAATACCATAATTAAAGATTTGATGTTGAAAGTTGATCCGAAAAAAGTCGGAGATATTATATCAATTTTCGAACACAAAGAACCGACTTTAAAAACCGTGAGTGAACAATTTAAAGCGGGTTTTTCAATGGATATGCCTATTGATGATCCAAGATACAGTTCGTTCAGAGATTTTACCGGTAAATTTCAGGAAGTTATTTATCCGAATGTTTTTCGAGCTAAAGATTTAAATGATTTTAAAAAAATTATTGAGAATAAAATTGAAGAGCTAAATCAAATTCCCGGGGGTGTGAATTACACCGCGGATTTAAAAAATATTTTGGACAAAGAAGCGGGGAAGCTGGATGAAACGCATATTGATGACGCGATTAAATGGAAAAAAATGAATATTAACACAAAACATGCGGAAATTTTAAAATCTTTCTTAAATCCTGATATAAAGCCTTATGTTTCAAACTCCAAACCAAATTATGGTTATGAAGCGGCTTTTATCAGTGCGGAAGGCAATGATAAGGAATTGTTTTATGGAATAGATCCAAGTTTTGGAGGTGAAGAAACAGATAGTGAATTCAATAATTTGGAATCTTTACAGCGAACAGAAAATTCAAACAATCAAATTGAAGATAAAAACGAATTATTCGATTTTGATGGGGAAGAGAATAAATCGAAAGATAAAGAAGAAGAAAGTAAAAGTTCAAGCGGTGATAATTCAGGTGGAATTGTGGCATGGCTAAAAAAATGGTCAAACGCGGCAAGTTACTTGAATGATCTCAAAATTTGGTTGGACGAATCCAAAGATATTGGATTTGACAAGGCAAAGTGCGGTACGAACGAGGATAAAAACGCCTTGCTTCAAAAGTTGGATAAAAGTCGTTTTAATCCTTCTTATGTTATGTCTTTGGATGAAACTGAAATTTTTGAGGAACAGCCGATAAAAGATTCCGATTCGGATGGCATTCCGGATTCCATTGATGATAATCCGACCAATAAAGACGTTAATTCGAATATGATTCCTGATGGCGCGGAAGCCACGATAGGGATTAAATTGGATATCAAAGAAAAAGTTTTAAAAGCAAATACTCGATCAGATATTTATAATCTGGATGTACAAACTTTGGATTCACTGGCAAAAATCAATTCTTATGATAATTTTTCAAAAATCGCGATTATCGCTTTAACTCCTGAAGAAGCCAAGACTGATTTGCGAACCTTGTTAAAGAAAAAAATCATTGATGAAGATACGGGAGGAGATCTTTTTACGGCTATGGGCATAAATCCGATTCAAATCGTTAAAGGAAAATCCGGTCTTCAAATACAACCGAATGATTATGAAGGAGAATTTTATTTGGCGGGAATAACTTTAAATAATAATGAAGTTATTTCCAATTTGGTTAAATTAAAAACAACAAGCGAGAAAATAAAAGTTTATAGTTATTTGAAAAGAATTGTGGAAGAAAAAATTCCGGCGGGGACAGAAATCATTGAGGAAATAAATGTTTATGATGACGAAAATAATTTAATCGGAAAAATTAACCCGGAAACAGGAAATATTGTTTTGGAGAATGATAATTATGAATTAATCGCTGAAGCTAGCAATTTAGATTACCCCCTGAGGGTATATGTTCGAGAAAAAAATACAAATAAAAATTATGTCGCGATTATTTATAAACCGAAAGAAGAGATTGTGAATATTATTGATTCTTCAATTTCTTTGAACAGTGAAAATTTAATCGGAATTAATATTTCGGATGTAAACTTGAAAGACAATATAAGATTGGCTTACAGTGAAACGACTATTTCCAATGTGGATATTTTTGAAGGCAGTAAAAAGATTGCGATATTGACTCCCAATGGCGATTTTTTTATTGGCGACAAAGAAAATTTTACACTTAAAGCAAAAGAAAATGATATTGTTAACGGGCCAATGATATTTCAATTTTTAAATAAATCAGGCGATATTTTGGCGCAATTTGTAATTGAAAATGATAATGAATTATTGGTTTTGGATAATGAAGGCAATTTAAATAAGTTATTAAACAATGAAGAAATCGGTAGAAACGTGAGTTTTAAAAACTTTAAAACGCCTGACTCTCAAAAAAACAATTGGATTGGGAAAGCGATGGCTGCTTATAGAATGATTCCTGACACTGATAATGACGGCTTAAATGATTATGAAGAATTTTTATTAAAAACTTCACCAACAATCAATGACACTGATGGCGATGGATATACTGATGCGAAAGAGATTGAGTATGGTTATGATCCTTTGAAAAAAAATAAAAAACTTTTCAGCGATCTTGAACGCGGGCATGAAGGATTTAAAGATATTATGGAATTATATTTAAGAGGAGTGATTAAAGGTTATAATGACGGAACTTTCAAGCCTGATAAAAAAATCACCCGCGAGGAATTCATGAAATTGGATTTGGGAGCGATATGTATATCATGCGATAAATTCAATAATGAAAAAAAATCGGAAACATTAAAAATTTATAATCAAAATCCTTTTCCGGATACCAAAAATATTAATCCTCAACTTTTAACATGCGCTGCTGAAGGAAAAAACAGGAACATAGTTTCAGGATATAAAAGCGCGGAATATGAAAATTATTTCTTGCCGCAAAAAGAAATCAGTTTTGCGGAAGCAACAAAAATTTTATTGGAAACAGCTAAAATTCCTTTGGTGGATGTTCCAATTACGGGAGACAAACCTTGGTTTTATAAATATGTTTTAACAGCGCAAAAGGCTTCATTATTTCCAAAAAATCGTTTTAAAGAATTGGATTCCGAAAATTTTGAAAAATTTAAAATTTGGTTTGACACTCAAATCGCAGTTTCAGGAAATTTCATTGATTTTTTAAATTCTTCGGTTAGCCGCGCTGAATTCGCGATTATGACCGGGAATATCAGATTATTGAAAGACTGTAAAAAACTGGACAGCGATTATGATGGAATTCCCGATAGTGAGGAAATTTATGTTTACGGTACAAATCCATTCAAAGCTGACACGGACAATGGAGGTATGGTTGATTTGGAAGAAATTTTAAATGGTTATGATCCTTTGAATTTTGAGGATGATAAAAATAATCAAAATTATGATAGTGATAATGACAAAATCCCAAATGAATATGAATTGGAAAATGGTTTGGATCCAAATAATAAAGAAGATGCGCAAGAAGATAATGATTTGGATTCCTTAACCAATTTGGAAGAATATTTTTTGGGAACGGATTTAAATAAAAAAGATACTGATTTGGGTGGCACGAATGATTATGATGAAGTAAAGATATTCAATACTAATCCCCTATCAAGCAAAGATGACAAAAGAAAAAATGACAGCGATAATGACGGTTTGAGCGATGATATTGAATTAAAAATCAATACAGATCCGTTTAAAGCTGATAGTGATAATGGAGGTGAGAGCGATTATGATGAATTCATTAATAACAGAAATCCTTTAAATCCGAATGATGATCAAAAGAACCCTGATAAAGATAATTCAAAAGATTTTTATGTTTTGGATACTGATGGTGATGGTTTAACGGATTCTGAAGAAATCAAATATGGTACCAGCTTGACTCTATGGGATACTGATTCAGATGGGATGTCCGATTATTCAGAAATTTTTTATAATACTGATCCTTTGGATAAAAATTCATTTATTTTGGATGCTGATAAAGATGGTTTGAGCGACGAACAAGAATTAAAAATTCGAACAAGTACTGTTATGTATGATACTGACATGGGTGGCGAAAGTGATGGCAGTGAATTTAATAATAATAAAAATCCTTTGGATCCAAAAGATGATGATAAAGATTCTGACAAAGATGGTTTGAGTGATAAAGAAGAAATCATTTATGGGACAGACCCTTTTAATTGGGATACCGACTCGGGCGGAGAAAGCGATTTGAATGAAATTTTAACGGGCAGCGATCCTTTTGATAGATCTGACGATAATTTTGATGAAGATAAAGATGGACTTTCGGATAAACAGGAAATTGAATTTGGAAGTAATCCCCTACTTTCCGACACTGATTTTGGAGGGGAAATTGATGGAGCGGAAAAATATAGAAATTCCAATCCGAATAATTCCAAGGATGATAAAAAAACCGTTTATGACGACAAATATGATTCTAAAAATTATAAAGATTCTGATAATGGCGGGGAATGCGATGCGAGTGAAAAAATCAGGGGAGCGAATTATTTAAATAAAATTGATGATTTTGTAAATGCGAATATAAATGATTGCGATGGGGATGGAATTATAAATGATGATGAAAAATTATATTTTACAGATCCTAATAATTGGGATTCGGACGGTGGTGGGCAAAGCGATTACAGTGAAATCAATGAAGGTAAAAATCCTTTGGATCCAAGCGATGATAATAAAAATGCTTCAATTGAGGATTTTGATGGTGATGGTTTAAAAAATTCGGATGAGTATAATAAAGGTTTAAATATCAATTCAAAAGATACGGACAAAGGCGGTGAAAATGACTTTGAAGAGATTAAAAACAGTTCAAATCCTTTGGATCCTAATGATGATAATAGACTAAAAGATTCGGACAACGACGGTTTATCAGATATTGATGAAATTACCAGATATTTAACTGATGCTTTTAAAGTTGATACTGACGCAGGTGGTGTTTCGGATTTCGATGAAATTAAAAATAATACTGATCCTTTGGATCCTTCCGATGACAACAAAATAAGCAGTGGTAAGAACTGGAATAATGAAAATTCCGCTTCAAACTCAAGGGTAAAAAATAATAATGCTGAAAATATTTCAAATGAAATTCCCTCTTCAGATTTCATTGATACAGACAAAGATTTATTGAGCGATATTGAGGAGAGAAAAATAGGCACGGATATAAATAATATGGATACTGACTCAGATAGTGTTTCTGATTATGATGAAATTTTAATGGGAACGAATCCGCTTAAAAAAGATAATCCGAGTGAAAATTCCGTTTCAAACGATTTATATTCCGGTGTAAATATTGCGGGGGAATTCATTGAAACAATTTATGAACAGCCTTTAAAATCCGAAATGGAACTTGTGAGTTCGAGAATTCCGGCTGGAAGCGATACTTATCTTTATTTAAAAGCGCAGATTGAAGATAAAAACGGGGAAACTAAAATTTCCGACAATTCAAGCATGATTATTTTCTCGATAATTGAAGGTAATAATTCAGGAGTTATTAAAGAAAAAAGTGTTCAAGTAAAGAATGGGATAGCGGAAACCATTATAAACGCTCAAACTTTAGCCGGAATGGTGAAAGTTGAAGCTAGATTATCAAAACAGGATATACTGCCCAAAACAGATTATTCTCTGGATGTTTACGCTCTGGCTCCGGACAACGCGATTCTCGAAGCTGATAGCCGAATTCTTGTTTCCGGAGGTTATTCCCGCTCCAATCTTCAGGTAATTTTACAGGATAAATTCGGGAATTTGGCAAATACGGAAGTTGCCACTATTTCAGTTGAATCGGAAGGTCCTATAGTTATGGAAACTACAGATGAAGATGATCAGAATGAAGGTATTCAATTAAAAAGTTTGTCGGGCATGTTTAATATTCCTGTTAAATCCGCTGACAAAGGCACCGGCATCGGGAAAGTAAAAGTTACTTACGCAAATAATAAAAAAGCGGAATTTAATTTTAAAGTCGTGGATGATGTTATTTTGCGTTTAAGCGCGGATAGCACTTCTGTTCAGGCAAACAATCAAAGTGAAATTAAAATTTCCGTTGAAACTGTGGATGAAGAAGGTCAAATATATAAAAATTTTAATCCGGAAATTAAATTTTCCATGAGTGATGAAGGTTTTGGCCAATTCATAAACGGGAATTCCATTACATTAAATGATGGAGAGGGAGAAATATTCGTCCGCGCCGGAACAATGGCGGGGAAAGCACAAATAACGGCTTTGGGTGAGAATATATCGCCGGCTTTCTTAAATTTAAAATTCCTTCCAAACGAGGCGGAAAAAACAGTTTTGAATTTTGAAAAGGAGATCGTTAAAAATAACCGCGAGCTCAATATTCAAGTTTTATTGTTTGATAAATACGGCAATTTGGCCACCAATGACTCCAAAACAAAAATACGCTTGAAATTGACCGAGGGTTCAGCAAAATTCGCGCAGATTATCGACGGAGACGTAAAATCAGCGAGCCGAGGAAAAGCTATATTTAAAATAAAAACCAATACTGAAACAGGAAAAATAAATTTAATGGCAACTCCTGAAGGTTTAAGCGAGGGCAGAAATATTTCGGGTTCAACATTATCGATAAAATCAATGAAAAGTTTGGGAAAAAATTATTTACGAGAATTGAACGCAAATGTTTTATATACTGTTTTGCTTGGTATGCCGGCAGGCAAAATTTATAGCGATGATTATTTTGGAGGCCATCTTTTAATAAACGGCAAAACTCAGGCCATTTCTACTGTGACTGAAGAATTGGAACAAAATAAAATTTTAGCCAATATTAATTTTAATGGGAAGTTGGATCTTCTGGATGAATCTTCAATGGCAATCAAACCGCTTCTCAATGGGAACAACCCAATTAAATTTGAATTTTTTCAAATTCTTGATCGCGTTTCTTTAGGTGAGGCAATCATAAAAATAGATAATAATCACAAAGATTTAGGTATTATCAGCAAAGAAGATTTATTGGATGATTTAAAATATGGAATTTACGCGAGGAAAGAAATCGAGGACAATAATTTCAGTATCAAAAAAAGATTGTTAGCAGGCAAAAACGTATTGTCGATTTTTGAGAGTGATATAGAAAAAGTTCGAATTTATGATAATTTGGCTGTAAAAATTTTTGATCCCGAATTTTTAATTTTCAATGAAGATTCATATTCTTATCCTGCTTTTAGAATTAATAAAGGTGCTTTAAATATTGCATCAATTATAATTTGGCAGAATTTTTCCGATACTGCAGGTGTTAAAATTTTGGATGAAAATTTTAATATGGCGAATTTCAATAATTTACCTAAAGGTGTTTATTTTTCCGTGGAGACGGAACTAGATAAATTTGTTATTCGAAAAACTTTTACCGGTAATTCCACAAAGCAACCGACAAGTTTGAGTTTATTTGATAAGTCACAGGAAATGACTTTGGACAGGAAACCCGGAATGAATGCGACAAGTCTGGAAAGTGTTTTGACCAAAACAAATATCGGTTTTGATGGAGACAATAAAAATTTGCTTTATTTCAGCGCGGGTACTCCGGCCGGAGAAGCGAATAAATCTTATATGTCGGATATTGGAATTGTTTTAGGTGATCCCTCCATTAAAAAAGTAAATAGGGGGATAGTTTCTTCCACAGGTTATACCAAAGATGTGGGAAGATTGATTTTGAGCGGATCGGAAATGATAAAAGATATAACCATGATCGATATAAACAGTGATGATAGAGATGATATTTTAGTTGCTTATGAAGACGGTAAATTCACTTTATTGGAAAACTTGAATTCAGATCCTCGATATTATGACAGAGGCACGGTTTTAAATTTGGTTAATGGTGTTATTGCCATTGATAAAGGAGATATAAATAATGATTCTTCTGATGATATTGTCGTGGCCACCAAAGATTCTTGTTTAAATGATGAAATTTGCGTATATGTTTACGAAAATCATGATGGCTCTTTTGTACGTAAAAATCTTAATCTGGATATTGTTCAAAGGGTTCATGATTTAAAAGTGGCGGACATGAACAATGATAATTTCGATGACATTATAGTTTCCGATTATGGAGCAAATGTCAGAATTTATTATAATGTTAATGGAAACGTAAATACTGAAGGCCAACTTGCAGGATCATTGGCGCCGAAAGCGGATTCCAATCTGAATTTAAAAGAGGAGGTTTTGGCTTATTATAAGGGAATGACTACAAACAATGAAGAAGATTCTTTTGATGATCAATACTTTTTACCTCTGCCTATAAACAATAATAAAGGATTTTCCGACAGCACGAATCCTGAGGAAATAAACAATGTGAGAAAAACTCTTTCTGATTTGGCAAAATATGGTGTAGAGGTGGAAATGCAAGGCCCGAATAAGAAAGATGATGAATCATTCGTTTATCTTGACTATGATAAAAATTTAAAATCCAGCAATAAAAAAGCAGTGGATTTAAATGGAGGATTAATTGAAATCGGTGATAAAATTCAATATACTCTCACTTTAAAAAATACCGGAACCAATAATATCGATAAAATTTTTATCAGTGATGTAATCCCAACCATCGCAAAATTTCAACCTGAGTCGGTAAAATGTTTAAATTGCGGACAGGATGAAGTATTAGTCATTGAAGAGACAGGAAAGAAAGGTCGGGATTTTATATTTACAGGCATTAAAATTCCGGCCTCAAATGAAAGAATTATCAGTTATGAAATATCCATAAATTCATTGCCGAAAATAAATCTGGAAACAGGCAATAATATGTCCGATGAATATAAAAAAGATAATTATCGGGATATTTGGGCTCAAATTGAAGGCAATGACACAGGGAGATCAATTTATTTTTATTCCGACAATATTAAAACCGAAACTTTTATTCCGATAGCTCAATCAGCTGTCAGTAAATTAAAATATGTTCAAGTACAGTATAAATTATTGGTTACAGAACCTCTGAGCGATGAAGAAACGGCCAAGGTAATCGATGAACTGCAGCCTGACATGCCGGATCAAAAAGATCTGGAACTTGGTCCTGACGGTTCATTGCCCAAATTTTTACAGGAAAAAGTTGATTGCAGAAAAAATAAGGATTGTGATAAAGACGGAGTTCCTGATCAGTTTAATGGAAAAATGTCTCCGAAAGACAAAAGTACAATAGAAAAAGCGGGTGAAGCTCTTGATGAAGTAGCGGAAACAGTAGAAAATTTAGTTACATCCATGAAATGTTCAGGAGGTTGTTTGCCTACGCCGATAAATTTGGCTTTTTTAACGCCGGGGCCGATAAATATTTTAGGCGCTATTTCAGGTATTTCTCCGGGAATGCCGGCATTCGGCTGCTGCCTGCCTACTCCTCTTGGGCCAATTTTGCCTTGTGTGGGACCTACATGCTATGGATCTTTGTTTTTCAGATATTATATTGATACTACTTTAACCATTTTGGGAGCAGGCACAGTTAATTCATTTTGTTTCGGACCTTATCCGGGCGGAATCTGTCTTGCATTTCCTTCTATAGATAAGGGCACAACCGATTCATGCGGCAATAAAAAACAAGGCCAATGCGAAAAAATTCAAAAATGGGCGGAAAAACAACTGGAAAAAGTCAACAAGGTTGTTGCCGAAGCCAACAAAGCAGTCTCGGATGCCGCCAATACTGTAAATGGCGCGATTTCGACTTCCGGAAGCAGCGCGCAGAAAAAAACACGCAATGAAAGCGGTGGGATGGTCGGAACAGAAATAAACGGTTATAAGGTTAATGCTGTGATCGGTACTAATTTTTCTTTGCCGGCAATGCCAATTTTAGCGGATTGGGTAAAAAGACAATGGGAAGAAATTCACAATAAATTATTGTCGGACCCGCCTGATTTATTTATTATTTCTCCAAGTTTTAACACTATCGGAAGCGCGGTCATTCCAACAAAAAACTTCTCGGATGTTCGAAATTTAAATGAATTCTTAGCTTATCTAAATTCCATTCCTTTAATTAAAGTAAGGGTTAAACAAATACCCATTAAAATTCCGATTCTGCCTCCGGAAGAATTGGAGAGAAAAAAATATGAATGGGAACAATGGGTGAAAGATGCGAAAAAAGAAGTAAAACGGGTTGAAAAACAATGGGCTAATATAAAAAAAGAAAAAGGAGTTCGTGATGCTGCAGGATATTTATTGTATGAGCTTGATGAAGAGGTTACTGATAAAGTCGGATTGGATACGGCAAAATTCATTGCCGCAGTTGAAGAAAACATCGCGAATTTGGAAACATGGAAAAGGCTTCCTTATGAAATACGAAACTTGACCAATATTGAATCTTACTATTTGAAACAAATAATATGTTATTTAGACGCGATTACTGAATTCACAGGGGGTTATATTATGAGAAATTTCGAAAAGGCAAGGCAGTGGCTTAATGCTATCGGCGATTTTATTGAGGCCGTGAAAAACTGGAAATTAGTAATGAAAGCTTTCATTGCTTATGAAGAATCTTGCAGCACGTGTGAAACCGACAGATTTTCTTTACTTGAATTAATATTGAGATTATTTGCCGCTATTCCGGAAATTCCGGTCGTGCCTTTACCAAAATGGCCGGATCTAATTGTGGATTTTTCAAACATTAAAGGCGGTGTGGAAATAGAATGGCCGGAATTTGACTTTAAGCCCGAACCTTTGATTTTACCTCCTTTGCCGGCTTTAAGATTACCTGATATCCCCACTTTATCTTTTAAACTTCCTTCAATTCCGGTAATACCTCCTGCCCCGAATTTCACTACTCTTCTACCAACATTGCCTCCCCTCCCCTTGCCCAAATTACCGGATCTTCCTCCGGCTCCTCCGGTGCCCGGGCTTCCGAATGAATTGAAAATTTTTATAAATATTTTGCAGAAAATTTTGAAAATTTTATGTTTAATCAAAAATGGTGACATTTTTATTCCGGAAATGATGTTAAGAACTCAGATTGAAATAATGACCCAAAGAAAATTAACTCCTTTACTTCCTTTAGATCTGTCGTTTCCGATTTTAGCTCCGCAAATTGAATATGATTTCGTGAGAAGAATCAAATTAACGGCTTCACTGGATTTCAATATTGATACGAGTTTTGTTTATAAAACTTTTAAGCATTATGCTGAAAAATGGAATTTATTGGTTCAAGATGAGGTAAATTCATTGAATGTAAAAATGCTGGATGTAAAAAATCGATTGGATGAACAAATTGAGAAAGCGATTCAGGAGGTAGAAAACAAAATGCAGGAAGCAGCTAAAGATATTGAAAAAGCAGGACAAAAGCAATTGGATAAAGGCCAGGAACAAACCGATAAAGCACAAAAAAATCTGGATAAAAAAGAGGAAAATATGGATAAAAACGTCGATGACTTGATTATGTTTGAATCCGAGGAAAGCGCGCCTTTATATATTCGTCCATTAATTTCAGATCTTAAGCAATCTTATAAGGAACTTTCAAAAGCCAGCATCAATTATCAAGAGCAAATTTTACAAACTCCCAAAAATTATAGGTTAATAGCGTATGAAGAAATTTTGAATCCGAATGATCCTTTAATGAACAGATCGCTCAAGGAATTAAAAAACAATAAAAATAAATATGATTTGGAAAAAATGCCTGAAAGCGCGAAAAAACTTATGGCTTTTAAGGATCAATTGATTGATTATGCTGAAAAAAGGGAAGATATGGTTAAAGATTTTAATGATATACACGACTTAAATCAAAGTTTAAGAATCATTGCTCAGATAAATAATGAAAAACATAATATTTTAGCCAGCACCGATGTTAAAGGCGGAAATGTCATTTTAGAAATAAATCCAAATGATGAAATCATATCTTTGCTTAACGAATCAAATCAAAATGTTAATCAAATAAAAAATTTATCACCACTAATCGACAATCCTGAAAAGGCTTTGCAGGATGTAAAAATGTTTGTAGATGATGTAATTGAAAAAAATGAAAAAGTTGACACTGATTTGATAGCCGCAACCACACAAAGCGGCAATGGAAGTTTAAGTGGAGGAGGATTGTCGGGAGGGTTTATAAATTTAGGAAATATTCTTGTTGAAAATGCCAAAGAAGGAACTTTGGAAAGATTATTCAATTACGAATTTCCAAAAGAAAGCGAAAACAGAGTTGAATTCACTGACTTTGATTTGGATAATGATTTGGATGTTATTTATTCGAGCGAGAATAACCTTTATTTAAAAGAAAATTTAACTTTCACATCCAATAAAAAAATCATTACAAAAAAACCGAAAGTATATGACTTGATTGATTTTAAAGTTGAACACGTAAGTATAAATAACCCGATTGTTTCAGAAATTAAAAATGAAAAAATCACTCTGGAGTTTGAAAGATCGCCAATTGAAGATTCAATTTTCGCTTATGAAATAGAATTTTATCAGGATGTTCATGAAATGGATTTGAAAGACAAAAAATATGATAAAAAGAGCGGCAGAATCAATGTCATTAAAGAGACTTCAAAAGTTTCAAAATATGATATTAGTCCTTTCGCGCTTTATACAATTATTAAAGGAAATGCAAAAATTGAACGGGAATATGCTTTATTGAATGACGATAAAGTTTTAGGGATTAATGATAAAATCATAACCGATGAAAACAGCGAGGCAATTATTTCTTTCAGTGATGGAAGCCAGTTATTATTAAAAGAAAATAGCGAATTCAAAATGCCGGATGTTAATGAAGCAAGTGAAATTCATTTTGAAAACGGTGATTTTGTGATTAAAAAGAAATCCGGAAATAATGTTCTGATTCAAAATAACAGAATAATTATCGCTTCGAATCAAGCAAAAGTAGAAATTGAAATAAATGATGAAGAAAATGTTATAATCCAAAATGGAAAAAAATTCAATTTAAATGATCTTAAAAAATCCATAGCTTATGTTTCGGATTTGGACGGGGAGGCTTTACTGGATGGTTTTGAAAGAAAAATTCTAAATAAAGGGAAGCAAGAGTTGATTAATGGAGGAAGAATTATTCACGTGATCAAAGACAGTGAAATTATTTTAAAAGAAATTTTTGATGACCAAGAAATTGAGTTGGGAATTTTCACACTTTTAGAGCAATCAAGATATTCTTTAGACTCAAATGTTATCGCGGAGATAAAATCCGGAGAGATTGAAGTGATTAATCCGGAAAGATTCAAAAAAAATCAAAAAGTTATTTCCGGAATGGAACTTAATTTCGGAGATAAAATTTATGTTAAAAATTTCAAAGATTCAGCACAAATTCAATTTCCTCAAAATAAAGGCGTAAGTACTTTCGTAAATGGGAATGAAACTTTTATGTTGATGAATGCCGAGGAAATTTCAGGAGATAAAAAAGCTTCCCTTGAATTGGCTTTAGACAATGGTAATTATTTCTCTCAAATAAATGTTATTTTAAACAATGGGAAAAGAGGAACAAAATCCGCGGATTTTCTAATGACACCGCAAAAATGTGCGGACAAATCGCCTCCATTCGCCAATGCCGGAGGCAGCGAAAAAAGAGTATCAATATTCAAAACATTAACTTTGGATGTCTCGGCTTCTTTTGATGATACGGAAGTAAAGGATTATTGGTGGGATCTTGATTTTGATCCTGAAAATGAGGATGAAACTGTTGATAAAGACTATTATAGTACTTTTGATAAACCGATTTTAAATTTAGGTCCTTTTTATGATATTGGAAAAAAGAATTTAAGATTAACTGTTCGAGATGACGCATTGAACACCAATTATCAGGATATATCAGTGGAAGTGTATGTACCTAAAATAACCATTAATGAAGCTGCTGCCGTTAACGGAATAATTGAAGGATTTACTGAACCTTCAGAAAAAGATCTTCCGATCTCTCTACTTCGAAAAAGAGGAGAAACTTGGGAGGTTTTGGAAACTGATTCAGCCAATCAATTTGGAAATTATTTGACTGACGGGGATGGCAAATTTGTTATTAATGATTTAAAAACAATTCAAAAGACAGCAATAAAAAACAGCGAGGGCAAAATTGTGGCGGAAATTGATAAAGAAACAGGCAGAATAATCATCAAAGATGATAGATATTTTGTGGAAATAAAAGAGAGTGATGAAAATATGCCTTTAAGACAAATTCTAAAAGGTCCTGAAGGTGAGCTCGTTTCAGTAATTTTGGTTTCTGACGCGAACACGGATGTTGTAATCGATGAGCCAAACACAAATTATGATAAAGAGAATTCCAAAGATCTTTCAGGAACTCATGTCAATGATAGTGATACTGAAGATGAAATTATTATAGAAGAAATTCCGGCGAATGATTCAAAAAATCCGGGCGGGGCGAGATTAATTCGAAAAATAAAAGCAAAAAAACAAAGCTTTATATTCTCAATCGCTTATGCTCAAAGCAGAGACATTTTGGCGGAAATCACAGCTTCGGGAGGATTTTACATTTATGATGAAAACATTCAATTAAAGCTGAAAAAATCCAAAGAAATTTCAGATCCTGTAGTTTTGGAAATTTACGAGAATAATAAAAAAGTCGGAGAAATGTTTGTATCCATTGAAAAAAAACAGGAAATAAACTTTATAAGCCCGCCTAAGCAAATTAATAAATCGGATCATGATTCTGATTTGATTCCTGATAGTTTTGAATTGATTTACAAAATGGATCCTTTTAATGGCAGCGACGCGAAATTGGATTTTGATAAAGATGGTTTGTCAAATTTGGAAGAATATCTGAAAGGCACTGATCCTCGCAAAAAAGACACTGATAATGACAAAATCAATGATAATGAGGAAATAAAGAGAGATTCCAATCCAAAGAAAAAAGATGAATCCGTTTTCGCGGATATTTCCTTGAATGATCCGAAATACGATATTTTAACGGAAATGGTTGATAGAAATGTTTTAGAGGGTTATTTGGAAAACGGGAAATATTATTTCAAACCTGAACAAAAAATCAATCGCGCGGAATTCACAAAAATCATTTTGAAAACTTTATGTATAGCGCCGAGATTTGAAGCTTATAAAGCTCCAAGCGTATTTAACGATATTGCTTATAAAAAAGAAAACTTACTATGGTTTTACGATGAAACAAAAGAATCTTATTTAAGATCTTTCATTACCGGTTATTTGGGAGAAAAAGATAAAAATGGAAAAGCACCTTTCAAACCTGCGAATACCATTACTTTCGCGGAAGCCGCAAAAATCATTTTGGAAGCTTTGGAGCATGAAGATGTTATTCATTTGAAAAATATCACTTTGAAAAAAGGAGAGGCTTGGTATGCGCCTTATATTGAAATCGCGCAGGATTTATCGAAATATTTGAGAATGAAAAAAACTTCGGGCGGAGAAACTTATATTTTGACTGAAGATGAAGCTAAAAATCCCAATAAGGAATTGACCAGAATGGAATTCGTGGAAATGGCTTCCAGAGTTTTTAGAGCTTATGATTGTACTTTATTTGATAAAGATTTGGATTCTATAGCTGATTCATGGGAAATGGATTATTCATTGGATCCGAATAATTATGATGATAGAAATGAAGATCAAGATAAGGATGGTTTAACAAATTTTGAAGAATATATTTATGGAACTGATCCGACCAAGTCTGATACAGATGGTGGCGGTGAAAATGATAAAGATGAAATTTCAGCTAAAAAGAATCCGTTGGATCCATCTGATGATGGCGACTTTGATGCCGATAAAGACGGATTATCAAATTCATTGGAAATTAAAATAGGCTCCAATCCGAATAATCCGGATACCGATGGCGGAGGCGTTAATGATGGGGATGAATACAATAATAATTCCGATCCATTATATTCAGGGGACGATGATCCTGATAAAGACGGTTTGATAAACAAAGCGGAAATTTATTATAATACCGATCCGAATAATCCGGATAGCGATGGCGGAGGCGTTAATGATGGAAAAGAGGTTTCTTCAGGTTCCAATCCGAACGACAAATCCGATGATGATTCGGATGGCGATGGTTTGAGCGATATTGATGAAATCAATCGTTATTTAACCGATCCGAATAAGTTTGACACAGACAATGGCGGTGAAAATGACGGCAGCGAGGTTAGTCGAAAATCCGATCCTTTAGATAAAAACGATGATAAAAAAGGCGATTTGAATAAAGATTCAGACAATGGCGGTGATAATGACGCGATTGAAATTAAAAACGGCACCAACCCTTTAAATCCAAATGATGATGACCCTGATAAAGACGGTTTGTCAAATAAAATGGAACAAGATTTCGGATCCGATCCAAACAAGAAAGATACAGACGATGGAGGTATTGACGATTTTAAAGAATTCAATGCCAATACTGATCCGAAAGACAAAAAAGATGATTTTGAAAAAATTTCAAAAGATTCGGAATCAAAAGATGCTGACGGAGATTATTTAAGCAATGAAGATGAGAAAAAATATGGCACGGACATGAATGATCCTGACACGGACAATGGTGGCATTAAAGATGGACAAGAAGTTAAAAACGGCACCAACCCTTTAAATGGACAGGATGATTATAATTTTGACAGTGACAATGATGGTTTGACAAATGATTATGAATTGAAAATCGGCACTGATCCTTATAATCCGGACACTGATTTGGGTGGAATTCCGGATGGGAAGGAAGTTGCGTTGGGTTTGAATCCATTGAAATTCATGGATGATGTCTTCATTGATTCCGATGGCGATGGTTTGACCGATGAGGAAGAAAAAAATATTTACGGTACTGATCCGAATTTATATGACACTGATTCCGGAGGTTTGGATGATGGCACCGAAGTAAAGCACGGGAGCAATCCTTTGAATAAAGTGGATGATAAAATTTTGGATCAGGATGGAGATGGTTTGACTGATAAAGACGAAATAAATATTTATAAAACAGATCCTAAAAAGGCGGACACTGACGGTGGAGGAATGAATGATGGTGATGAGGTAAAAAGCGGCAGCGATCCTTTGAATAAAGAAGATGATGATGATTTAGATCGTGATAATGACACTTTGTATAATTTGGATGAAGTTTTGTATTATAGAATCGATCCTGATATGTGGGACAGTGATGAGGGAGGAGTTAATGATGGGGATGAAGTAAGATCTGAAAATAATCCGCAAAAGCCGGAAGATGATAAAAATATTGATTCTGACGGGGATGGTCTTTCTAATAATGATGAAAAAAACATTTATGGTACTGATCCGAAAAAAGCGGATACTGATTCAGGCGGAATTAATGACGGGCAGGAAGTTAAACAGGGATTAAACCCATTAGACTCCGGAGATGACAGTTTAGCGGATTTGGCAAAAGGTCTTGAAGCGGGAATTTATGTTTTCAATCCTGTATGCGATAAATGCCCTTGTCCTTCAACTATCGTAAATTCAGCTCAAATTATGGAAGGCGATATTTTATTCACTGCAATTATGAGCAGGGATAGAACAAAAATTTATACGATCAGTAATTTTGTGCAGTTTAAAGAGCTAGGCTATTAAATTTTTAGTGTAAAAACGGCTTTTTTGTGATATAATTATATGAATATTCGAATCTTTAATTTCAGGAATCACAAATGCAAAAAAATTTATTTAGTTGGGGGTTGATTGTTTTAGGAACTATTTTGAGCGCTTATATGTTTTTTCAAGTAAGCTCGAATATTTCGGCTCAGGAAAATGAAGATCCCGATATCACCGGATCAGAAATTTGTGTGAAGAATATGAGTGCTTATGCGGAGGAAAGGTTTAAAAAATTCGGCGCGGACGTGGATGAATTAATGAACGCCAATGAAGCTTTCGGATCTTTATTCGTACAAGATATTTTAATTGAATTTCGAAAATATAAAGATGATTTGGAAATGAAATTCCGATTATTGTACCCTTTTGATATGACCATTAATTTGGAGGGGAATTTATTGACTTTTGAAAAATGTGGAAAAATTAAAGATGATTACATTAGGGAAGCGCAAAATATATTAAATAATTATATTCAAATCAATGTCGCCCAAAAACAAACTCTGCGTTTAACCAAAAAGTTGAAAACTTTAAATAATAGAATCAGAGACATGAATGATAGTTTCGGGACTTTGAAAGGGCAGTTTAAATCATTTATCGATCATATTCCTAATTGGGTACCTAAATGTCTATAAAAAAGAAACTGTTTTTAAAATTTTTTGTTATTGCATTGCTATTTTTATTTAGCTTTGGCGGGTTCCGGATTTTTTTTGAAAATCCGGGAAAGGTTAGCGCTGAGGATGAAGATTATTTAAAATTATATAATACCGCTTATAAAATTTATATTGATTCGGATCTGAATACCGCTCAGGCTTTCGCACTTTTTCATAAAAAAACAGAGAAAATTTTCAATCAAAAAATTACAAAGTTGGTAAAATATTATAATGAAAATAAAGATGTTAATAAAATGAAGCCTATTGACACGGTTTGCTTGTTTGATGAAAATAATAATAATTTTTCAACCAGCTGCACCTCTTTTCTGGTAAAAGCGGAATTTGAAGCTTTAAAAAAAGCAATGGATGTAAGAAGAGAAAAAACCGAAGTAAGTCAATGCTTAAATGATACTGATTTTTCGGAATATAAAGATCATGTTATTCAAGTAGAGGAATCAAAAGCTGCCTATTCAATTAAAAGAATAGGTTTTGATTTTGAAAATCAAAAATTTGATGCAAAGAAAAAGTTTATTGAATCGGAGTTAAATTTTCACGCGCGTACAATTGAGATAGCTTTGAAAAATTTCGATGAATTTTCATGGTCGTATCCTCTGCATTTGCAATATGAAGAAACCATTAAGTTGCTTAAAAAATTCAATTGCGGATTAAAAAAAGCCCGCAGAAGCATGGAGGCTTATAGAGCTAAATTTGAAAATGCTTCAACTACCAACTGTATTTAATTATGACAAAAAATATTATAAAAATCGTCTATAAAACTTTATCAATTATCTTAATCGCTTTATCTTTATTGGGCATAATTTCAATAAATAAAGAAGCTTTCGCTGAAAACAGCGAATTGAAAAATTGTCCTTATATGTGCATTCCTCCAGAGTTAACGGATGATGAACTACTCGAACCCGGGAAGTTATCTTATTCAGACATGGCGATGTTATGTTCCAGAGATGTTGATTGGAATGATAAAGCATTTTTTTTCAGCGATTACTTAAGCGCGGAACAAACTTGGGGAAAGAGAATTCCGGATTCTTTGGGAACGGTTTTTGGCGATATTGATTTGAGTGATCCGGAATCCAGATTTCTTGGATTATATTCAAAAGTTTATAAAGATATTAAAAAAGGACCTGTAGAAAGCGCGTTGAAAATTACTGCCTCGCAATCAGGTTTAAGTGAAAATGAGATAAATAAACTTTTACAAGATGATGTTTCTTCTTTGATTACAAAAGGAATGAAACTGGAAGACGCGTATGAAGAAAGGGAAAGAATTTTAAATTCATATTTGGAAGAAAAAACATTTATGACTTACTCCATTGAAACGCAGTCGCAAATAACACCTACGGAATTGTTTTCCAATGGTACTATTGATGATTCGGGATTTGATTTAATTGTGGATTTAAATATTATTGAGGATATTCTTTTTAAAAGAGCCGAGCCTCCGGATACAGGAATGGTTATAAACAATTCCAATAATGGTCCGAGTATGGTGAAGAAAGTCATAAAACTGGATGAGAGAAGAAAATTGGAGGCGAAATGCGAACAACTGGAACAAGCAGAGAAAAATAAACAAGTAAAAGTAAAAAATATTAAAATTCAATCTTTGGGCAGCAGTTTTGGCAATAATACAAGTAGCTCAAATCAGGAACTTGCCAAGTCCGAGAGTTTATTGAAGGTTCAATCCGTAAATGAGATAAAAAACAATGAAAAAAATCAAGAGAATGCGCAAATTTGCGATGAAAATTCAAAGAAAACGGATGAAGCTTTGGAATCTTATTTTAAAGATAATTTTGGAAATCAAGAAGTTGAAAATTTAAAAAAGGAATTTGAGATCGCGCAGGAAAATCAAAAAACAGTAAAAAATGACTATAAAATTGAGGATAAAGCCGGTTCCAATCCGGATACTGATATTGACGAGTTGTCACCAAAAGAATATGAAGATTTAAAGGAAGAATGCTCTGATTTAAAAGAAGGAGGAAAATTTCCGGATGATAAAAAAGATATAAATGATTCTATAAATAAACAAACTCGAGCGATGGATAATGCCATGGAAAAATGGGATGAAGAAAATTTGGGATGTATAAAAAAAGACACAGATGACAAAAAGAAAGATGTAAGGGATAATAGTGATAAGAAAGACGAAGCTCCTCCTTTAGGGGAAGTAAAAGTGGAAGTTAAAGCTTGCATTAATTTGGATTTTGAAATGGAAACCGTGGTTCCAAGTTACAGCGACAGCGATGATTGTATTATGTGCCATCTTGAATGGATGAATAAGACTCTTGAAGATGCTTTGACTGTAGATTTTATTCCCGATAAAGTGACTGGCATGCTTTTTGAACCTAATGTTTGCAAAACTGCGATTGCCAATCCTGCTTTTAATGTACACTTTTTAACAAAACCCGTAATTACTCCTTATCCAACAGCGATTAATGAACGCGCCAATTTGAAAAACTTTTTAAATGTGGCAAAAAATTACGCGACTGCCATGGGATCAGTTATCACAGGAGAAGATGATGTTGAAAAAACAAGCTTGCCATTTATTTTTGATAATGAAGAAGAAAAGGCCTCAAATCTTGTATTTTCGCATAAGCCTCAAAGCAATGCTTCGGTGGAACAATTAAGCGAGCAAATCGCGAACATTATTGATCAGGCAAGAGATGCAAAAAATGAAAAATTCACTACATATATGAAAGGAGAGCAAATACGCAACAAAAGCGAATTTGGACAAGTTATTGAAAGTGAAATGAATTCAATGCTTGTTAATTTTCAGATTATGAATTCATACTTGCTTGATCTTTTAAATGATTGTAAAAAAATGTATGAAATTACAGATGTTAAATAAAAATATTATGTTAAAATTTCTTTATAAAATCGGGTTATATATGTTGATTATTGTTATTTCTTCAAGCTTATCAATTACGAAGGCTGATGATAATACAGATGTAAAACTACCTCCAACAGAAGACCAATGCGCCAGACTTACCGATGGAGGCAAGATGATTTATGATCAATATATAAGCACTTTATCAATTTTCTGGCATCCGAATATAGCTCTTGAAAGCATTGAAGATATATGGAATGACATGACAAAGAGAAATTTCTGCTGGACCGATGATATTTTCAGTCAAATGCAAACGGTGGATTCTATAAGTACAGGTATCAGGAACGCAATATATAACTGCGATATAGAAAGATTTAACGAGCTAAAGCAAGAATATGTCGACGCGCAAATGGAACTTTTTTATTTAAGAAATATGGCGGAACCAAGATACTCTTTTACTCCCAGAAGTCCCGATCAAATCAGAAGCAGATTTAATGAAAGATTTAAAGGTAAATTAAAATCTGAAGATCTTGAAAGATATTTAAGAGATTTTGGAAACATTTATGGAATTTCGGAAAATCCAAAAGATTCCAAAAAATTATCAAAATACACAGAATGTAAAATTTTAGCTTTTGAAGATCTGAAGAAAAAATGGAATAAATTCATGGACACTATGGCGGTTTTTAAAGGAGAAGGGTCATTGGCCGAAGATATTAAACAAAAAACAGAAGAGGAATTAGCCATTTTTGATGAGAAAATATCAGGCTGGGGAGCTAAAGATAAAAGTTACGACAATAATGATAATACGCAATCCGGTCTATGGGGAGCGATTAAAGATCGCTTAAGCATTAAAGTCAATGATAAAAAAATTCAGCCGTTAGATATATTTGACGCTAAAGATAAAAAGCAATTTCTTAAACAAATGGGGGAGGATTTGGGAGAATCTGTAGGAGGGAAGGAAACTTTGGAAGACGCAAATATTTTCAGCTCTTTGGATTTATATGAAAAATCAAAACAGGATTATGAAGCGAAAATAAATATGGTTCAATCTTTAGCAACTTCAGACGTTCAATACGCTCAAGGTTCGGAGATAATTACTGCTTCTTTATTATTGAAAGCTTATAATACCAATAATATTTTAGGAGAAATGACAAAGAATATGAATGAGTGGCAAAAATGCGCGCACTATCCAATAAAAAGGCAATGTTCGAATAAAAAAATCGATATACCTGATGATTCCGATGATCAGTCCTGTCAATAAAAAAATATCTACTTATTCAGCTTAACTTCGGCTTGAAAAAAGATACCAAGGAATGTTTTAAAAGTTTATTCTCTTTGATTGTTTTCGGTTCTCTTGTAAATGTACCTGAAAACCTTTCCGACAATTCGCAAATATTTATTTTGCAATAGGGACATTTTTCTATTTGGGTGGATATTGTTTTACCGCAGGAGGTGCAATTGAACAGCATGAGTGTTAATTTTTAATTTTAAATTTTAAATTTAATTTCATTGACAGAAAAACGCGGTTTCAGGCATAGCTTGATTTGAGAAAATTTTCAAAATCACTTTCACGGATGCGGTAAACTCGGCCTAGCCTAATGCCTTTGAGTCTTCCTATTTTTATAAATTTCAGAATAGTTAGGTGGTGTACCTGCAACTCTTTAGCGATTTGTTCGGGAGTGTAAAATTTGTCGGACATTAAACTTAGATTAAGCATGAATTAAATAAGCTTATTTTTCTTTATCTTCAAAAGCTTAATCATATTCTATTCAACTTTACTAAAACTTTCAATGCTTTATTTACTCTAAATTTAATTTAGATAATTTTGATTTCTTTAGCAATAGTTTTTTATAGTTTTTTATAGTTTTTTAAAAAAATATTAATTTAGTTAAAGTTTATATTATTTTAGTTAGTTTTGTTAAAGTTTACTAAAGCCTGTTATGGTTTATTAAATTTTTCATAATCCGTAATCCGTAATTCGAAAAAGAATAATTTTATATTATTCTTTTAATTTACGATTTACGGATTACGACCTCTATATCCCCATTTTCTTCAACCACAAGCCTGTGTATGATTTTTCGTTTTTGGCGACTTCTTCGGGGGTTCCGACGGCGATTATTTCACCGCCTTCGTCCCCTCCTTCAGGGCCGAGGTCGACTATGTAATCAACTGATTTTATAACATCCAAATTATGTTCGATTGTTAAAACCGTGTTTCCTTTTTCCACTAATTTTTGTAATACATGAAGAAGTTTTTTTACATCATCAAAATGAAGTCCTGTTGTTGGTTCATCCAAAATATAAAAAGTTTGACCTGTTGATCTTTTTGAAAGTTCAGTAGCCAATTTAATTCTTTGAGCTTCTCCTCCTGAAAGTGTTGTTGAGGGCTGGCCTAAATGAATATATCCAAGTCCCACTTCCCGCAGGGTTTCAAGTTTTGTTTTTATGGCCGGTATGGCTTTGAAAAATTCGGCTGCTTCTTCCACAGTTAAATCAAGTACATTAGCAATATTTTTACCGCGATATGTTATTTCCAGAGCTTCCGCATTATATCTTTTCCCCTTGCAAACTTCACAAGGGACATAAATGTCAGGAAGAAAATGCATTTCTATTTTTTTGATTCCATCTCCCCTGCACGTTTCACAACGGCCTCCTTTAACGTTAAAGCTAAATCTGCCGGACTTGTAACCGCGTAATTTGGCATCCGGAGTTGATGCGAAAAGTTCTCTGATCTCATTAAAAACTCCGGTATATGTCGCGGGATTTGAGCGCGGAGTGCGTCCAATCGCAGATTGATCTATATTGATTATTTTATCCACTTGTTTTATACCTATTATTTCTTTGTGTTTGCCACAGTTTGCTTTTGACCTGTTAATTACGGAAGACATTTTTTTAACTAAAATGTCATTAATCAAAGTGGATTTGCCTGATCCGGAAACTCCGGTGATGCCGATAAAAGTTCCCAAAGGAAGTTTCACATCCACTTCTTTTAAATTATGTTCAGCGGCTCCGATTATTTCTATATATTGAGAATTTCCTTTTCTTCTTTTTTTAGGGATCGGGATTTCCAATTCTCCTGACAAATATTTGCCGGTGATGGATTTTGAATCGTTGATTATTTCCTGCGGCGTGCCATGCGCGACGACTTGGCCTCCATCGCTGCCTGCTCCGGGTCCAATGTCAAAAATATAATCGGAAGACATCATGGTATCAATGTCATGTTCAACAACTATTACTGTATTGCCAAGATCTCTTAATTGATACATGGTATTTATCAATTTGGCGTTGTCGTTTTGATGAAGTCCGATTGAAGGTTCATCAAGCACATATAAAACTCCGGTTAATTTTGAGCCGATTTGCGTAGCCAAGCGGATTCTTTGAGCTTCTCCTCCGGACAATGTATTGGCTCCGCGATCCAGAGTAAGATATGAAAGTCCTACATCCTCCAAAAATTGTAAACGATTATAAATTTCTTTTAATATTATTTGGGCTATTTTTTCTTCAGATTCGCTTAATTTTAAACTTTGAAATAATTTTTTTAAATTGATAACTGAAACTTCAGTCAGATCAATAATGGATCTCTCGTCGATTTTGATACTTAACATTTCTTTTTTTAAACGTTTTCCATGACAGACCGGACATTTTAAAACGCGCATGTATTTTTCAATTTTTTTCCTTACATAATCAGAATCGGTTTCCAAATAACGACGCTCTAAATTGGGAATTACACCTTCAAATGTGGTAAAATAATTTTCTCCAACCAATTCATGATCCATGCCCGCGCCGAATGGCACTTTATATCTTTGATCGCCGGTACCGTAGAAAATTACTTTTAAATTTTCCTGAGTTAATTTCTCAATCGGGGTATTTAAATCAAAACCGTGTTCTTTTCCTACGCGCGTTAAAATGCGATTATACCAGGACAAATTCGATGTCGTGGCTGACCAAGGAGCGATCGCGCCTTCACCCAAAGTTAATTTTTTATTTGTAATCACTAAATCCGCATCAACTTCAAGTCTTGTACCAAGTCCATGACATGCTTCACAAGCGCCGTGCGGGCTATTGAATGAAAAATTGCGGGGAGAAATTTCCGGAATATTTATATTACAATTCGGACACGAAAATAATTCGGAATAAATTTTTTCTTCTTTTGTATCGTAATTTTGGACTATTACCAGTCCCTCGCTGAATCTTAAAGCTGTTTCCAGAGAATCAGCGATGCGAGTTCTGTCAGGATTTGGAATCGGTATTTCTTCTCCTGAAGAAAGTTTTTTTGTTTGTGGTGAAAAATCTTTCACAACCAAACGATCCACAACTATATCTATAGAATGTCGTTTATTTTCTTCCAATTCCGGAATTTCCAATAGAGAGTACACTTCACGATCAATTCGCACGCGCACAAATCCTTCTTTTTTAATTTTTTCAATGACCTTTTGATGCGCTCCCTTTTTATCTCTTATTACGGGCGAGAGGATTAATATTTTTGTTTCTTTTTCCAATTTACTAATATTTTCAATTATTTCGGTTATTGATTGGCGGGATATTTCGCGGCCGCATTCAGGGCAATGAGGATGACCTATTTTAGCATATAAAAGGCGTAAATAATCATAAATCTCCGTTACTGTGCCCACTGTGGATCGCGGATTTCTGGTAGCTGTTTTTTGATCTATGGAAATTGCCGGAGATAAACCTTCAATTGAGTCAACTTCAGGTTTTTCCGTGTTCTGCAGAAATTGGCGGGCATAGGTTGATAAGCTTTCCACATATCTTCTCTGGCCTTCGGCATAAATCGTGTCAAATGCCAATGAGGACTTGCCTGAACCTGATAACCCTGTAATTACAGTCAGCTTATTTCTGGGGATTGAAACATTTATATTTTTGAGATTATGCATCTTTGCCCCTTTGACCACTATAAAATCTTTTGACATTGAAATTTTTTATTATTTAAACACAGTGGGGAATTTTAGCATGGTTTTTATTGTAATTCAATGCTTTTTCAAGTTTTAGATCATTTTCCCATATTCTTTTTGATCCACGCTTTTTTTAAATAAATGATTTAATACAGCATAACCTATAAATAAAAATGGGGTCATTAATATTGTCCAATTCATTTCCAGCATTACATTAAAAAACGCGTGTAATATAACAGCTGACAATAATCCTTGAAGCATTTTGTTGCGTGAAAATAATTTGATGGCGTTGCGGGGCGCGAACTTATATAAAATTCTTGCTAACGGAAATTTTTTATGAGTAATAACCGATTCTTCCAATATGGGTTTGGCGAAATGGGCTATTCCATAAAAATATCCGTAAATTCCTGAGAATAATATGTGCGCGAAAGTGGAAAAAATCGACCTGAAGATAAAAGATATAAAAAGCGCGTCCACTCCTTGGTGAATCCAGATAAAATAGAAATACATTATGTTTTCGATGAACGCGAATCCCAATGCTGCGATTATTGAATATTCTATGGCATCATCTATATTCATAAATTTATCATCATCAGTAGCGCGTACTGATAAATGTTTCATATATTCTTCTATTACTCCCACGATCATGAATGTTATTATTATACTTAATGGGATAATCAATAAATCCCCCACTCCAACATATGAATTTGAAAATGTATTGGCATAAACAAACGCATTTATTTTCGGGAAAAAATTCCATGATTCTTTATAAGCTAAAATTGGGATAACCGAGAGCATCCCCATGAAAAAAGTGACAAGTGTGAGTTTTCGTGGTTCAGGCTCTTTTTTATAGAAAATATAACCCCAGATGAACGCGGGAACGCAGGCGAGGAGGATGCAGATGAGGATTTTGAGGGTGAGGAGGGTGAGCATTGGGGGGGGTGGGGGTTGAGGGTAGCGATCAGCGATCAGTGATCAGTGATCAGGAAAGAAATATATTTGTGTCGGGTTGTATAACATAAGCGTAATTCGTAATTCGTAATTCGTAATCCGTAATCCGTAATCCGTAATTCGTAATTCGTAATTCGTAATCCGTAAAAGGTATTTTTTTTAATTTATAATTTATGGATTACGAGCTTGTCTATTTACCACAAAAGAGTGAGCAATTACATACTTTATTCCTGATTGCTGATCTCTGATCGCTGATCGCTAAACTACTATACCAAACTCCCCTATTTTATTCTACCCATTTCACCATTTTTCACTTCAAATATTTCCATATTTTTCTCTTTCGGGAGATGGTTTAGTGTGAGGGTGGTGAGTATTGTTTGATGGGAATCTAACATTTGGATTAAAAAATTTCTTCTACTATCATCCAGTTCCGAGTATATGTCATCCAATAGTAGAACCGGTTTTATTTTTGTTAATTTTTCGATCAATAATGTTTCCACTTTTTTTAGGCTTAAAAAAAATGTTCTTTGTTCTCCGCGGGAGGCATATGTTTTTATTGGTTGATTGTTTATTTTTATGGTTAAATCATCGAGATGCGGGCCGATTAAAGTTTTTTTGAAATAAATTTCTTTTTCTTGATATTTTAAATATAAATTCAATAAATTCTCTTCCAAAGTTTCTTGATTATTTATTTTGTTTAATTTTATTTCCGTGGTTATATATTCAATATTCAATTTTTCATCGGACTTGGAAATTTGCTGATAATAGCCTGAAATCTCTGAATTGATACGATGAATCAATTCAAGGCGGTTTAAGATAATTCGTGAGCCGTATGAGGCTAATTTTTGATTCCAATAATCAAGTTGAGACGGATTTTCTTGTTTAAAAAAAATCGCTTTCAATAGGGCGTTTTTTTGTTTAAGAACTTTTTTATATTGATAAAGTGAAATTAAGTTATCTTTATTAATATGACTTAAAAGGAGATTCATATATTTTCTTTTTTCTTCCGGTTCTCGAAAAAAATTATCAAGGTTTTCAGGGCTAAAGAGCACTGCTTTAAAAATACTGTAAAACTCAACAATTTTTAACTTTTGACCGTTTGATTTGTAAAGATTGGCTGCTTTCGGAGAAAATTGATAAAAATATTCCAGTTCTTTTTCAAAATCATTCGCCGCGACATCAGCTTTAATACGTGTATAAACGTTATTGTTTCGGATCAAATCGCGATTGTTGTTTGTTCGAAATGATTTCGCGATAGACAATAGATAAATGCTCTCAATCAAGTTACTTTTCCCTTGGGCGTTTTTGCCGTAAATAATGGTAAGCGGTTTTTGAAATTGTAATTTTAACGAGGAATAATTGCGGAAATTTTCGAGAGTCAGTGATTGGAGACGCATTGATGGGGGTGATTTGGTTTCGGGGGTATTTTAGCATTTGGAGTGGGATTGCGTAATACGTAATTCGTAACGACTCACTTAAAATATGTCATCCCTGTAAAATCAACTAATTCGTTGACAAATTTTCAAGAATTTTTTTTGGAGTCAGGCCATTCAAAGCTTGATATGATCTTTTAAATTGATTTTAATTTGTCCATCCAAATGTTTTTCGACAATCACCGAGTCTTTTTTAAACACAGTTGTCGGTTGTTTTTCTTCAAGTTGAAAGAATTGATTTTTAAACATAACAGTATAATCATTCATTTTCATTATGCGTCAAAATACTTTCCCTCAATAACCGTAAACAAGACTCAGTAAGAACTGCTTTCAGTTTTTCTTCCCAACCCGCTCCAAGAACAATCTGCGATAAGTGATAACCGTTAAATCCGGCTTCCATCAGACTCTTTAATTTCTCAGGTTCTTCGAAATACTTCAGTTTTTCTTTCCAGCCTGCATTCCGAACAATCTGCGATAAGTGAGAGCCGTTAAATCCGGCGTCCGTCAAATGCTTTAATTTCTCAGGATCTTCGAAATACTTCAGTTTTTCTTTCCAACCTGAATTCCGAACAATCTGCGATAAGTGAGAGCCGTTAAATCCGGCGTCTGTCAGACGCTTTAATTTCTCAGGTTCTTCGAAATACTTCAGTTTTTCTTTCCAACCTGCTCCAAGAACAATCTGCGATAAGTGAGAAGCTTCGAATCCGGCGTCCGTCAAACGCTTTAGTTTCTCAGGTTCTTCGAAATACTTCAGTTTTTCTTCCCAGCCTGCATTCCGAACAATCTGCGATAAGTGATAGCCGTTAAATCCGGCTTCCGTCAGACTCTTTAGTTTCTCAGGTTCTTCGAAATACTTCAGTTTTTCTTTCCAACCTGCTCCAAGAACAATCTGCGATAAGTGATAGCCGTTAAATCCGGTGTCTGTCAGATTCTTTAATTTCTCAGGATCTTCGAAATACTTCAGTTTTTCTTCCCAGCCTGCATTCCGAACAATCTGCGATAAGTGATAGCCGTTAAATCCGGCTTCCGTCAGACTCTTTAGTTTCTCAGGTTCTTCGAAATACTTCAATTTTTCTTTCCAGCCTGCATTAACCACAATCTGCGATAAGTGAGAGCCGTTAAATCCGGCGTCTGTCAGACGCTTTAATTTCTCAGGTTCTTCGAAATACTTCAGTTTTTCTTCCCAGCCTGCGTTAACCACTATCTGCGATAAGTGATAGCCGTTAAATCCGGCGTCCGTCAAACGCTTTAGTTTCTCAGGTTCTTCGAAATACTTCAGTTTTTCTTCCCACCCTGCGTTAACCACAATCTGCGATAAGTGATAGCCGTTAAATCCGGCATCCGTCAAACGCTTTAGTTTCTCAGGTTCTTCGAAATACTTCAGTTTTTCTTCCCACCCCGCTCCAAGAACAATCTGCGATAAGTGAGAAGCTTCGAATCCGGCGTCCGTCAAACGCTTTAGTTTCTCAGGTTCTTCGAAATACTTCAATTTTTCTTCCCAGCCTGCTCCAAGAACAATCTGCGATAAGTGATAGCCGTTAAATCCGGCGTCTGTCAGACGCTTTAGTTTCTCAGGATCTTCGAAATACTTCAGTTTTTCTTCCCAGCCTGCATTCCGAACAATCTGCGATAAGTGATAGCCGTTAAATCCGGCGTCCGTCAGACGCTTTAGTTTCTCAGGATCTTCGAAATACTTCAGTTTTTCTTCCCAGCCTGCATTAACCACAATCTGCGATAAGTGAGAAGCTTCGAATTCGATGTCCGTCAGACGCTTTAATTTCTCAGGATCTTCGAAATACTTCAGTTTTTCTTCCCAGCCTGCATTCCGAACAATCTGCGATAAGTGATAGCCGTTAAATCCGGCGTCCGTCAAACGCTTTAATTTCTCAGGATCTTCGAAATACTTCAGTTTTTCTTCCCAGCCTGCGTTAACCACAATCTGCGATAAGTGATAGCCGTTAAATCCGGCGTCCATCAAACGCTTTAGTTTCTCAGGTTCTTCGAAATACTTCAGTTTTTCTTCCCAGCCTGCTCCAAGAACAATCTGCGATAAGTGAGAAGCTTCGAATCCGGCGTCCGTTAAACGCTTTAGTTTCTCAGGTTCTTCGAAATACTTCAGTTTTTCTTCCCAACCTGCTCCAAGAACAATCTGCGATAAGTGAGAAGCTGCGAATCCGGCGTCCATCAGACGCTTTAATTTCTCAGGATCTTCGAAATACTTCAGTTTTTCTTCCCAGCCTGCTCCAAGAACAATCTGCGATAAGTGAGAACCATTGAACTCAACTAAATCCTTATCGCAATTTCGATAAAAACCCCTTAATCGCTTCAACTTATCCAACCCCTCATACATCCTCAATATTTTCACAACGTATTTCTCATCTCGCAAAATCAATTTATATTCATCAATATTTTCACGCAGTTCGGAAATTACACCTGAAATATCCAGTTTTGCCGTTAACTCAAAAATATCCACGGGCAAAAAGCCAATCCTTCTCAACCATTTCATGTTTTCTTCGCTTACCTCGGTCTCATTCACAACATCAGCAATCTGTTCACGAGTTTCACCTATCCTTTTTTTAAGTTCAATATCTATACACCCGGCTTCTTCAAGAGCATCAACAATCAAGCGCAAATAAATTTCCAATTTTTCCACGAAAACCTTGCGGACAATTTCAAAATCACTACGATAGACCTCTTTAAGAATACCTTCAATCAATTTCCTCGTATCTTTAGGCAAAGCGTTAAATCCATCGTGCAAGACCTCAACTTTTTTGCTACGTCCTTCAGGAGATTGAGTATATGTATTAATAAGTTCTTTAATACTAGCTGTAGCTATTTCCTTTGAATTCATAAAAAATACAAATTACAAATTTACAAGAACATATAAAAACATAAAATCGGCCAAATGCAAAGCCCTAAATCTGTAACGACTCACTGAGGTAATATGTCATCCAGAACTTCATTTATGTCATCCCTGTAAAAGTCAACTAATTCGTTGACAAATTTTCAAGAATTTTTTTTGGGGTCAGTCCATTCAAAGCTTGGTGAGGTCTTTCAT
>Ga0209212_1001734_pt1 | contig 33866 bp, 35 predicted proteins | sample RifGroC2_FD_183996 | JGI IMG/M metagenome (GOLD analysis project Ga0209212, IMG submission 183996) | Groundwater microbial communities from Rifle, Colorado, USA - Groundwater C2 (SPAdes) (version 2) | ecosystem: Environmental > Aquatic > Deep subsurface > Groundwater | place: Rifle, Colorado...
CAAGGCATAAAAAAAGCAACGGCACTCGTTCGCATATACGGTTTCTCGGCAATATGATTTTGAAACACATTCGTTCGCCCAGCGGCTCACTCACTAAGCATCCGGCGCGATATTCCGCTTCGCGGAAACCGTGCTATCGCGCCTTCTGATTGTTTCAAAATCATATTGCCTCGACCGCATCGCTCACCCCGCACCAAATTTTGACTGCCACTTTCGTTTCCATCCAAAGGAGATGAACATCCCTGAATTCCCATTGAGGGGATTATGTTAAACACCGAGTGTTGAACATTTCGTCAAAAAAGCGCGAAATGCGCTACCTTAAGAAAAACCCCTAAGCGAGCGTTGCGGCCGAGGGTATTTTCTATTTTAGACAATGGGAGGACAAATTTGCTTGGTTTGCGCGTAGCGCAAAAATTTGTCCGACCCTTAGCGAGGCCGCCGCCGGAGCGGCCGAGACGTGTCTGAAATAGAAAATACCCGAAAAGCCGCATCAACGAGCGGAATTCCCCTTTCTCTTAATTATCTCATCTATCAACCCGTATTTTTTCGCCTCATCCGCATTCATCCAAAAATCCCGATCCGTATCTTTTTCCACCTGATCCAGCGGCCTGCCGGTGTGCTTGGCCAGAATCTTATTTAAACTATCTTTGATTTTTACGATGTGCCGCGCGGAAATTTCAATGTCAATGGCCTGTCCCTCCGCGCCTCCCATTACCTGATGCAAAAGTATTTCGGAATTGGGCAGCATAAAACGCTTGCCCTTAGCCCCGGATGCCAAAAGCACCGCGGCCATGGAGGCCGCCACACCCACGCAAACCGCGGACACATCCGGTTTTACGTATTGCATGGCGTCATAAATCGCCATACCGGCTGTTACCGATCCGCCGGGAGAATTTATATAAATCTTAATGTCTTTTTTCTCGTCCTCGGATTCCAAAAACAAAAGTTGGGCAATAATGGAATTGGCCACCGGGTCCATGATCGGCCCGCCCAGAAATATAATCCGTTCTTTCAAAAGCCGCGAATAAATGTCATAGGCCCGCTCCCCATAATGGGTTTTTTCCACCACCGTCGGTATTAAAAATTGATTGTAATATTGTTCTTCCATAAAAATTATTTTAATGGCTCTGTTTACGAATAATTTCTGGGATATCCAAAATAAAATAAAGCCTATAATCCCAACTCATGGCGTACTTCTTTTGAAGAATAATACTCGCCCCCCGCAATTTCTTTAAGTCCATTTTCTACGGCTCTTTTTTCACGAGTGGTTAAGCGTTCGGCGGAAACCCAAAACCGCACAAGTTTTTCATACTCTGCCTTAGGCACTTTTACAAACCCATCCTTCTGTATTATTTTTTTCGGAATCGTGATGGTAGGCATATTCGCATTGCTCAAATTAAAAATTCAAAATGCAAAAATCAAAATTATAAAATTTTATTCTGAAAAATATTTTTTCTTTAAAAATTCGGTATTTTTCTTCCTCCATACTTCAGCTTCTTTTGTTAAAGGCAACGGCCCCTTTCTCATTTTTTCGCGTAGACGCCTGCCGGCTTCCGTCAACACTTCATTTATTTTACCGGCTTCCCATGTTGACCACTCACGATTCAAATATTCTTCCGAAACATCTGATTCCCGCGCCACTTGTTCAAAATTTTCCTTCTCACCAATAAAACTCCATTTAGGTTGATTGGGAGCAGCAATTTCAAGAAAGGGGTACGGACCTCCTCGATCCACATGCCCCTCGCAGGATTGTTCGGTTGTCAAACCCGTCAAATTCGCGGCAACTACCGCCTCTTTTATTCCTTCATCAATTCCATGTCCAGCCGCATCGGCAATTTTATCAATTTCCTCTCTTTTTTTCTGCCATACTTCCAATTTTTCTTTCTGCCCGGAATTTATACTTTCCACTTTTCTTGGTCCTTCCATAATTTTTATTTAAAATCTTCCAAAACAGGCATTATAAAAGGAACTAATTTATCCGGCTCTCCAAAATTGTGCTTATAAATCAGAGCCGTCGGATTCTCAAATTTATCTCTTGAACCATAAAAACCAATTTGACATCTACGCATACTTTTTATTTAATAACTTAGAGGTAATGTCATTTTTAGACAATGGGAGGACAAGTTTGCTTGGTTCGCGCGAAACGCGAAAACTTGTCCGACCCTTAGCGAATGCGCCGCCGGAGCGCATGAGCGTGTCTAAAAATGGTATTGCCGAGAAGAAATTTATTATACATTTTCCAAAAACTCAAACACTTTCTCATTGCGCAATATGCCGATTAAAAAATATCATAACGATTTCAAAAACTCCTCTGGCGATAATCTGGCATCATCTATAATGGCATGAACAAGCGGACGTTTCAGTGTTTTTCCCTGATGAATCGGCACCACCGTTCGCGCGTTATTTTTAGGATTAATCATTATCAGATGACTTCCTTTCTGCCGATCTTTTACGAAACCAGCGCGTTCCAGGGCCCGTACCATCTTCTTGGAAGTAAGCGAAGGCAGTCGCATAATTTATCGCGAAATTAAAACCGGCACATTGACCACGCCCTGAAACGACTTCGACTCTTGAGGAATTGATTCTCTATGCACGCGTAAACTTTCTAAATATACTTCAATCGCCTCTTTAATGTTCTGTTCTGTCTCCTCAAGAGTTTCCCCTTGCGTATGGCATCCCGGAAGCGCTGGCACCAAAGCAACGTACCCGCCCTCGGGAGCGACTTCGTAAAAAACACTATAGGAATAATTTTTCTTAAACTTTTTCATAATTCGCCACATGAGATTACGTTCTATAAAATCAAGACCGCCTCTAATTCAGTTGGAGTGGATTTGGTCGCCATAACATTAATATATCACACCATTTCCAAAAAATCAAATACTTTCTCGTTTCGCAATATGCCTCGAGTATACTCCCGCAGGGCTTCCGGGTCAAACTTCTTGGCCGCATCCTCTACACTCTCAAATTGCTTCAAAAAGTCATTAGCGCGCGCATCAATTTCTTCTTTTGTTGGCTCAATTTTCTCGCGATTCGCGATTTCCCGAAGGCAAAACGCTATTCTTACGCGCCGCTCTGCCTCGCCTTGCCATTCGCGCCGTAATTCTTCCTGATTCTTCTTTATATGTAGGAAATAATCCTCCCATTTCATTCCCATATTCCCGACCCCTAATTTCAATTCTTCAAACATTTTATCCAATTCAGATTCAACCAGAATTTGCGGAGTATCAATTTTCGCGGATTTGGCAATTTCGCTGATGATTTCGGAGTGCAGGCGCTGGCTTTCTTTGTCCTTTTTTTCGGAAGTCAAACCCTCGCGTATATTTTGCTTCAACGCCTCAAGCGACTCAAATCCGCCAAGATTTTTGGCAAATTCATCCGAGAATGGCGGCAATTTCCGCTCCTGCACCAAATTCATTTTTACCGAAAAATCAAGCGGCTTTCCGGCCAATGCGATTTCCCGCCAATCAGGAGGCGCAACCAACATAAACGATTTTTCTTCTCCGGCCTTTACTCCAAGCAGTGCGTCTTCAAATCCGGGGATGAATTTTCCCTGTCCCAAAATAAACGGATGATTTTTTGATTCGCCTCCTTCAATTTTTACCCCGTTAGAAGTCCGATCCGCTGGCGGATCAGCAGGCGCCTCCGGCATCTGACTTCTAACGGGGTGAACCCCCCCGTGACGCACCTCAAAGTCAATTTCCACCCGGTCGCCAAACATCGCTGGTCGATCCACCGTAATTAACGTTGCGCGAGAATTTTGCAGCCATTCCAGCGATTTGGCTATTTCCTCCTCGCTCACCGAAATATCGCGTTTCTCTTTTTTTACTTTGGCCGCGGCGCTTTTGTAATCCGGCAATTTGACCTCCGGCAAAACCGCAAATTTAACTTTATATTCAAGATCGTTTCCGGCGGCAAGTTTGGTAATCGTCACTTCCGGTTTTCCAATCGGCAAGAAATCATGCCCAGCAGACAATTCTTTTTCACGTTTCTCGGTAAGAATTTTCGGATATGTTTCGCGCACCGCAAGCTCGGCCGCGCGTTCTAAAATTTTCATCTCGCCCGCGCGCTCTTTTACCATCTGCTCGGGCGCGTGGCCCTTGCGAAATCCCGAAATTTCAATTTCCGCGGAAAACAAATTAATCGCTTTTTTAAAAAACGGTTCAAACTCATTAAACGGAATTGTCGCCGCAACCTCTATTTCCGATTTAGGAAGTTGCGAGAATGTATGTTTCATTTGATAAAGTCCTTGTCGAAAGATACTTTATGGTTTAATGTAGTTACCATCGGAATGAAATCCGTCCGGGAGATAACCAATGAAGCTTAAGCCGCCGCTTTTCTGGATAAAACTTAAGGGGCTTATAATTTTCGGATATGTCCTTGAAACAATCCTTCTTCTGGTAATCGGATTTATTGCGATAGTGTTTTCATTCTTTGACAACTTTTACAGCAGCATCCTGCAAAAAATTTGGGGTTGGTCGTTTTTCGGGATTGGATTTGGAATCAGCGTTTTTTGTGCGGCTATTCTGGGTTATGTTACCCAAACGGAATGGGCCTGGAGAATAATTTCCCGTATTCTTATGAAAGTTCCCATACACCCGATCCAACGATTGGTCACTACCATCGAACAATGGAAACTGCTATGGACTTTTGCAGAAAAACATGGAGCTATTCTCGCTCCGTTCTATAATTCGGAAATGCGCTGGCCGGCTATTATCACCGGATATTTTTCATATAAAAGCGGGGGAAGGTACACGTATGACGTAAACATACTTTTTCTCGATATTCCTTTTCCGAAACCGGCAACTCTGCGACAGGAAGTTTTAATTCTGGCTAGTCTTACTTTAGAGGAGGCCATTTCATACGTCACCAATGCTGGAGCAATAAATATAAACCGAGACCTTGAAGAACTTACGCTGGGTGTATATTTCCGATCAAATCCTCACTTTAAATCCATACCGCATGTGGATACGCAAAACGGGTCATAAAACACACTAATCGATATCGATTAGTGTTTTATTAATTCTCCTATAGTAATCGTGCAATCAAAAGCGCAACTATATTAACTATTTTAATCATGGGATTTATGGCCGGACCAGCCGTGTCTTTGTAAGGATCGCCTACCGTGTCGCCGGTAACCGCGGCCTGATGCGCCGGGGATTTTTTGCCGCCGTAATTTCCTTCTTCAATATATTTTTTGGCATTATCCCAGGCCGCTCCGCCGGATGTCATGGAAAGCGCGACAAAAAGCCCGGTAACAATTGATCCGACAAGTAACCCGCCCAGGCCCTCGGCCGCATGCGAACCCAAAACCAATACCAACAAAATCGGAATTACCACCGGAATCAAGGCCGGAATAATCATTTGGCGCAGAGCAGAGCGCGTCACAATATCAACCGCTTTGTCATATTGGGGTTTGGCGGTTCCTTCCATTATTCCTTTAATTTCTCTAAACTGCCTGCGCACTTCCTCCACCACTCCTTGCGCGGCCTTGCCCACGGCGCGCATAGCGATTGAAGCAAAAAGATAAGGCATCATGCCTCCGATAAAAAGCCCGACAATAACATAAGGATTAGAAAGTTCAAAAAATACGATTTTGCCGAAATTCCGCAGTTCTTCAATGTATGACGCAAATAAAACCAGCGCGGCCAAACCGGCGGATGCGATAGCATATCCTTTAGTTACGGCTTTGGTGGTGTTGCCCACCGCATCCAAAGGATCGGTTCGCTGTCTCACTTCTTCCGGCATTCCCGCCATCTCGGCAATCCCGCCCGCATTATCCGTAATCGGTCCAAACGCATCAATGGCTACGATTATTCCTGACATCGCGAGCATAGCCATGGCGGATAACGCAACTCCGTAAAGCCCGGCAAAAATGAAGGCCAAAAGCATTCCTCCAGAAATTACGATTACCGGCAAAGCGGTCGCCTCCATAGAAAATGCCAGTCCCATAATAATATTCGTACCGTGTCCGGTGAGTGACGAGCGCGCGATAGTACGTACCGGACGAAATTTTTTAGAAGTATAATATTCCGTGATCATCACCATAAGCGCAGTTACCACAATACCCAAAAGCGCTGCGATAAAATATGAATTCACCCGCTCTCGCTCAAGCACCGCGGCAAAAACCGGCCACAACATCAACACCGACAATGCCGATGAGGCCAAAAGTCCGCGATAAAGCCCTCCCATGATATTTCGCGCATGTTCCTGAATCCGCACCGCAAAGCTTCCAACAATGGATGCGCATATCGCAACCGAGCCGATCAAAAGCGGCAGCATTATTTTTGTCTCATCTCCGGGAAAAAGCAAAGACCCCAGCAGCATCGCGGCAATAGCGGTTACGGCATATGTTTCAAAAAGATCAGCGGCCATGCCGGCGCAATCTCCCACGTTATCTCCTACATTGTCGGCAATCACCGCCGGGTTGCGCGGATCATCCTCCGGAATTCCCGCCTCCACTTTACCCACCAAATCCGCGCCCACATCCGCGCCTTTAGTGTATATCCCTCCGCCTAGGCGCGCGAAAACCGAAATTAATGAACTGCCGAAAGCCAACCCGATCAGCGGATCAACTTCACCCACCAAATAATAAAATACGCTGACCGAAAGAAGCCCCAAACCCACTACCAAAAATCCGGTAACCGATCCTCCCAAAAAAGCCACCCGGAAGGCACGCGAAAGCCCGATGCGCGCCGCCTCGGCCGTGCGAACATTGGCATCCACCGCAGTCATCATGCCCAGATATCCGACCAGAGCCGACACAAAAGCGCCGGCTAAAAATCCTGCGGCCAGGGTGCCGTCAAACACATTCCACAAAATTATCGCAATTATAATGGCCACAACCGCTACAGTATAATTTTGCCGTTTTAAGTACGCGCGCGAGCCATCGCGGATCGCAGTCCAAATTTCAACCTGTTTACCCGATCCGGTTGGGTATTTTTTTACCCAGTAGGCGAGTAGAAAAGCATAAGCGATGGATAAAATGGAAGCGAGGATGGGGAAAATAATCATATTAAAGCAGCTAACAGCACGAACAGTAACGAACAGCACTAACAGTTTATGTTTTTCTGTTCGCGCTGTTCGCGTCAAGCGCCGAAGGCGCTCCTATTCGCGCTGTTGGTGATTATTTTATTCTTTTTTCTTTTTGGATATTTTCTTTTTCTTTGGTTTTTCTGCGGTCTCGGACCTTGGTTCTTCTTTTTTATTTTCTTCAGCGCCTTTTTCCGGCTCCGCGCTTTCAATAGATTTTTCTACCACCACATTCTCATCCTCCGCTGTGCCCGCTGCTTCTTCCACCTCCGCAACTTTCGAGTCAGCAACTTCTTTTACTTCGGATTCTTCCGGCGCCACATTCTGTTTTGTTCTATCCGAGCGCACATCAATTTTCCAGCCGGTCAATTTGGCGGCCAGCCGCACGTTTTGTCCTTCTTTGCCAATCGCCAACGATAACTCATTTTCCGCAACGATCGCGCGCGCTTCTTTGCGGGATGGATTCAGCTGAACATCTTTTACTTTGGCCGGGGACAAGGCATTACCCACGAATTCAGCCGGATCTTCGGACCATTCAATGATATCAATTTTTTCACCTGAAATTTCATGGATTACGGTCATAACGCGCACCCCTTTTTGCCCCACCATGGAACCCACCGGATCAACCCCCTGCTCATGAGAGGTTACGGCAATTTTGGAACGAAATCCCGGCTCGCGCGCCACGGCTTTTATTTCCACCGCCCCGCTGGAAATTTCCGGAACTTCCAAATCAAATAATTTGCGTAAAAGTTTGGGGTGGGAACGCGAAAGAAAAATATTCGGACCCTTAGCGTTTTTTTCCACCAGCGTGATAATTGCTTTTACGCGCTCGCCGATATGATGGCGCTCGCCCGGAATCTGTTCCTCGGCCGGAAGCACGCCGGCGGTACGCCCTATGTCAACAAAAATATTCCTTCCCTCAATCCTTTGCACAATGCCGGACACCAATTCACCCTCCCGCGATTTAAACTCGTCAAAAACCGCCTCTCTTTCTGCCTCGCGAATTCTTTGGATAATGACCTGCTTGGCGGTTTGGGCCGCGATCCGACCGAATTCTTCGTGATGCGGCAGCGGAAATTCCAATTCATCCCCGGGTTTTACATCCGGACTTATTTTTTTTGCCTCCTCAATCTTAATATGCTTCTCTTCGTTAAAACGGACTTTTTTAGGGACTTCTTCGCCGCTTGCCGAAATCTCTTCCGCTTCCTCGTAGCGCGGCCTGTCGGGAACTTTGGCGCCCGAGGCCTCGGCGTCAGCCATGCGCTTGGCGCGCTCTTCTTCCTCGGCCGCGATTTCCTCCTCGGACTTGATCATTGTCTCATCCACGGCAATCTTAATTTGCCGGACATTTACTTTTCCGGTTACCGGATCAAGCGCGGCGCGCACAATTTGTCCACGCTCGCCGTAATCGCGTTTATAGGCCGCGGCCAAAGCCATCTCAATCGTTTCAATCACTTTTTCTTTGGCAATGCCCTTCTCGTCCGCAATCTGATCTATAGCTTGAGTGAATGACTTAAGATCCACGAGTATTAAGTATTTAGTATCAAGTATTAAGGTAAAAAACGTCCTTAATACTTAATTCTTAATACTTGCTTCTTATTAAAAGGGTCCGTTCTCACGGACCGCATACAGTACACAACCAATGTTCTAAGTATATCCGGCATTAAAATCCTGTCAAGCGCAATGAACTTACTGTCCCAAAACTCGGTTTTCACCCCACAGCGGCATCCGGGCACACTGTTTCAGAAAGGTCCCACAGGCTCAAAACCGAGTTTTCAGACAGATCATGTGCAGACGTTCCCCGCAGATGCCGTTACAAATCGAAAAATCATTCCGCGATGCCGTACGCGCCACAGCCGACTACCATCAAAAACAAAGGGACTAATCGTCTCTTTTTTTATTTCTCCACGCATCTATTTTTTTATGATCCCCGGAAAGAAGAATTTTGGGGACTTTATATTTTTTACCCTTATGTATGAATGTTTCGGGTCTAGTATAAACAGGCAAGCCAATGCCGTACCGTTTTTCCTCCAACGACTCGGCCTTTCCTAAAAATCCCGGGATATGGCGCGATACAGCGTCCACCACAACAAGGGCGGGTAATTCACCGCCGGTTAGGACGTAAGGACCGATGGAAATAGCTTGTAGTTTGTAGTTTGTAGTTTGTAGAACTTTGAATATACGCTCGTCCACTCCTTCATAGTGTCCGGCAATCATGATGATTCGGTCGTATTTTTTTGCCCATTCCCGCGCCATTTTCGCGTCAAACTGCTTCCCGGTGGCAGAAAATAAAATGATTTTTACCTTACTTTTGACTTTTGACTTTTGACTTTTGACTTTCAAAATCGAATCAATCGCGCGCGCGATTGGTTCAATTTTGATAACCATTCCTGGTCCTCCTCCATAGGGTCGATCGTCAACTTTTTTATGTTTATCACGGGTGAATTTCCGCAAATCATGTATATGAATATCCACGAGCTTTTTGGCCCGTGCGTGCTTAATCATTGATTCGTTGAGATAGGAATCAAAACTATGAGGGAATATGGTTAGGATATCAAAACGCATACTATTGACTTTAATTATCATCCTTGATAATATAGTTAAAGATACTTCACATAAAATTGTGTACCAATGATACAAAATGCAAAAAACTTAATTACTCATGCCGTCTATTTTCTATTTACCGGTTTTCTGGGACTGATGGCTTTTTTTATCGCATTCGCATTTACTATAGCCGGAAACACGCCCACAGTCCCCCTTCCGGAGAGAATATTTTTCAGCATTTCGGCTTTTCTTCTTATAATCATGGGAATAAGATGTATCATCGACTATTGTATTGTACAATATTCAAAAGCAATAAATAACTAACTTGATAAATATGCGCGCCGCCGCCTAGTTCACAGGGATCGGATCCCTGTTTTTTGTTAACCAAAAACCGTGCACATATTGTAGCACGGTTTTGGGTATTTTACTATTCGCGATTCGCGACAATTCGTCGTCAAATTCGCTAAAATTCGTAATTAAAGCTTGAGATCATCCACCACATCATCCACGTCCCGCATGCGGGATCCTCCATCCCTGGATTCTCCATCCCTGGACATCCGCGGACCGCGACCTCCTTCCGGCTCTTCAATCTTCAAGTTGACGCGGGCGTTATTTTTCACGCCCACCACCCGCAAGAGCGACCGGATGGCCTTGGCGGTATTTCCGCTACGGCCGATGATTTTCCCCATATCTGCGGGGTCAACCTTAAGCATGATCAAGACCCCCATTTCATCCACTTTGCGGTCGGTCTTGACCGCAGACGGATTATCCACAAGGGCCTTTACCAAATACTCAAGGAATTCCTGATCTTGTGGCATTTTAGCCATTGCTTTCGCAGCTTTTCAGCTTACGGCATTCTGCTATCAAATTGCTGAAGCCGAGTACTGATTGCTGTCATTCTGCTATTCGACCTTTACCCCGTTACTTGAATACCCACCGCCTTATCGCAGGGTTACCGTAACAGTAGTCCGTACTTGCCGCAAGGTTTAATTCCCTGCGACAAGTAACGGGGTTTACATGCATGCGAGAATTTTCAGTCCCACAATTCCTCCTTTTCTATTGTTATATAGTATACTTTATTTTAATAAATATGTCCAGCTATCCTGCCGGAGCAACCGCATCTACCGTCACAGTCGGCTCAACCGGCTTTACCGGCGTTTCAGTTTGAACCGGCTCGGCAATAATTTTTGCCTTGGGCGCAACATTCAACTTTTTCCCTTGAATGATTTCTTTACTAATTAAAAGATTGTGAACCGTGGGAGAACATTGTGCCCCTTTTCCCAGCCAATATAAAATCCGCTCGGATTTTAGAGCCGCTTCTTTGGTCTTGGGATGATACGAGCCCAAAATCTCGATTTCGCCGGATTTTGGCTTGGAGCGCTTTTCCGCAAGCACTACCCGAAACGCGGGATCATTGCGCCTGCCGACACGCTGAAAACGAATCATTAACATGATTTAAAGTATATGGTTTTAAACTGTGAATGTCAATGGTTTTCAAGATGTATATAAATACCCTATAATGTATATATGGAACAATCCCAAAGCATTAAACCCGAACTGGAAATTCCCATTATAACAAAACCGGCATTATCTAAAAGGTTTTGGGCGCTTCTTCGATTAATCGTATTCGGCGGCATAATTATAATAAGCGCCGCCATGCTACTGCCAATAGGAGAATTGATAAGCTCCCTAAGCGCGCCCTTTTTAATCGGGGGTTTTTTAATAACGATTATGGTATTCGGCGGAGTAGCATTTTTAATAATGGCTCCGGTAAATTCCGCTATATCATCTTCCCTGGACATTGAATCAATCGCAGTCGTAGTACTGGGAATGCTATCGCTCGTGGCACTCTTTATCATAACTCTATTTACCGAATCGTCCTCCCCGGTCACTATTTTTGGGTTGATCCTAATGGCGATTTATACGATTTATGTATATCGCCTGCTACATGAAACAAACCGCGGAAGGCAGGCAAACGAGGCCCTAGGCAAAAAATACGGCGAGCTTCTACAATTTGATAAAGAAAAATCGGATTTTATCACCGTAACCTCACACCAATTACGAACTCCCCTAACCGAAGTTCGCTGGGCGCTGGATGCCACACTTAAAGATCAAACGCTTCCCGAAAATCCGCGTTTTATCCTGCAAAAATGCAAACAAAGCGTGGCGCGCCTGGCAGGCATCGTGGATGATATGTTCCGCGCGCGCGCCTTTGAACTTACCGACAGTAACTTGAAAAAAGAGGCAGTGGATGTTTCTTCTATAATTCGTGAAATCCTGGAGGGACTGGAACTCATGACGCACCAGAAAGAAACTGATGTTTTATTTGAACCACCGGAATCAGACATTACACTTGATGCGGATCGCGCCAAAATCAGAATTGCGCTGGAGAACGTGATTGACAATGCCATACGTTATTCGCCCAAAGGCCGGGTTAGAATTTCTCTAAGAGCCGAGGCCGGAAATGCGATCATTCGTGTGGAGGACTCGGGGATTGGAATTGCGCCCGAAGAACAAAACATGATATTCACCAAATTTTTCCGCGCCAAAAATGCCTTGCTTCTACAGCCCGACGGCTCGGGCATCGGGCTTTACGCCGCCAAAACAATTGTGCAAAAGCATGGAGGAACCGCAAATTTCACCTCCCAGCCAGGCAAAGGGACTATATTTTTAATCAATCTTCCCCTTAGAAAATAAGGTTTAAAACTTAACCCGAATATTATTAACAAATCCCTCACGATCGTGAGGGATTTGTTAATATCGTCCTCCACCTCTGAAATGACACGGGCTGCTTTTTCATTTTAGTTTTTCGTGCAACTCTTTCAATACTTTCATAAATTCTTCCCGTGACAATGAAGCCCACTGACCCGAATTTTTCTGGAGCGATTCAATAAGCTCCTCTTCTGACATCCATTCTACTCGCTGTACTTCGTTATCATAAAATTGAAGATTCTTTTCATTTCTCTCAAATCGATAAAAATAAATTTGGGCATGCTCGTTATTATTTTGTACGGACCGCTTAAGCCATGATCCCTCAAGCAATTCTTGGACTGGGACTACAAGCCCGACTTCATCACAAAGTTCCTCTACCGCGGTCGTCTCGACTGATGCGCCGGACTTTATATGTCCACCAAAACGCACATCCCATTTGTTCGGGCTTAAATCTTTGGTCGCCGATCGCAAATGCGTGAGAAATTCTATTTTCCCGTCGCGCTCCCGAAAAATATAAATATGCACCACCCTATGCCAAAGATTGCCTTTGTGAACTTGCGAGCGCGGCAAAATTTCGCCCGTTGGCTTGTTATTTTCGTCAAAAATTTCAATAAGTTCTTCGGACATGCTTTAAAAATTTCAAAATGTAAAGATTTAAGCCGGACGAGCGTCTTTTCAACGCAATATGCCGAGGAAATCAAATTTTAAGTATTTTTACCTATTCGTATACACCTCCGCCTCCTCCAATTTCAGCGACAAAAGCCGCGACACTCCGTCATCCCCCATGGTCACGCCATAAAGCACCCCGGCGCATTTCATGGTCTCACGATTATGGGTCACCAACAAAAGCTGGGTCTGCTTGGCAAGTTCCTTTAAAATAGCGGCATACCTTTGGGAATTGGCCTCATCCAAAGCCGCATCTGTTTCATCCAACACCAGAAACGGCGGAGGATTCACCGAAGTTATGGCAAAAAGCAAAGCAATAGAAGTAAGCGCCCGTTCTCCACCGGATAACATGGCAAGCCCTTTAATCCGTTTTCGCGGTAAATCTACTGAAATATCTATCCCCTCCATAACTTTTTTGTCCCCATATTCTTCCGCTATTTCTCCACCCTCTCCGTCCTCCTCATCCTCTCCTGCCCCGCGCCGCGCAATCTCAACCAACTGCAACGATGCTTTGCCGCCGCCGAAAATAATCCGGAAATAATTATGAAATTCCTCCTTTATCTTCAAAAAGCCGGCATGAAAATCATTTTTGATATGCTCGTCAAATTCCGCAATCAAACTTCTTAAGGAGGACGCTGCTTGTTTCAAATCGTCAATTTCTTTGGCAAGAAATGAATGACGCGCCTCGGTATCTTTAAACTCCTGCACCACGATCTGGTCAATTCCGCCAATTTCTTCAAGCCGCGCGCGCAGTCGCTCTATTTTCCGGGAAATTTCCGGAATAGCCACGGCTGCATAATCGCCCAGCGCCGCATCCGCCAAATCGCCCTCAAGTAGTGACGCGGCTTCCATCCCTTTTTTCCATTCAGCCTCACGCGAACGCAATCGTTCTTCTTCAAACTTGAATCTCTCTATTTCAAGAATCAAATCCCGCTCCTCGTCCTGCTTAACGCGAAGCATGCCTTCCTCTTCCCTAAGTGATGCTTGCAGTTTTTGAAACTCTTTTCGCTCATGCATTCTCCCCTCCTCGCTTTTTTCTATTTCCTTGGATAGCGCGGATAATTCATCGCCAAGTTTTTGCATAGCGCCGGAGAGTTCCGCAATAAGTGGCAAGGCCGCTTCCTTGTTTTTGGACACAACCGTTCCACCGCGCGCCAAAGAGTCCAAAAGCCGCTCCAGATCCTCGATTAAGACCTCCAACCGCATGCGCACGGCCTCAATCCTGTCTTCCACCTCCAAAACATTTCTTATCTCCTCAATAAATTCGCGAATTTCCTCCTGAACATAATCGACATCCACCTCGCGCCTGCCGGTAGATGATGCGCGCTCTCGCTCCATTTCAATCCGGCCTTCAAGCCGCCCTAATTCCCGCTCGATTTCCCGGCGTCTGCGTTCCAATACCGCAAATTTTTTATCCTCTTCTCCCCCTGACGCTTCGGCGGAAAATTTCGTTTCAAGTTCCCCGACTTTGGCGGCGCATTTCATTATATCGGCGCGCATCTCATCGCGCTTCTTTAAAAAGGGCTCGCGCTTTTTTTCGAGGTCTCTTTTTTCGGCAAAAATGGATTCCCGTTCGCGCACAAAATAAATCTTTTCAAGCCCACCCAACTCGCCATGTACGCTCTCGCGCGCTTCGGCTTTGACAGCTTGCGATTTCAAAAATTTTAGGTGCGGCGCGATTTCTCTAAGCAAGATCTCGGCCTGCTTCATATTAACATCGGTCGCTTCAAGTTTGCGCTCGGCCTCGTGCTTTTTTAACTGATAAACCCTCAGTCCCAATGCTTCCTCAAGCATTTTTCTTCTGTCACGAGGAGAAGATAATAAAATCCGATCAACCTCTCCCTGGCCGATAATATTATGTTTGGTTTCTCCCAAGCCCATACGCGCAATAAGTTCCACGATGTCTTTAAGGCGTACTTGCGAACCATTTAAGTAATACTCATTCAATCCATCGCGAAAAATCTTGCGCATTACGGAAATCTCCTCAAACTCCAGCAAAATTCTGCCACCCGTGGTGAGCTTATCAAATCCATCTTTATTATCAAAAAGAAGCGTGACTGATGCCTTGCCCATGCGCGGAACTTTCTCGGAGCCATTCCAAATCAGCTCCTCTCCTTTTTTGGAACGGAGGGCTTTCATGGATTGCTCGCCCAAAACCCAGCGCAGGGACTCTGCAATATTTGATTTGCCGCTCCCATTCGGACCGACAATTGCCGTTATGCGCGACGGAAACTCAAGCGTGATGTATTTGGCGAAGGATTTAAAACCGGATAATTCTAATCTCTTTAGATACACGAATACCCAACGAATACGTCAACGAATAAAAACGAATAATTCGTCTATATTCGTTGCATCAATTCGTTTATTATTTGCGTATTATTCAATTTCCCAGGGAAATACAATCCAGCTTTTTTTCTCACGCAGCGAAAAATCTGGCTTACGGGATGTGTCGTGATGCCAAAAAATCGTGGCAACATGGGGCCGAAATCCCAACCGCGCCTCCAATGACGCAAGCGTTTTCCCGGAGTCAGAAATATCATCCGCCACTAACATGGTTTTGGTTATATCTTCGGCGCTTAAAATCTGCGGAATTGTCAAACGATGGGAAAGCACAACGGCAAGTATAAGTCCCCCGCGCGGGACGCCGTAAATGCCTTGAAATTTTTTTTCCAGCGCCCATGCCGCAATTTTTTCCACATCTTCGTCAAATTCTCGCCAGGTATATTTAGTTATTTCACCTCTTGAGTCAGCCATTGAAAATACTCTTTGTTTATTTTATCCAAAGATATCCTGCCGACAAAGGGCACTTTATATGAATGTAGACGCCTCACCTCACGTTCTACGATGGCGGCTTTTGACTTTAAAGTTTTTATCAATAAAAGCGTTTCGCGGGTTTTTACAATTTTCCCTTTCCAGCGATATGCCGATACTATTCCGGGAATTATTAAAACGCATGCCGCCAGCCGCTTTTGCAAAAGTACCCGGCCAATTTTCTCCGCTTCTTTTATATTTTTACAGGTGGTTAAAATAAAAACCATGCCTTTAAAATTTTTTCTAAAATCCCACGCCAAATTGCCGAAACTTTTCCTTTCCATATGTTTTTTCCACCAACCTCGCAATTGGCAATATCCTTCCATTCACTTGGCCATCAAGAAAAAGTTTTACTATTTCGTCTTTCGACTTGAATTGATCGCGGTTCCGTTCCCATAACTCGTGAACCCATCTTGAAAAATCGGCTAATTCCCTCAACCGCGTTGTATCTATGGGCTTTTTCGATTCTTGAATTTCTTTCTTAAATGATTCATCTCTCTCAAGCACTTCGTTGAAAAAGCGCTTTGTCATATAACCTGCCAGGGCCTCATCAAGATAGTAATACCATCGCTTATCTCCTTCGCGCGAATATATGCTAAAACCCTCCCGATATGCTTTAAATTTTCCTTTGATTGTTGTTTGCAACGCAGTATAAACTTTTGCGTGCCATAATTCATGAAAAGTCGTAATGGCCGTTTCAAGATCATTTCTTCGGTCCACTAAAATTTCACCGAGCACAGAGGCATGAGAGCCAACCCCTAAACGTCCATGCGTATATTCTTTTACACCCCCTTCTTTCAAATAATGAATATGATCCAATGGCACGGAAACTTTTTTGTTCCGTCCGAGTTCTTCAAGAAATCGATCTGTAGCGTTTGCGACAAGTTCAATAATTTCTCTATCGCGATCGCTCTTTTCAAGCTCCAAATCTTTTTTCGGTTCACCCGCTTTTTCGTAAAGCTCCGCTAACGCCTCATGCACATTTTTTATTTTTTCACCACTCTCCTTCCATTGATCGCCAAATCGCAATTTGCTTTCTTCATCGGAAAGAATTTCTTTCCCTACAAACTTATCATAATGTTGTACTTCTTTTCCCCCTTTCATATGAATAATTACTATATTATACAAAATTATACAAAGTCGCACCTTGCGGCTACCTTCAGAAAATCCACCTTTAAGCAAGAAATGCGCTACATTGATAAAAACTAATTTACGAGTGTATAGACGGTTGAGGCAATATAATTTTGAAAAACCCCCAAGTGAGTGACTGCGATTTCATATATTGTAATTTCAGACAATGGGAGGACGCGAAAGCTCGGTTTTTGCGAAGCCGCGTTAGACGCGGCAAAGCGAAATTTCGCGTCCGACCCTTAGCGAGTCCCGCGCTGGACGGGACGAGGCGTGTCTGAAATTACAATATATGAAATCCGCATGAGCGAGGATCAGTGTTTCAAAATCATATTGCCGAAAACCGCTATAACGAGTTTAAACCCATCCCCTCACCCGCAACCCATTCCGAGCGGCTTCCTCCTGCGCCAGTTGCTTAGACGGCCCCTCGCCTTCGGCCACCAATTCTTTCTCCAAAAATACCCCCACCACAAAATGCTTGTCATGATCCGGCCCCCATTCGCGTATTACTTCATAGCCTGGAGTGACTCCCACCCGTTCCTGGGCCTCTTCCTGAAAAAGGGACTTGGGATCTTTATAGAGCTTTTTGGCCAAAACCTCATCCAAATGCGAAAGTACTGCGCGCTCAATAAATTTTTTGGCCGCCTCATATCCGAGATCCAGATAAATCGCGCCCACTAGCGCCTCAAAAGCATTGGCTAAGATATACTGGCGTGCTCTACCCATGTCTTTAGCCTCGCCCCGTGAGAGCAGCAAGACCTCATTCATTTCAAGTTCCACCGCAATATCTGAAAGCATATTGGCATTGACCAAAGCCGCGCGGAAACTGGTTAATTCTCCCTCGGGTTTATCCGGAAACATATCAAAAAGCCTCTCAGTAACTGCGAGTTCCAAGACCGCATCCCCTAAAAATTCCAGACGTTCATTGTGCCCCAGACCAAACGAAGGATTTTCGTTAATATAGGAGCGATGCGTCAGGGCTTGACGCAATAAATCTTTATTATTAAATTTAAGAGATATTCTTTCCTCAAATTGGGAGAAATCCCGCACAAAACAATTAACAATTGACAAATAACATTTGACAAATATTCACATTGGTCAAATGTCAGGTGTCAGATGTCGGATGTTAATTTATTCAGAACTTTTTTTCTCTTTCTCCTCTTTATCCTTTCCTTCCGCTTCTTCCTTCTCTTTCTCCTCTTCCCTTTTCTTAGCCAATTCGGCTCGGTTCGGATAATCTTTACCCGGCTCCCCTATCTCTCTATACACAGTGCCCAAAACCCCGTTAATAAATCTGCCGGACGACTCGCCGCCAAATGATTTGGCAAGCTCGATCGCCTCATTGATCGCAACCTTAGGAGGAACCTCATCGTGGTTGCCGAATAACAACTCATATAAGCCCAGACGCAAAACCGCGCGGTCAATCGAAGTAATTTGTTCAATCGGCCATTCGGGCGCGGCTTTTTCAATAATCGCATTTATCTTATCTAGGTTTTCCACAACGCCACTAAGCATGCGGTCAATAAAACCATACTCCTCGTCAAGTCCCGGGCCGAATTCTTTTTTATTCCGCTCCACGATCTCCGGCAGGGATTTGGATTCTTTACCTTGAAAATCCCACTCAAAGAGGGATTGCATGGCAATGGAACGAGCAAGATGTCTTGAAGCCACTTAACTTAGTTTTTAGTTTTTAGTTTTTAGTTTTTAGCAAAAACCTAATAACTATCAACTATCAACTCATTTATGAGAAAGTTCTTCTGGATTTAATGTTTTCCCGCTCTCCGTCTGTTCTTCTTCATGCGCATGCAATTCTTTTTCCCGTTTTTTGCGCTCTTTTTTATCAAGTTTTGCCAACACATCAACAACCTGCCGGCCGGCATAATAGCCGCAGTTTTTGCACATAATATGGGGACGAAGCGGCTTTCCGCAATGGCCGCACGAAGCAAAGCGCACGTGTTTAAGCGCGTGGTGCGAGCGCACCCGGTTCCGCTTGCTCTTGGTATGTCTCATTCGAACTACCATGATTGAATAATACTAAATATTACTTAATCTGACAAGCAAATGTAAAAAGGCCGACTAACCGGCCTTTATTTATATTTAAGTTTTGAGGAACAGCATATCATTCTAACCCATGACTGCCTAGATATCTTGTTAATAGAAGCACGAGAAAGTTTTGCCGTAAAAATACGCCGACCACCCAATTCCACGCATACGCCGAAATCTTCCAAAAATTTGCGCTCCTTTTTCCGGAAATCCTCGGCAACATGGATAAAAACATCGAATTCATCGTCGTTAGAAGCTCCGTGTAATACTACGGCAAACGGCGCATCAATTTTCTGATAATTCATTTCATTTCTCCTTTCTCCCGCAAACGTTTCATCAGATCTTCAAATCCGCTGTTTACAATAGCGCGAATTTCATCGGTGGTTTCACGAATCCGCTCGGTGGGCACAATGGCGTAAAGCGATGATGGCACCGCCATTCCAAAAACCAAAGTCATGCCGATAACTGCGACAAATACAAAGTGACGGAATTTCATCAAAGATTTCCTTTGTGAAGAGTACTAATAACCACCCTACATCCGAACTGAATTTTTATCAAATTATACATCTCGTATCCGAAAAGATTTTCGATGAATATCCGAACGGCCGAATTTTTTAATGCGCTCCCGATGCAATGCGGTGCCATATCCTTTATGCAGATCAAAACAATACTTGGGATATTTTTTATGAAAACGCAGCATAATGCGGTCGCGCAAAACCTTGGCTATGATGGAGGCGGCGGATATAGCAGAGATTTTCTCATCGCCCTTGATAATTGCCTCATGGGGAATATGCGGAGGAAGTTTTAAACCGCCATCCAAAAAGGTAGTCCCTCGACCATGCTCGGGAACTATTACTTTATTCTTCAAGCGGAGTCGAGAAGTGCAATTACCACATAGTTTTTTGTGCACTCGTAATGCGCCTAAATTTGCCGCCTGCGAGATATTGATCCGGTCAATAACTTTGGGCGAAATTTTTGCCACCGCCCACTTAATTTGCGGATGACTGGTTAAAATTTCAAACCACTCCTCCCGCTGTTTAGCGGATAGTTTTTTCGAGTCCTTTAACCTTTTAGTTCTTAATACTTGATACTTAATACTTGATTCTAGTTTAATTCCCGCAACCACAACCGGTCCGGCCAGCGGACCGCGTCCAGCTTCATCAATTCCTATGATGTGGTTTTGTCTAATTGACCCCGTTAGAAATTTAATTTTGGGATTAAACTTGTCAATATAATTTTGCATAAATTTAACTCAACTCTAAATTATAGATAATCACATTTCTAACGGGGTTGACGAAAATTTCATATGGGATTACTTTTAGTATAGCTTCTCTTACAAAATATGGAAATATTATGCGCATACCCCATATGCTTCTTACCGCGCTGATATTATTTTTTGCGACATCCGGTTACGCGCTACCGCAAGAAGATAAACTCCCCGCACTAATTCGAAACATAAGCGTTACGGTACTGCTTGATCAAATTCTTATATATGAAAAAGGCCGTAGCGAACTTGAATCGGAAATCCGCAAAATTTTTGAAAACGCATCGTCTGTTTTCGAAAAAGAATTCTCTGTTACTTTTTCTATTGACGCGCTGACTCCCTGGCAAGCCCCTTACGACACGAACGAATCATTAGATCCTCACGTCGTAATTTCAGAAACCGCCAAAACCGGGAAAAAAAACAAATCAGACATTACCATCGCTATTCTCCAAGCTTATATGTCTATTCCCGTTGAATACGAGATTGAAACTCTTGACGGCAGAAAATTTATAATAGAAAACGCCGAGTGGTACTCTGGATATGCCAATGCCGAAAAAAATGTAGCCGCCATCGTTCTACACGAACGCTCCAGCGTATCCTTAATCCACGAGATCGCACATATTTTTTACGCCGGCCATACGGAATCACACTCCATTATGAATGAGTCATTAATTATAACAGATGAACCGCTTGATTTTGATGAAGAAAATCGGCAAATCATCCTGGAAAACCGCTTGCGAAGTTTCGACAAATCATTAATTCCCTGACAAAGGGAATTTTTTCAAACTGTGGATATCTCAAATTCCGCCCTTATTTATTGGGGTTTTTTTATAAAATTGCCGTAACCAAGAATGATTTGTATAATGAGAATGAGAGGTGACCTTTACGAAATACGAATTTTTACGAATATACGAATTCGTACATTCGTAGTGATTCGTATTTCGTAAATCCATGAAATTTACTCATTTACACGTGCATAGTCATTACAGCTTGCTTGACGGACTTGCTAAAATTGACGAACTGGTGGCGCGGGCTGCAGAACTTGAGATGGATTCGCTCGCCTTGACTGATCATGGAAACCTTTACGGCGCCATTGAATTCTATCAAAAAGCCAAAAAAGCGGGAATAAATCCGATAATCGGCATGGAAACGTATGTTGCCCGCGGCAATATGCAGGATCGCACACCCGGAATTGATGACACGCGCTATCACCTGACGCTTCTTGCCCAAAATTCCGAAGGATACCACAACCTTGTGCGCCTGGCGTCTGAGGCGCACCTAAAAGGATTTTATTACAAGCCGCGCGTGGACAAAAATTTGCTCCAGCAATACAGCCGGGGTTTAATTGCGCTCTCCGGATGTATGAGCGGAGAAATTCCGCGCGCCGTCCGCAACAAAAAATTAGAACATGCCGAAGAACTTATACACGAATATAGGGAAATTTTCGGCAAAGAAAATTTCTATCTGGAAATTGCGCCGCATTTCAATTATCCGGACCAACGCGTAATCAACGAGGGCCTGGCATTACTTTCGCAGAAAACCGGCGTGCCTCTGGTCGCCACCAATGATATCCATTATGTCAAACCGGAGGATGCTGAAGCCCAGGACATTTTAGTATCGGTCCAGACCGGCAACCGTTTTGAAGACGAAGACCGGCTCACTATGAAACAAGCCAACCTCTCCTTGCGCCCGGCGAATGAGATGGCCTCGCTTTTTCCCGAATATCCGCAAGCGATTGCCGCAACCCGGGAAATTTCTTCCCGGGTAAAAATAGATATAGAACTCGGCAAATCCAAACTGCCTCTTTTTAACGTGCCACAATCGCATACAGCGGATTCATACCTCGAAGAACTTTGTCGTGAAAAAATTCAAGGCCGATACGGAAACAAAATTTCGCAAAACCCGGCGCTGGAAAGCCGGGTTAAAGAGCGCCTAAAATACGAACTTGCTGTCATAGCGCAAACCGCTTTTGCCAGCTATTTTCTAATCGTGCAGGACTTTGTGGCCTGGGCCAAAAGCCAAGGCATCGTAGTGGGTCCGGGCCGGGGTTCGGCCGCCGGTTCCATTGTCGCCTATCTTTTGGGCATAACCAACATAGATCCTCTGCATTATAATCTTCTTTTTGAGCGATTCCTGAATCCGGAACGCATTTCCATGCCGGACATTGACCTTGATTTTGCCGACACCCGGCGGGATGAAGTTATAAACTACGTCGCGCAAAAATATGGCCGCGATCATGTGGCGCAAATTATCACTTTTGGAACCATGGCCGCGCGCGCAGCCATCCGGGACACCGGGCGCGCCTTGGGAATGCCCTATTCTTTCTGCGACCGCCTGGCCAAGCTCATACCGTTTAGCCCGCAGGGAGAAAAATCCGGCTGGCTTAAAAAAAGCTTAGAAAGGGTACAGGAGTTAAGAGAATTATACGGCAACGACCCGGATGTAAAACGCCTGATGGATTCGGCCCTAAAACTTGAGGGCGTTGCGCGCCACGCCTCCACCCATGCCTGCGGCGTTGTGATCTCTCCCGGTCCCTTAACCGATTTTGTGCCATTGCAATACGCGGTGCGCCAGGGGGAAAGAAAATCCGGAGGCGGCGCCCGAACCGAAAACGAACGGCAAGTGGTAACGCAATATGAAATGCATGCGGTGGAGGACCTGGGGCTTCTTAAAATGGATTTTCTTGGTCTTCGCAACCTAACCATTATTGAAAACACTCTTGCACTCATTAAAAAATCAAAAGAAGTTACGGTCAATACCGAGGAAATACCGTTAAATGATCCGGAGACGTTTACGCTCTTTCAGAAAGGAGAGACCACCGGACTTTTCCAATTTGAATCACCCGGGATGAAACACTATCTTAAAGAATTGAAACCAACCGAGCTTGAAGATTTGATCGCGCTGGTGGCGCTCTATCGACCCGGTCCGATTGAACTTATTCCTTCATACATCAAGCGGAAAAACGGATTGGAGAAAGTTTCCTATCTTCACCCCAAACTTGAACCGGTTTTCAAAAATACCTATGGCATCGGAATTTATCAGGAACAAATGATGCAAATTGCCCGGGACCTGGCGGGATTCACCCTGCCCGAGGCCGATACTCTGCGCAAGGCCATTGGCAAAAAAATAAAATCGCTACTCGCCGAGCAACGCGAACGGCTCCTTTCGGGCATGAAAAAAAATGGGATTGGAGCGCAAACCGCCGAAGCGATTTGGGAGCTCTTCCCGCCTTTTGCGCGATATGGGTTCAATAGGTCGCACGCCGCCTGCTACGCGCTTATCGCCTACCAAACCGGATTTTTAAAAACGCATTACCCGACCGAATTCATGACCGCGCTTTTGGATGCCGAAGGATTTGAAGTGGAACGCATTGCATTTTTTGTGAATGAGGCGCGAGCCATGGGAATTGAAGTCCTGCCACCGGATTTAAACGAAAGTTTGGAAAACTTCACTAGGGTGGACGAGAAAAAAATCCGTTTCGGCTTGAAATCCGTAAAAAACGTGGGTGAGAATGTGGTGCGCGCGATTATTGAGACAAGAGGGCACGGAGGAAAATTCGATTCTATAGCCAATCTGCTGGAACGGGTCCATCACCGCGATCTTAACAAAAAATCTCTTGAATCGCTGATTAAATGCGGGGCGTTTGATGCGCTGGGAGAACGCAGCCAGCTGCTTTTAAATCTTGACACCCTGCTGCAATACAACCGCGAATCCCAGCGCGTGCAGTCAAGCGGACAATCCAATCTTTTCAGTTCTGCTCCGGAAATAAAAGTCTCTTCCTTGAAACTGAAAGATGCCGAGCCCGCCACCAAGCGCGTTAAACTCTCCTGGGAAAAAAATCTTTTAGGGCTTTACGTATCCGAACATCCGCTTCAGGAATACGCCGAGCGGCTCAAGCAAAACCATATGCTCCCCTTAAACGGACTGGCAACGGACCTGAAACGCTTGCGTAACCAGATTATTTCCATCGGAGGAATTGTCAACGGAATCCAGAAGGTGCTTACTAAAAACGGAGAACCCATGCTGTTTGTGCAAATGGAGGACTTAACCGCACGCACCGAGGTCCTGGTATTTCCCAAACTGTTGGCCAAAAATCCGGCGCTTTGGCAGGAAGAAAAAATCCTGATGGTTCGGGGCCGGCTCTCCGATAAAGACGGGGCGCCGAAAATTTTGTGCGAAGATGCCACGGAAATCGCCTAAAATCCCGCGAAAATGCGGGGTTTTAAAATTGGACATTTTATTATCAAAATATATAATTAAAAAATGGCCAAGGAACATAAATTAAACTTAGAACATATCCGCCACTCGCTTGCTCATCTTTTAGCGATGGCGGTGCTCAAAAAAATTCCCCAAGCCCAATTGGGAATCGGGCCCGTGATTGAAAATGGTTTCTACTACGACTTCGAGTTGCCAAAACCGATCACTGATACTGATCTGCCAGAATTTGAAAAAACCATGCGGGAACTTATTGCCCAAAAACTTGATTTCAGCGGAGAAAAAATAACTCCGGCCCAAGCCAAAAAAATCTTCAAAAGTCAGCCTTTCAAACTTGAACTTATCAAAGAATATACGAAAGATGGACGAGAACTTACTATATACAAAACCGGAGAAGAATTTATTGACCTCTGCAAGGGTGGACACGCGAAAAACACCTCGGAAATAAATCCGGAGGCATTTCGGCTCACCCATATTGCCGGCGCTTATTGGCGCGGCTCGGAAAAAAATCCGATGTTAACCCGAATTTACGGCGTGGCGTTTAAAACCAAAAATGAACTTGCTGAATATTTCAAAATGCGGGAAGAGGCGGAAAAATGGGATCACAAAAAGCTTGGACCAGAACTTGATCTTTTTACTTTCTCAGAACTTGTAGGTGCAGGACTACCGCTCTGGACGCCGAAGGGAACTCTGCTGAGAGATCTTCTTGATGACTTTGTATGGCGTCTCCGAAAAAAATACGGGTATGAACGAGTTGATATTCCCCACCTCGCTAAAATAGAACTATATAAAACGAGCGGACACTGGGATAAATTCAAAGATGAGCTTTTCAAAATAACTACCCGCGAGGGACATCTTTTTGCCGTAAAACCAATGAATTGCCCTCACCACACCCAAATTTATGCGCGCCGCCAATGGAGCTATCGCGAACTTCCCCAGCGATACGCCTCAACCACCAAATGCTACCGCGATGAACAAAGTGGAGAACTAACCGGCCTCTCTCGCGCCCGGAGTTTCACCCAAGATGATGCGCATGTATTCTGCCGCATGAGCCAAACTAAAGAAGAATTCCTAAAAATTTGGGAGATTGTCCACGCCTTCTATGCCGCATTCAATCTTTCTCTGCGTATCCGTCTTTCACTCCGCGATCCGAAACAGCCGGAAAAATATCTGGGCGATCAATCGCGCTGGAAAACTGCCGAGAATATATTGCGAGAAATCGCATCCGAACAGAAGGCAAATACATTTGAAGGCATTGGAGAAGCGGCATTCTACGGGCCGAAGCTTGATTTTATGGCCAAAGATTCGCTCGGACGAGAATGCCAAGTTGCGACCATACAGCTTGACATGAATATGCCCGATCGTTTTAATCTCACCTGTATCAATGAAAAGGGAGAAAAAGAACGAATCGTGATGATCCATGCGGCAATTATGGGTTCAATCGAGCGATTTCTTTCAATTCTCATTGAGCATACTGCTGGATCGTTCCCATTTTGGCTTGCTCCGATACAAATAGCGGTTTTGACTATTAATGAAAGTGTTGGCTCCTATGTCGAAAAAATCGTACAAGAACTGCGCGATAAAGATTATCGCGTATCATTGGATGACCGAAATGAAACCATAGGTAAAAAAATACGCGAGGCGGAACTGCAGAAAATACCGTATATTTTGATTGTGGGAAACCGCGAAGCAGAGTCCGGGAAAGTGGCGGTTCGAGAACGCGGTAAAGGAGACCTTGGCCCGATGCCGCTGGAAAAATTTATAGTTAAAATGGAGGAAGAAAAAAATCCTCCCATATAAAAAATCCGCTCCGATTGAATCGGGCGGTTTTAGATTAGTTATGACAACGCATCAAGCGCTTGACACACGGAAGACAATGGTATCCCCAAAATCGCGGCAATCATCAGAATATCCTGCTCTTCACCAATAACTTTTATACGCCTTTCGCCTGGATCCCGCATAAAAATAAGGCAAGATAGATTCTTGGTTGCAAGCGGCGGGAAATAAAAGGTCTGGATATTAAAATGCCCGCGCATGCTGATAATCGCCATTTTTTGCAAACTCGCAGGAGAATCAAAATATGACCCTAATTTTTTCTCCGCTTCCGCGACTTCATTATAAGTATCAAATTCAATCAGGATTATTTTCATACCTACCCATTTTATTATGAAAAAGCTGCCCACATCATATCACAACATCCTAAATAATGCAAGGGCGCATCAAACAAAAATTATAGCACTTATCGGCCCAACCGCTTCCGGCAAATCCGAACTTGCTGTCCAGATAGCCAAAGAATTCAACGGAGAAATCATTTCCGCTGACTCACGCCAAATTTACCGCGGGCTTGATATCGGATCCACCCGAGTGCCGGGAAAATGGCAACGAGTAGGGTCTGACCCTCCAAAGGAGGGTCAGACCCTACAACGCTTTATATACAAAACCATTCCCCATCACTGCCTTGATTTTGTATCGCCAGAAAAAACTTATACGGTTGCGGAATTTAAGAAGCGTGCAGAATGCGCCATTAAAAAAATCATAGGCCGCGGAAAAACTCCAATAATAGTCGGCGGCACCGGACTTTGGGTTGACACGCTTGTTTATGACATGTCCTTGCCGGAAGTTCCTCCCAATAAGAGATTGCGTAAAAATCTGTCCTCCAAAAACATGCTTGAGCTTTTGGCCATACTGAAAAAACTTGACCCGAATCGCGCCCGCAACGTGGATGCCCAAAATCCGCGCCGCCTGATCCGCGCCATTGAAGTTGCACGCGCCTTAGGAAAAGTTCCTTTGCTTAAAAAACAATCACCTTACCGCGCACTCTGGCTTGGCCTTAATCCCCCGCCAAACATACTTGATAAAAGAATCCGTGACCGAGCCCGCAAAATGATTCAGAAAGGCATTATAAAAGAAGCAAAAAAACTCCTTACTCAAGGAGTACCCAGATCCCGCCTACAGGAATTCGGCTTTGAATACCGCGCCGCGCTTGATTATATTGATCAAAAAATTACTAAAGATGAGTTATACGCCCGTCTAGTCCGCGACACGCTCCGCTATGCCAAACGCCAAATGAGATGGTTTAAGAGAAACCCTGAAATCCATTGGATCACGAAACTGCCTGTAAGAAGTATTAAAGAGTTCCTTAATACTTAATACTAGACACTCAATACTCGTTTTATTCCACCCTTTCTCCGGTCCATTTAAACGGCACAAAATAAAGACGCACCGAGGCTGATTTTTTGGCCAATCTAAGCCATTCTTCGTAATTTTGGCCGCGCGCGCGGAACGTTTCAGTCAAAACATCTTTACGCGCCTGCGGCATAAATATTAATTTTAAAAAGTCATCGCGATCCAAATTGTAAACCGCTTTTCCGCCCTCGAGAACGCCGGGGTTTTTCCTAAACGCGGCTTCTACTTCTTGTTTCGCGCGCACCGCAAAATCCCCCCAAACCCTTTCCCCGGCAACCGAAATTATTTTATCCTCAATAAGAAATGACAAGGTGTCTCGCTTAACCGATAAAAGCAGTTCAGCATTTTCCTGGCGTGAAAAATCAATTGACGTCCCGCCCGACGCCTTAGCGCTTGCGTTGACAAAACGAATTGCCGCGTTTTCGGCTTTTTTCCAGGTTCTATAAAAAATCGGCGCCCCGTCCACCAACGCCACCGGATAAAAGCCGGTGATGGCTAAAATGGCAAATATGCCGAAAAAGAAGAAGAATAAAATCAATATCCGCATCATATAGAAATCCAGACTGTCCCAAAACTCGATTTTTACCTCACAGTGGCATCTGGGTGCACTGTTTTAGAAAGGCCCCACAGGCTCAAAACCGAGTTTTCAGACAGTCTGTACGGCCCTCCTGAATCCCGCATCAACCGCCCTAAACCATTATTTAAACCACGATGAAAAAAATCCCCAAACCTTTGACGGCCAGGTCGCCGGAGACGTAGTTACCGTAAACGTAGAGCTTCCGCTCCCAACTACAATTGCCACCTCCTCTCCGGGTAGTTTCAAATTAAACCGTTCCTTGGCTTCTCGTTTAACCGCCTCTACGGTTTTTAATTCCGCCAGATACACCTCAAACTCTTCTTTCTTTTGGGTAAGTTCCGCGATTTGCTGTTTCATATCTCGCGACTCAGCCCATAATTTCCAGGTGTCATATCCCAAATTATACGCCGCATATCCAGCCGCAACCAACAAAACAATAAGGAATAAATTAATAAAAAATCGAATCATTTGATTTCAATATTTAAATCCTATATACTACAAAATAAGGAATTTAGCGTTGTATGTATTTTTTAGACAACGTGTCTAAAAAATGCAGACGACGCGAATAAATCCTACACCCATATTATGTTCCGAAATCGCAAAAAACTCAACCTTATTTGGCTCGTCATCTCAATCATCGGCATTCTCTCCATGGTTGCCTTTACTCTCTTGCCGCTTATTATATATAGGTAAATCCTCCCACCATGGGCCTACCACCCATGGTTTTTATCTATGCGCTTCGCGAACCATCTCCATTCATTCACGGGCTTACGCCCGTCGAGATCAGCTCGACCCGCGGTTTTCTGGTGGGAGGATAACTGTAAGGGGCCTTATACTACACATTGACATCTCAAAGGGCATCTATTAAATTGGAGGTAGTCCGTTAAATTGGAGGATATCATGGATCCAAGAAAATTGATTTTGGCCGGCTTTGAGCGGGCTCTACCTTATATTAAAACCCCTGATGGCAAGCCCATGCCAGACTGGATTTTTATGAAACTGCAGGAACCTGAAAGGCTCCTTGAGGGACGCATAGTGATACCAATAGATGATGGTACCAATGCTACATTCCTTTACTACCGTTCCCAGCATAACACCTGGTGCGGACCGGCTAAGGGAGGCATTCGCTATCATCCAGACGTCAACCAAGAAGAGGTAATTTTCCTTTCCATGGGAATGACTGCCAAAACTGCTGTTATAGGACTTCCTTTCGGCGGCGGAAAGGGAGGTATTGCGCCCCGCTACAACAACCTTACGCCAGAACGCACTACGTTCCTGCGAGATTATTTCCCCAAAAAAATGTCCGCGCTGGTATCAGAACGGCTGACGCGTGAATACACGGAGAAAATCGCGCCAATCATCGGTCCGGAAAAAGATATTCCGGCCCCTGATGTCTACACCAATGCACAAGTAATGGCGTGGATAATGGATGAATACAGCAAAATTGTCGGATACACCTGTCCGGCTGTCGTAACCGGAAAACCCATAGTGCTTGGTGGATCTCTGGGTCGTCACGAGGCAACAGCTCGAGGAACATTTTTTGTAACTATGGCTGCCCTCAATCATCTTGGAATAGACGATGAAGATCACTCCGTTGTTGTACAAGGATACGGGAATGCTGGCTGTATTGCGGCCAAGCTTTTCTATGACGCCGGTTTCAAGATTATCGGCATATCAGATTCAAAAGGCGGAATCTACAACTTAAAAGGCCTTAACCCCCACAAGGTCGAACTGCATAAAATCAAATCTGGATCAGTGATAAATTATCCTGATTCTGACTTGATAGATAATGAAGAGCTTTTAGAGCTCCGGTGCTCTATTCTTCTTCCCGCGGCGTTGGAAAATGTAATTACGAAAGATAATGCCCCAAGAATAAAGGCAAAAATTATCGCCGAGCCAGCCAATGGTCCAACAACTATCGAAGCCGACGATATTCTATATGAGCGCGGTATTTTCCGAATACCGGATATTCTGGCCAATGCTGGGGGAGTTACAGTCTCATACTTTGAGTGGGTGCAAAACATGGAACGACTTGACTGGACTGAAGACGAGGTCAACGCGCGCCTTAAAAATAAGCTGGTAAACGCCTTCAACCGGGTCCTGACAGAAAGCGTTGCTAACAAAGTAAGCATGGGCGTTGCGGCCTATATTCATGCAGGCAAACGTCTAACTGCGGCCGGCATGCTTCGCGGATGATTCCAAAATTTTATAAGCTCCGATCAAAAATCGGAGTATTTTTATTCATTTTCAAAAGCGCCTGAATCTAACCTTTTTTCAATATTTTCAAAAATACTTCCGGCGGGATTTCAACCGCGCCCTCTCCGCGATCCTTCAATTTTTTCTTGCCCTTCTGCTGTTTTTTCCAGAGTTTCATTTTGCGCGTACGGTCCCCGCCATATAAATATCCGGTTACGTCTTTTTTCAATGCCGGAACGGTTTCGCGCGCAATTATCCGGCCCTCAACCTCGGCCTGCAGCGCCACCAGGAAAAGCGCCCGCGGCATAAGATCTTTCAAGCGCAGTAAAACAGCCCGCCCCTCCCTTTCCGCGCGATCCCGCGATATGATCCGGGAAAACGCGGCGACATCTTTTCCGGCAACCAAAATATTAAGCCGCGAGAGATCACCGGTCCTCCAACCGCTCATTTCATACTCCATGGAAGCATACCCTTGGGTTATACTCTTTAAGTCGTCGTGCAAATTTACTATTATCTCGGCCAGCGGCACCAAAAAATTAAGTATAATGCGCCGCGATCCTAAATTTTTTGCCTCCCCGGAAATGGCGCGGTGTTCATGCAAAATTTCCGTGATTTTACCGATGTATTCCGGTGGGGTTACAATGGCCAGCGTTGCCCACGGCTCCTCAATGGTATATTTTTCTCTTTCAGACGGAACGGATGATGCGCGAAAAATCATCTCTTCCTTGCCGGCCGCGTACCGGATACGATAAGCAACCGATGGAGTTGTGACCATGATGCGCAAATTATATTCACGGCGCAATCTCTCCGACACTATTTCCAGATGCAATGTTCCCAAAAATCCGCACCGAAATCCCCGGCCCAGCGCCTCGGAGGATTCAACCTCATGCCTAAACGCGGCGTCGTTTAACTTCAACTTCGCCATCGCATCCTTTAATTCATCAAAATCATCCGCCTCCTCCGGATAAATGCTCGCCCAGACCATGGGCAACGGCTCCTTGTAACCGGATAATGGTTCTACATTTTTTATTTGAAAATTGGATTTTGGAAATTGGAAATTAGTTATGGTGTCTCCGACTTTAACCTTGGCCGGTTCCTTAATGCCGGTTGCAATATATCCGATATCGCCCGCCGAGATTGTATCTTGAGAAGAAAGATGGGGAATAAAATACCCGATCTCAAGCGCGTCGGCCTCGGCGCCGGATACTAAAAAATTAATTTTATCGCCCTTGCGTAAAATCCCTTCCCTAACCCGCACATAAGCAACCACTCCTTTGTATGGGTCAAAATGCGAATCAAATATTAAAGCGCGCAGTATAGTAAAGTTACAAGTTACTGGTAACTGATTACTAATTCGCGGTGGCGGAACTTTTTTAATTACCGCTTGCAGTAATTTTTCAACGCCCTCCCCGGTTTTGGCCGATACTTCAAATATATCACCGGCCTCAACCCCGTTAGAAGTCCGATCCGATTTTATCGGATCGGCAGATGCCTTTAGCATCTGACTTCTAACGGGGCTGATACCCTCGGAGGATAAAAGTTCTTTAATTTCTTCCCTAGTTTCCTTAACTCGCGCCGTGGGAAGATCAATTTTATTTATGGCCGGAATAATGTAAAGCCCTTCCGCCGCCGCCAAGCGCAAATTCGCAATGGTTTGGGCCTGCACCCCCTGGGTTGCATCAACCAGAAGTATCGCGCCCTCCACCGCGGCCAGCGCCCGCGACACCTCATACGAAAAATCAACATGTCCCGGAGTATCAATCAGATTCAAAACAAACTTCTGTTTTGAATCTGCAAATTCGAAATCGTTTTGAAATTTTGAATTTAGAATTTTAGATTTGTTTCGGATTTCGGATTTCGGATTTCGGATTTCATAATTCATTCTAACCGGCGTCATCTTGATAGTAATCCCCCTTTCCCGTTCCAAAGGATTCATATCCAAATACTGCTCCCGCATTTCGCGCGCCGGAATTGTTCCGGTAATTTCCAAAAACCTGTCCGCCAAAGTGGATTTCCCGTGGTCAATATGCGCAAGGATGCAAAAATTGCGGATACTATCAATTGTTTTCTCATTTATAGTCATAATTCCTATGGTCACCATTAAATCATCTAAATTCTCAAGGCCCTTAAATTAATCAATATGTCAACTATTCAACGGTCGCTGAATAGTTAACATATTAACTTTTTATCTAAATATCTAAAGAAGGGAGAATTTTTTCTTAAGATGGAGTTCATTATCAATATGCAGAGCTTCGATAAATCGGACGTAACGACGCGCGTCGTAAAGTTCAATCAAAAAATCAATTTCATTGCGACATTCATACGGATGCACGAACACGCTTTTTTGCAGTTCCCGCAAACCCAATCTACGCAGTTGTATTCTTAAGGTGTCCCGCAATTGCCTCTTTTCTTCCGGAATGTCAAAAAGTATAACCCGCCAATGTTTATCCCAACTCTTCTGTACCGGTATTTTCATCTCATCAAATTTATAACGCAAAGCAATTTTCCGCCCCTCCCGATTCAATTCTAACTCTACCGCCCCGTCCGGCTTAGTCTTAAAACTTATCAAATGCGACTCATACAGCCGATTAATGGCCCTCTGCAGTTTGCGGCGATCAATTTCCTGCCAATCTTTTTTAAGTGATTTAAACACGCGCCGATAGCGCAAGGGGTTCCCGGAAAAACCCAAAGCCAAACCGCCCAGAAGCAGTAATAACACTTTTTGCGAAGTTTCACCGAATCCGCCCGGCATATATTTCAAAATAGCCCTCCGCCCTCAATATGTCAATTATTCAGCGACCGCTGAATAATTGACATATTAGAAAATTATGAAAATTAGGTTTAAAGATGGCTGTGCTTCAAATTAATTACCAATCTTTGGAGTAAAATTTAATTTCCATTCCAGTCGGACGGCAAAACGCCAAGACGAAAAAATTTGCGGCGCGCCGAAGAGACAATCGCGCGAATTTCTTCATTACCCCAAAACCAAAGGATCCCGAAATAAACCGCAAATCCAACTGCTCCCGAAATCGCGCCCTGAAGCAATACCTGAAAAAAAGAAATTAACGGAAGCGAGGCGGAAAAACTCGCCCGCGCCGCATATGTGAAAAAACCGGCTATAAGCGCGGCCGCGGCAATTTGCCGAAACGGGCGCCAGGACAAAGTATTTTTTATCCCGAATTTTTTACGCGCCTGCGCCGCCAAAACCCGTCCGAGGACAATGACATTCAACCAAATGCCGGCGGCAAAACCAAACACCAGTCCGAGCACTTCTATATGCGGCAAATCCGGAATCCGGAAAGTCGCAGTAACAAAATCGGTCAATCCAGATGGCTCGGCCAAAATTCGGCTCGCGCCGTATGCCAAAACCACAGAAATCGTCGATGCCGCAAGATTGATCACGAGCGGCGCCCAAGTGTTTTCCAGCGCGTAAAAACCCCTGATAAAAAAAGTGATAAGGCCGCCCGGAATCATGGCCAGCGAGAAAATAGCAAG
>Ga0209212_1001735_pt1 | contig 33861 bp, 25 predicted proteins | sample RifGroC2_FD_183996 | JGI IMG/M metagenome (GOLD analysis project Ga0209212, IMG submission 183996) | Groundwater microbial communities from Rifle, Colorado, USA - Groundwater C2 (SPAdes) (version 2) | ecosystem: Environmental > Aquatic > Deep subsurface > Groundwater | place: Rifle, Colorado...
TCGATCCCTGCAAAATCGTTCTCTTCCTGCATGCGCTGGAGAAGAACCGAGCCTACCATGCCACGCCAACCGACAAGTCCGACTTTCATAGGTACGTTCCTTTTCTGAAGTTTATTGACCGGAAGCTTTCGTCCCCCCGGGATTGGATGAGTTTAGAGATTCGCGATGATCGCGTCGCCGATTTCCTTGGTGTTCACCAGTTTCTCGCCGGCCTTTTCCTGGTAGATGTCCCTGGTCCGGAAACCCTGGTCGAGAACCTTGGCGACCGCGTTGTCGATGGCGTCTGCCGCCTCGATCATGCCGAAGGAGTAGCGCAGCATCATCCCCGCGGAGAGGATCTGTGCGATCGGGTTGGCGATCCCCTGTCCCGCGATGTCGGGTGCGCTGCCGCCGGAGGGCTCGTACATCCCGAAGGTCCCCTCGGCAAGCGACGCGGAGGGGAGCATGCCGAGCGAACCGGTCAGCATGGCGGCCTCGTCGGAGAGGATGTCGCCGAACATGTTCTCGCAGAGGATGACGTCGAATTGCTTGGGCCACTTTACCAGCTGCATGGCGGCGTTGTCCACATACATGTGGGAGAGCTCGACATCCGGGTACTCCTTGGCGATGGCGATGACGATCTCGCGCCAGAGGACGGAGGTGGAGAGCACGTTGGCCTTGTCTATGGAGCAGACTTTCTTGCCGCGCTTGCGGGCTGCCTGGAAGGCGACATGGGTGATCCGCTCGATCTCGGGGACGCTGTAACGCATGGTGTCGACGCCGACCCGGTCACGCCCGATGCCGTCGATCCCTTTGGGCTGCGAGAAGTAGATGCCGCCGGTAAGTTCACGGATGACCAGGATGTCGAAGCCGCCCGCGATAACCTCTTCCTTGAGAGACGAGGCGCTGGTCAGCGACGGGAAGATGATGGCCGGGCGCAGGTTCGCGTAGAGACCGAAGATCTTTCTCAGCGGCAGGAGCGCGCCGCGCTCGGGCTGCTCGTCGGGGGGGAGCGTCTCCCACTTCGGTCCGCCGACGGAGCCGAAAAGTATGGCGTCCGACGCCTTGCATATATTTACAGTAGTCTCGGGAAGGGCGCGCCCCTCCAGGTCGATGCCTGCCCCGCCTACGTTTGCACGGGTCCGCTCGAAAGTGACGTCGTAGCGTTTTTCAACTGCATCCAGCACCTTGAGTGCCTCTGCCATAACCTCGGGGCCTATGCCATCACCTGGCAGCACCGCCACTTTAAAAAGCTTTCCCATCGTGCAAACCTCCAAATATGTATTAAATTAGCGATTCTATTTGCGAGGGCGCCATATTGTCAACATAAAAAGGCCGTCAAACTTACGTTTAACGGCCCGATACAGAGAGATCTGCCCGGCTCTATCAAGCAGAGCTATCAGGGTGCCTTTATCTCCTCGCTTTTGGTGCGCAGCTTCTTCACCAGCTCGGGATAGCCTTGGTTGTTAATGATCCTGTTGAATTGTCCGCGGTAGTTGGAGACCAGGCTCACCCCTTCGATCACCACGTCGTATACCATCCATTTTCCCCCTTTTTGGGTCAGGCGGTAATCCAGCGCATACTCATCCCCCTTGGGAACGATCACCTTCGACTTCACCTCGGCGTAGGGGCCGTCAACCGATTCCTTCAGGTAAACGATCTTCTCGTTCTTATAAGACTCGATCTTGCCGGAATACGAGTTCTCCAGAAGCGTCTCGAACAGCGACACGAATTCCCTCCGCTCGGCCTCCTTGCGCTCCTTCCAGTGCGTCGCCAGCGACCGCTGGGCCATCTCCCGATAGTCGAAGATGCTCCCTATCGCGCTCTTCAGGGCCTTACGGCGCTGCGGCTCCTTCTGCGGTTTCTTCAACTCCGGATCGGAAACGATGCGCAGGACCTCGTCAACTACCCGCTTCACCTCGTCGGTCACCGAGGCGTAGGCCGGAGCAGCGGGAACTCCCAGAAGAAAAATGGCAACCAGTAACAGGGAAAATGCAGCTTTCATATGCTCTCCTCCTTTAACGACTCTCCTCGCCGGGCGGCAAGTTTGCAGTATATCTTCATGAAATGCTATGGTACCATCTCAGCCCTTCGCCCACCGACACCGGTACAGCATATCATTAACAGAAACTTAAGCAACCAAAGGCAAGCACCCGTTATCACGGCAAAATAGACTGAACGATTATCAGATTTGATGTAGATGTATCACAACTCGCACCGTGCCGAACCAGCGCACCACATCACAGATCACCAGTAAACTCCTGAATAGTGTTAAAAGTCCCGTTTCGCGCAAATGCGGCCTAGACAAACTCATTAAAGTCGCTATGATACTTGATCATGCCAGCCCACCCACCGGCCATCTTGACTAGCGGAGGTGGCAGTGACCGAGCGCAGCAATCCGGCTGGCGCGCCAATGAGCCTGGCGCAGGAGATATGCCTTTGTCGTCTCAACACCGCCCTTACGGGCCATTATCTAATAAGGAGGCAAAATGCTACCCTTTCCTCGCCCCGGGCATCTGGCAGCCGCACTGGCGCTTTTTGCCATGACAGCCTGCACTCCCGCCGGGAAACAGTTCATGGGTGATCCCGAGAACCCCTACCCGCTGCTTTCTCCACCGAAGGTAGGCGACGTCGTCCACCTGCCGACCGGCACCCTGGTGAGTGCCGAGCAGATGCTGAGGGTCGCGGCAGACGCCCGCGTGGTCTACGTCGGGGAGACCCACGACAACCCGGCCTCGCACCGTCTGGAACTGGAGACCCTCAGGGGCCTTGAGGAGCGCCACCCGGGCAAGGTGTCGCTCGGCATGGAGATGTTCGCCCGCTCCCAGCAGCCGGTCCTGGACCGCTGGGTCGCCGGGGAACTGGACGAGAAGGGCTTCCTCAAGGCGTCCCGCTGGTTCGACAACTGGAAGATGGACTTCGCCTACTACCGCGACCTGCTGATATTCGCCCGCGATCGTCGCATCCCGGTGCTCGCCCTCAACGCCGAAAAGAGCCTGGTGCAGGCGGTGCGCAGCAAGCCGCTGGAAGAACTGACTGCCGAGGAAAAGGCCCAGTTGCCTGAGCTTGACCTCTCCGACCCCTACCAGCGCTCCATGACCGAGGGGATCTTCGGAGGGCACAGCCACGGTAAGATGCACCTAGAAGGATTCCTGCGCGCCCAGACGCTCTGGGACGAGACCATGGCCGAATCCGCGGCCCGTTACCTGGCGAGCCCGGCAGGGAAGGACCGGCACCTGGTGGTGGTGGCCGGCGGGAACCATGTGAGCTACGGCTTCGGCATCCCGCGCCGGGTCTTTCGCCGCCTCCCCACCTCATACGTCACCATCGGCGGCAAGGAGGTGGTGATCTCGCGGGAGAAGCAACCGGAGATGATGGACGTGGAGGTGCCCGAGTTCCCCACGGTCCCCTACGATTTCCTGGTCCATCTCGCGTACGAGGAGATCCCGCAATCCGGCGTTCTCCTCGGGGTGATGTTCGAACCGGACCCGAAAGGGCGCGGGCTTCTGGTCAAGGGAGTGGTGCCGGATTCCAACGCCCTCCGCGCCGGCGTCAAGCAGGACGATCTGCTGCTCTCGCTGGACGGCGACCCGCTGACGGAGAGCATCGACCTGGTCTATGCGGTGAAGCAGAAGCACGCCGGCGACCGGGGCGTCCTCAAGGTTGAGCGGCAAGGCGAGGCCCTGACGCTGGAGGTGATCTTCCAGGAGAGCGCAGCGCAGCAGCACGGCAAACCATAACAGCGGTCCCGACAAGAGGCGGGCACTGCAATGACAAGTACCTATGAGTGGCAAAGCGCCACATGGAGAAGGAGGAAGTGCTATGTATTCGATGAGTAATGCCGGGAGAAACACCATCGCGATGGTCCTGGCCGGTGGCAAGGGGGAGCGCCTCAGCCCCCTTACCATCAGGCGGGCCAAGCCGAGCGTCATGTTCGGCGGGAAGTACAAGATAATCGATTTCGTCCTGAGCAACCTGTTCAATTCCGGCATCAAGAAGGTCTACATCCTCACCCAGTACCGGGCCTATTCGCTGAACAAGCACATCCGCGAGTCCTGGGGCAAATGGACCGGACTTGGCGAGTTCTACGTCGCGATTTCTCCGGAGACCAGCAGCGAAAGCGAGGAGTGGTTCAAAGGGACCGCCGACGCCATCCTGCAGTACCTGCGGTTCGTGGAATCATCCGATGCCGACTACGTGGCGATCTTCGGCGGGGATCACATCTACAAGATGGACATCAGCCAGATGATCGACTATCACCGCAGGAACCGGGCCGACCTGACCCTGGCGGCGCTGGAGGTGCCTACCGAGGATGCCACACGCTTCGGCGTCTTCTCGGTGGACGACGACTTCCGCGTCACCGCCTTTACCGAGAAGCCGCAGGAGCCCGAGACCATCCCCGGACGAAACACCTGCTTCGCCTCCATGGGGAACTACATCTTCTCCACCAAGAAACTGATCGAGGTGCTGCAGGAAGGGAAGAAGCGGTACGAGGACCTGGACTTCGGCAAGCACGTGATCCCGATGATGCTGGAAAACAAGGACAAGGTCTTTGCCTACAACTTCAACGACAACCTGATCCCGGGCATGAAGGCCGAGGAGAAGGGGTACTGGAAGGATGTGGGGACCCTCGAGTCGTACTACGAGGCGAACATGGACCTGATCAACGTATCGCCGCAGCTGAACCTTTACAACTACAAGTGGCCGATCCTCACCAACCAGGGGAACCTCCCGCCGGCAAAGACGGTATTCGACGAAGACGGCAGGCGCGGCATGAACATCGACTCCTATGTCTGCGCCGGTTGCGTCACGAGCGGCGGGACCGTGAAGAGGACCATACTCGGGCCGCGCTGCAAGGTGAACAGCTACAGTCTGGTGGAGGACTCCATCCTCTTCGAGAACGTCTCCGTCGGCAGGAACGCGAAGATCAAGAAGGCGATCATCGACAAGAACATCGTCATCCCGGACGGCGCAGAGATCGGCTACGACCACGAGCAAGACCGGCTCAAGGGGTACCGGGTCACGGAATCCGGCATAGTCGTGGTATCAAACGCCGAAATGAAATAACAAGACCCCGGCGGGGAGAGGGCTCGCCGGCGCACCTCTAATCTTGACGGCGGTGCGGGCCTCATGGCATGCTGTAAAAACTGTAAAACCCCAGATTTAGCAAACTTTTTCGCCGTCGGGAGCGCGCATGCGGGCAACCTCAAAAAAAGGTGCCAGACAAGAAATAATAAAGATCGTCGGCGTCTATGCCCTGTTCGGGAGTGCCTGGATCTATCTCTCCGGCACCGTCTTGGCCTGGCTGGTCACCGACCCGGCAGTCGCGGCGCGCATAGAGGTCTTCAAGGGGCTGCTGTTCATCGTAGTCACCTCTGCCTTGCTGTACCAGTTGATCGCGCGCTTCGTCGCGCGCCTGGCCGTCTCGGTCGGTCAGCTCGCCGAAAGCGAGGCCCGCTTCCAGACCATCTACCACAACGTGAACGACGCGCTGCTCATATACGATGCGGCGACCGGCCAACTCGTGGACGTGAACCGCACCATGTGCAACATGTTCGGCTATACCCCCGCCGAGGCCCTGCAACTGCAGGTGGGGCAGTTGAGCGAAGGAGAACAGCCGTACAGCGATGCGGAGGCGCAGCGCCTGCTCAAACTGGCGGCGAGCGGGGTCCCGCAGACAGTGGAGTGGCGCAGCAGAAAAAAGGACGGCACCGTCTTTTGGTCCGAAGTCAGCCTGCGCCGCGCCACCATCAACGGGGAAGAACGCATCATCGTCATGGCCCGGGACATCGCTGTTCGCAAGGAGATAGAAGAGGCGCTGCGGCAAAACGAAGAGATCCTGAAGGTGCTGATGGAGGAAATGCCTGCCGGGGTGGGGTGGTCCGACGAAGCGGGAGCCGTCCAGTATCTCAACGGCTGCATCAGCGACTGGTTCGGCTACAGCTCTGCGGAGCTGCCGTCACTGGACGACCTGATGCTGCGCGCCCTCCCCGATCCGAAGTACCGGGCCGAGATCCAGGCCATCTGGCGCGACGGCATCAACCAGACCATGGCCAGCGGCATTGCGGTCCCCCCGATAGAAGCAAGGATCGCCTGCATAGACGGCTCCCGGAGGCATGTCATCCTGAACACCCGGCTGGTCTACCACCGGATCCTCTTCATATTCACCGACATCACCAAGTGGGAGGCGATGCAAAGCGAGATCCTCAAGGGGCAAAAGCTGGAATCGCTGGGGGTCCTGGCCGGCGGCATCGCCCACGACTTCAACAATATCCTTACCGGCATCCTCGGCAACATCTCCTTTGCAGGTCTGCTTCTCAATGACGCCGGGCACCCGGCACGAAGACCTCTGGAGCAGGCAGAAAAGGCGTCCTTGCGGGCAGCGGAGCTGGCGCACCAGCTATTGACCTTCGCCAGGGGTGGCCAGCCGGTGAAGAAGGTGGTTTCGGTGGCAAGCCTGGTGCAGGAATCGCTCTCCCTGTCATTGCACGGTGCCAAGGTGCAGACCGAGATCGACCTTCCGGCGTCGCTCCACTCCATTCGGGCGGACGAAGGGCAGATGAACCAGGCGTTCAACAACGTCGTCATCAACGCCGTGCAGGCGATGCCCGATGGCGGGATGCTGAGCGTGAAGGCGGAGAACGTCGCTCTGGGCGTGCAGAACAGCATAGGTCTGTCGGCCGGGGAGTACGTGAAGATCTCATTTACCGACCAGGGGTGCGGCATCCCGCTCGAAGAACAAAAGGTGATCTTCGATCCCTACTTCACGACCAAGACCGGCGGCACGGGGCTGGGGCTTGCGTCGGTGCACTCCATAGTCAGCAAGCATGCCGGCAGGATCGAGGTGAGTTCAGTTCCCGGCGAGGGGGCCAGCTTCACCTTCTACCTCCCATCGGCCGGAGACGCGTCCCCCGAGCCCGAATGCCCGCCGGCACCGCTCTCGGTGGAGAACCGTACCGAAGGGGCCATCCTGGTCATGGACGACGAGGAAACGATCCGGATCCTGGCGGCCGACCTCTTGGAGTACCTGGGGTATTCTGCGGTCACCTGCGGCACCGGGGAGGAAGCGGTCCGGCTCTACAAGGAGGCGGGTCATTCCGGGATGCCCTTTTTCGCGGCGATCATGGACCTGACGGTACCAGCGGGGATGGGGGGGAAGGAGGCGGCGCAGCAGATCCTGGACTACGACCCGGGTGCGCGGCTGATTGTTTCCAGTGGCTACTCCAACGACCCAGTCATGGCGCAGCATGCCGAGTATGGTTTCTGCGCGGCGGTGATCAAGCCCTACCGCTGCCCCGACCTGCAGAAAGCCCTGAAGTGCGAAGATTAGGGGCGTCATGCCACTCCGGCAATGACGCCCCCCCCTCAACCCCAGCCTCAACCGTAGTCTTAATCTGCCTCTCCTATTCTCCCTGCCCCACCGCGTAACCAAGGTTGGCCAGCGCCAGATTGTAGTTGTAGACCGACTGGAAGTAGGCGCCGCGCATCTTGGCGTACTGCTGCAGGGAGTCGAAGATCTCCTTGGCGGGGCCGATGCCGAAATCGAAGTTGGCGAGCGCGGTGACGGCCCATTTCTTCGAATTCTCGTAGCCGCCCCTGGTCGCGTCGATGCTGCTTGCCGCCTCCACCCCCTCCTGGTAATACTTCCGGATCTGAAGCGGGATGTTCTCGTCGGCAAACCTGCCGGTTGATACTAGCTTGTCGTACTGCGCCTGCTCCTGGGAAACCTTGGCGGCAGTGATGCCGAAGTCGAGCTTCCACTTAAAGCCAAGCGCTACGCCGCCCCAGACGTGGTTGAACTGGTCCGGCACCCACGGGTTGGTCACCCTGTCGCGCCCCGCGGCATACGCCGCAGAAAGATTGCCGCCGAGAAAGATGTCGGGGTAACGCGCGGCCCGGGCCGCCGCCACCAGTTCCCGGCGCGCCTGCAACCCCTCCCTCACCTGCCGGAACTCGGGCCGCCCCGCCCTGGCGCGCGCCAGATACCCCTCAAGGTCCTCGAATCGATCCCCAGCCCGCTGCAGCCTAGCATCGCTCAGCTCCAGCGGGGTCTCCGGCCTCAGGCCCAGCTTCGACTTCAAGGCGGCGAGCGCCAAAGCCTCACCCTTGGTCGCCTCGGCCCGGTACTTGTCGACCTCGCCGGTGAAGGCGTCCAGCTTGTAGAGATCCGCCTCCTCCACGTTGCTGGAGTTCTGCTCCAGGAGCTTTTTCGCCTTGTCCCGCGCCCGGGTCAGGTCGCCGCGCACCTCGCCCAGCAGCTCCTTCAGTTCCCGGGCGAGCAGCACGCCGTAGTAATACTCCTTCACCTTCACCACTACTTCGTTTCGCTTTTGCTCCAGGCGCGCCTTTTCCACCTCGATGCCGTGCCTTGCGGCGGACATGGCGTGGCTTATCTTGCCGAAGGTGTAGATCGGCTGGACCAGCGTGGCATCGCCGCGCTCGAACCAGGTCAGGTGGTCGGTATCGTTGATCTTGTCAGGCGAACTCACCTGGTTGCCGCGCGCCTGAGGGACCGGACCGGTGAGACCCAGGAACTCGATCTGCGGCAGGCGGTACCCCTTCGCCTCGGAGAGTTTCGCGCTGGAGAGTTCGATATCGGCCCGGGCCTCTCCGAGTTCCGGGGCGGCGGCCAGCGCCCGCGAAACGCACTCCTTCAAGGTCAGCGTCTCCGCCAGGACAGCGGCCGGCGCGGCGCATGCGAGCAGGACCGCGGCCAGCAGCGCGCCAACAGCTTTGCCAGGCACACCATGAGCCGCGGCCGGCAGCAACGAACGGATCCGGAAGCTTTTCGTCACCTCTGAAGAACCCTTCATCTCATCCTCCCTGGCACGGCAGTCACCCCGTGCATCCTGTGTCATTCCAACTGGCCGTGCACGTACTTGCTGAACAGTTCCTCCAGGTCCACGGCCCCCTCGGTTTCCCGTATCACCCCGCCGACAGGGATCAAGGTCTCGGAGCCGCCCGGCTTCAACATGACGAACTTGTCCCCGATGATCCCCCTGGTACGCACCGAGGCGATGACGTCCTCCTGCAGTTTGATGTCCCGGCGCATCTTGATAAAGACCCGCGCCCTGCCGGTTTGCGCCTCCAGCGCGATGCTGTCCACGCGGCCGACCTCGACTCCGGCGATCTCGACCGAAGCGCCCTTTTTCAGCCCGGCCACGGAATCGAAATCGGCCCGGATCACGTAGTTCCCGTCGAAGAGCTCCAGGCGGCCGAGCTTCACCGACAGATAGGCAAGGCAGAGGATGCCGATCAGGACGAAGACACCGACTATCGTGTTCAGGCTCGCTCTTTTCATTTTCACCGCGCGAGTGTTACCGGTTCCCTGCCCGCTTCAGATCGGCTGGATCGGGCCTTCCAGGCTCCCGCTGATGAACTGACGCACCGCGGGATGTGATGAATTCTGTATCTCCTCCTGCGTTCCGCACTGGATGATGCTCCCCCGGTACAAGACGGCGACCCGGTCCGAGATGTCGAAAATCTCGGGTATCTCGTGGGAGACCACCACCGCCGTATAGCCGAACCTGGCGTGGGTCTGCTTGATCATCTGGTGGATCGCCCGGCAGATGACCGGGTCGAGACCGGTGGTCGGCTCATCGAAGAGGATGATCCTCGGGTTCATCAGCAGCGCGCGTGCCAGCCCGACCCGCTTCTTCATCCCTCCGGAGAGCTGGTCCGGGTATTTGGCATCGGCCCCGGTGAGACCCACCTGCAAAAGCGCATCGCGTACCTTCCGGGCGATCTCGGCGTCCGAGAGGCTGGTTTTTTCCTGCAGCGGGAAGGCGACGTTCTCGAAGACGGTAAGGGAGTCGAAGAGCGCCGAGTTCTGGAACAGCATGCCGAATTTCTCCCGGACCCGGTTCATGCGTCTCCGCCCCAGGCAGGTGATCGGCTCGCCGTCGACCACCACGTTGCCGCTGTCGGGACGCATCAGGCCGATCATGTGCTTCAAAAGGACGCTCTTCCCCTCCCCGGAGGGGCCGATGACGGCGGTGATCAGGCCGGCGGGGATCTTCAGGTTCAACCCGTTCAGCACGGTCTGGCTCCCGAACGATTTTGTCACTCCCCTAAGCTCTATCATCGCCGTCCTCAAAGTAGCACCGAGGTGATGAAATAGTCCCAGATCAGGACCAGCACGCTCGACATGACCACGGCCGTCGTCGTCCCCCGGGAGACCCCTTCCGCGCCGTGCCCCGCGTAGTAACCCTTGTAGCAGCAGACCCAGGCGATGATCACCCCGAAGCAGACCGACTTGACCATGCCGGAGTAGAGGTCCTTCCACTGCACGCTGTTCTCCATCTCGCCGAAATAGGCACCGGGGTTCACGCCGAGCAGTTTCACCCCGACCAGGTAGCCGCCCCAGATGCCGACCACGTCGAAGATGCCGCATAATAGCGGCAGCGCCAGCACGGAGGCGATCAGCTTTGGGGCCACCAGGTACTTGAACGGGTCAAGGGCCATGGTTTCCAGCGCGTCAATCTGTTCGGTGATGCGCATGATGCCGATCTCGGCGGCTATGGCGCTGCCGGCCCGCCCGGTCACCATCAGCGCCGTGAGGACCGGTCCGAGTTCGCGGATCAGGGAGAGGGAGACGGCGACGCCGAGCATCCCCTCGGAACCGAACTTCGTCAGCGTGTAGTACCCCTGCAGGGCGAGCACCATTCCCGTGAAGCCTGCGGTGAGCACGATGACCAGGCTCGACCTGGCGCCGATGAAGCTGATCTGCTTCAGGATGTGGCGCGGGTGCCCCGGCGAGCTGGCGCAGGTGTAGACGGCGTAGAGCAGGAAGTTGAACATCTTCCCCGTCTCCGCCAGACAGGCGATGGTCCAGGCACCGAGTCTTGCAAGCAGGTAGGTCATGTATCCGCCGGTCAGCATTAAACAACGCTAAAGATTGTAGAGGGTCGATCAGAAATGTAAAGCGAAGGAGCGTGGGGAGTACCCGGGCAGGCAGGGGCCAGCGGGGAGAGGGGTGCAGCTCGCGGGGCGTGTCACTCGCCCCAGAGTTCCTTCAGTCGGCCGGTGCGGCCGCAGCCGTCATGGTACCTTTTGTATTGCTGCGGGTTCTTCCTGTAGTACTGGTGGTGATACTCTTCGGCGGGATAGAACTCGCCCGCGGCAAGGATCCGGGTGACGACCGGGCGATCCGGCAGAGACTGCGCCAGCTCCAGCCTGGACTCCTCGGCGTCCCTCCTCTGGGCTTCGTTCAGATAAAAAACGGCGCTCTGGTACTGGGTACCGAAGTCGCAGAACTGCCGGTTCCGGGTGGTCGGGTCGATGTTGCGCCAGAAAACGCGCAGCAGGTCGCGGTAGCTCAGCTTCGAGGGGTCGAAGACGATGCGCACCGCCTCGACGTGACCGGTCCCGCCGGCACAGACCTCCTGGTAGCTCGGCTCCGGCGTGGCACCACCGGTATAGCCGGGCGTTACCGAGATGACGCCCGGCATCCTGTCAAAGACCGGCTCCATGCACCAGAAGCAGCCGCCGGCAAAGATGGCGGTCTCCAGATTTTCCGCGGCAGACGGTTCCATAGCGCCTCCTTTAAAACCTAACCCCTCAGACTGGTCAGACTGGTCAGACTGGTCTGAGGGGTCCAGCACCTTTGCTACCCTGTTACGGCAATCACCTCTTCGTAGGTGGTGATCCCCTGCAGCATCTTCCGGACCGCCTGCTCCCGGAGCGTGATCATGCCGTCGCGCCTGGCCACCGTCTGCAGTTCGCCCAGGTCGAGCCGCTCCGATATGACCCCCTTCACCGCCTCGTTCACGTCGAGCACCTCGAAGATCCCGGTTCGCCCCTTGTAGCCGGTGCCGCGGCACTCGCCGCACCCCTCTCCGGACCATACGCCGCCTGCCTGCTTCAGCCCGAGGTACTCGAGTTCCTCCTCGGTGAGCCGGCGCTCCTTTTTGCAGGCGGGGCAGATCTTTCTCAAAAGCCTCTGGGCGATGATGCCGATCACCGTCGAGGTGATCAGAAAGGGGGGGACGCCCAGGTCGATCAGCCTGGTGATGGAGGATGGGGCGTCGTTGGTGTGCAGCGTCGAGAGCACCAGGTGCCCGGTGAGCGCCGCCTGCACCGCGTTCTCGGCGGTCTCCCGGTCCCGGATCTCGCCGATCATGATGATGTCCGGGTCCTGCCGGAGGACGTTTCTGAGCACCTTGTCGAAGGTGACCCCGATCGTCCCCTGCACCCCGACCTGGTTGAACTCCTCCATTACCATCTCGATCGGGTCCTCGATGGTGACGATGTTCACCTCGGGGGAGGAGAGGGTCCTGAGCGAGGAGTAGAGCGTGGTCGTCTTGCCGCTGCCGGTAGGCCCGGTGACCAGGATGATGCCGTTGGGGCGGCGCAAAAACGAGCTGTAGAGCTGGTACTCGCGCGGGTAGAAACCGATCTGATCCAGCTCCTGCATCAGCACGTCGGGGTCGAAGATCCTGATCACCACCTTCTCGCCGAAGGCGACCGGCAGGGTGGAGACGCGCAGCTCGATCTCCTTCGACTGGTGGCTGGTCTTGATCCTGCCGTCCTGGGGGCGCCTCTTTTCGGCCAGGTCCATCCGGGAGAGCATCTTGATCCGCGAGACGATCGGGGGGTGCAGCTGCTTCGGGATCACATGAACGTTGTGCAGCACCCCGTCCACCCGCAGGCGGACCAGCGATTTCTCCCTCTTCGGCTCGATATGTATGTCGCTCGCCCTCTGGTCGAAGGCGTACTGCAGCAGGAACTCGACGGCGGAGATGATGTTGCGGTCGGTCCCCTCGATCTCGTGCCCCATCTTCAGGCGGACGAACTGCTCCAGGTTGCCGAGGTCGACCCCGGCGCCGACCTCGGTCTCCGCCGCCTGCACCGAGGCGCGGAAACCGAAGAACTCGCGCAGGATCTTCAGGATGTCGTTGCGGGAGGCGAGCACCCGGCGGAACTCCATCCTCTTGAGCGCTTTCAGCTCTTCGATCACCTGCTCGTTGAACGGGTCGGCGACGGCGAGGGTGACCACCCCGTCGGAGAAGCCGACCGGGACGATCAGGTGCTTGAGGGCGAATGGGCGCGAGATGTGCGCCGTGACCAGTTCCAGGTCGAGTTTCATCGGGTTGATCTTCAGGTAGGGGAGCCCGACCGCGGCGGCGAGCACCTCGGTGATGGCGTCCTCGGTGAGGAGTTTTCCGTCGGAGCCCGGGATCTCCAGGTTCAGCGAGGCGATCACCTCGGCGGGGGAGGCCTTTTCCGGGGTCTGCTGCAGGCGCCGGGAGTACCCCGCCTGCTGGGCGCCGGCCAGGCGCTGCGCCTGCGCCTCGCCCTTTGTCGAAAGCTCCTCGAACTGCCCGGCGCCGATCAGCTCTCGCTGCAAAAGGATCTGGGCCACGTTTTTTATGGTTACCATTTTCTTCTTGTGCATGCCGCTTCCTCTCTCATTGACTCCCAGCCTCGGAGTATCGGCGAGAACCCAAGTAATGTCAAGGGACTCCAGGTTTGACTTTGGCCCGGTCACCGATATCATTAGTTTGCGCCCGGCTGGCGGCGCGCATTCTAATTAGCGAAGGAGGGGCACCATGTTTGAACTTTTCGAGAAGGCGGTTCTCACGGCACTTGGGGCGGCGGCGCTCACCCAGAAAAAGGGGGAGGAAATGGTGCAGGAGATGAAGGCGCGCTACAAGATCAGCGAGGAGGAGGGGAAGGCTTTCCTGGAGAAGATCCAGGAGATGGCCCGGACCGGGCAGCAGCGTTCCGCCGAGCTGGCGGAGGCCGAGGTGAAAAAGGCACTGGACCGGATGGGGATGGTGTCGCGCGAGGATTTCGACCGTCTGGAGCGGCGCGTCAAGGCGCTCGAGGCGCTTCAGGTGCAGGACGAGGAGCCGGGGACCGAATGCTGAGACTGATTCAGCTGAACCGAAACGTCAGGAGCATCCGGCGCTACCGGCAGATCATCACGGTGCTGGGAGGCTACGGCCTCGAGCATCTGCTTGAGTACCTGAACCTATCCCATTTCGTCGCCTTCTCCAGGCGCATGCTGCGTCGCTCCGCCAAGGCGGCCGACCTTTCCGCGCCGCAGCGCCTGCGGCTCGCCCTGGAGGAGCTCGGCCCCACCTTCATAAAGCTGGGGCAGCTTCTCTCCACCCGCGCCGACATCATACCCGCCTCATTCGTCCAGGAACTGGCGCACCTGCAGGACAAGATCCCCTGCATCCCGTTCGAGGAGATCCGGGAACAGGTCGAGCGCGAGCTGGGCGTCCCGATCGAGCAGCGCTTCTCGCTCGTGGAGCCGGTGGCGATCGCCGGCGCCTCCATCGCCCAGGTGCACCGGGCGCGGCTGACCACCGGCGAGGACGTGGTGGTGAAGGTGCGCCGGCCCGGCGTGACCGAGGCGGTGGAGACGGACATCGACATCCTGATGGGGGTGGCGCTCTTGCTGGAGCGCCACATGGCGAGAAGCGACATCTACGACCCGGTCGCCGTGGTGCGCGAGTTCTCCTACACCATCAGGCGCGAGATGGACCTGTCCCGCGAAGGGCACGCCATCGAGAGGATCCGCGACAACTTCGCCGGCGACCCGACGCTCTACTTCCCGCAGGTGTACTGGGAAGCGACCGCCAAGGGGGTGCTCACCACCGAGTACATGAACGGCATCAAGGTGAGCGACCTCAAAGCGATCGACGCGGCGGGGCTGGACCGGCGCGAGATCGCGCGGCGCGGGGCGGTCGCCTTCCTGAAGATGGTGCTGGAGCACGGCTTTTTCCACGGCGACCCGCACCCTGGCAACGTGATGATCCTGCAGAACAACGTGATCTGCCTGCTCGATTTCGGCATGGTGGGAAGGCTCGATCCGGGGGTCAAGCGCTACCTGACCGACGTCCTCTCCGCCGTGATCAGGAGGGACGTGGACGACCTGATCGACACCATCGTGGCCGCAGGGGAGGCGAACGAGAACCTGAACAAGAACGCGCTGAAAAAGGGGCTCGCCGAGTTCATCGACGGTTACCTGGAGATCCCGCTCAAGGAGATCGAGGTGGGGCGCATGCTGCTCGAGTTCATCGACCTGGTCTCCACCCACCGCATCAAGGTGCACCCGGACCTGACGCTGCTGGTCAAGGTGCTGGTGATCGTGGAAGGGATGGGGCGGGAACTCGACCCGGAGTTCGACATGGTCGGGCACCTGCGCCCCTTCCTGGAGAAGGAGTTCAGGGAACAGCGCTCGCCCGGACGCCTTTTGAAAGAGATGGAACAGGGTTTCGAGGGGTACCTCTCGCTGGCGCGCAACCTGCCGCGCGACCTGAGGGAAATCCTAAACAAGCTGAACCGGAACAAGTTCCGCATCGACCTGGAGCACCGGGGCCTGGACCGCTTCAGCAAGGAACTGGACCGCTCCGCGAACCGCCTCTGCCTGAGCATGATCATAGCCGCCCTGTTGATCGGCTCATCGATCGCCATGCAGAGCAACCGGGGGCCGATGCTGCTCGGCCTGCCGGCCTTTGCCCTCTTCGGCTACAGCTGCGCCGGCCTGGTCGGCATCTGGTGGATGATCGCCATCCTGCGCTCCGGCCGGCTCTGACTGTAGCAAAAACGCCACACCCGGCGTTGCTTTTGCACCACAGCTCCCCCCGCGTCAAGTCCCCCCCGCTCAACCGCTCCCCCCTACAGTCGCGGCGCTGCACGCTTTTTTCCAATGAGAGCCGTGCGCGCCGGTTGGCCCGCAACTTGCTTGATAGTCCGCATACTGACTATCAGGAGCACGCAGATGATATTCCAACAAACTTTGGGGAACAAAGCAACATTCAGCGGCATCGGCCTGCACACGGGGAAAGTGATCACCCTTACGCTGCGCCCGGCCGAGGCCGGCACCGGCATCGTCTTCCACAGGGTCGACCTCTCCCCCGCCGTCTCCATCGAGGCGCGCGCCGCCAACGTGGTCGCCACCAGGCTCTCCACCACCATCGGCCGCGGCGCAGCGAGCGTCTCCACCATAGAACACCTGATGGCAGCCCTCTACGGCTGCGGCATAGACAACGCGCACGTCGACATCAACGGCCCGGAGGTCCCGATCATGGACGGCAGCGCAGCGCCGTTCGTGGCCGCGATCGTCAAGGCGGGCGCCAAGGGTTGCGGCAAGGCGCGCAAGTACCTCGTGGTGAAGAAGCCGGTCAGCATCGTCGAGGGGGACAAGAAGATCTCCATCATCCCTTCGCGCCACTACAAGATATCGTTCGACATGCAGTTCGCTCACCCCGCGGTGAAAAGCCAGTCGAGGTCGATGCTCTTCACCCAGAGCGTCTTCTCAGAGGAATACGCCGCCGCCAGGACCTTCGGCTTCCTGTCCGAGGTGGAATACCTGAAGGCGAACGGCCTGGCGCTGGGCGGGTCGCTGGATAACGCGGTGGTGATCGGCGACGAGGGTGTTCTGAACCAGGAGGGTCTCAGGTTTCAGGACGAGTTCGTGCGCCACAAGATCATGGATTCGGTCGGGGACCTGGCGCTCGCCGGACACCGCCTGATCGGGCACGTCAAGGCGACCAAGTCCGGACACGACCTGAACCACAAGCTGGTCACCGAGGTGCTCAGGCGCCCGGACTGCTTCGCGCTGATCGAGTTCACCCCGCAGGCGTTCAACGCGCCGTTCAACCTCGCCCTGCCGGAGCTCGCCTGGCTGGAGGCGTAAAACAACAGATCAAGGTTGAGGTTTAGGTTAAGGGAAGCTCGACAACAGATCAACTGCAACGCATTAGCTATAAATAGAGGCAGCCCCGTTCCGCGGGGCTGCTTTTTTCGTTCCCGGCTCCGGTCGCCCCACTTGAATTCCCTCACCCTTTCGTATAGAGTGGCCTGATGCCGATTTCAGACGAAAAGGGGGCGACGCCTCTGCAAAAACCGATTTCCGACCTCCCAGCCGGCGAACTCAGGAAGAGAAAGCGCGAAGCGGTGATCGTCTGCCTCTCGCTCCTCACCATCCTGATCCTCACCTCCGTCGAGATCCACCTGTCGCGCCTGAGTTCCGAGGTGCCGATGGGGAGCAACATCACCATCTTCGGCATCATCAACATCATCATCCTGCTCATCATACTCCTCGTCTACCTGGTATTCAGGAACATCGCCAAGCTGCTCCTGGAACGGCGCAAGAACGCCCCCGGGGCGAGGCTGCGCACCAAGCTGGTCCTCGCCTTCGTCACCCTCTCCCTGGTCCCGACCATGCTCCTCTTCTTCGTCTCGGCCGGCTTCATCACCAACAGCATCCAGAACTGGTTCAACAAACAGGTGGAGAACTCCCTGAACGAGTCGATGGAGGTGGCCCAGGTCTACTACAAGACCTCCGCCGCCAACGCGCTCTACTACGGCCAGCAGATCAGCGACGCCATCAAGGAGCGGAAGCTCCTGAACGAGGAGAACCTGCCGCAGCTAAAGGCCCTGGTGCGCCAGAAGCAAAAGGAATACAACCTCGGCGTCGTCGAGGTGTTCTCCGCCCAGCGCGAGGAGCTGGTCCGGGCGACGAACCCGAAGCTGCCGCGCGGGGAGTTCACCAACCCCTCCTCCGAGGACATCAACGTGGGGCTCGCCGGGCAGCAGCTGACCCGGGTGAACGCCATCGGCAAGGCGGACCTGATCCGCGGCATCGTACCGGTCCGCTCCAACTGGAACGACAAGGACGTGGTCGGGGTGATCGTGGTGAACTACTACGTCCCCTACTCCCTGGTCTCCAAGATGCGGGAGATCTCCGCCTCGTACCACGAGTTCCGGCAGCTGAAGCTCATGAAGAACCCGATCGCCACCGGCTACATCCTGACCCTGTTCCTGATCACCATGGTGATCGCCTTCCTCGCCGTCTGGTTCGGCGTGTACCTGGCCCGGAGCCTCACCCTGCCGATCCAGGAGCTGGCCGAGGCAACCAGGCAGGTCGCCGCGGGGAACCTGGACGTGCACCTGGGGGAGAGCGGGCGCGACGAGATCGGCATGCTGATCTCCTCCTTCAACAGGATGACCCAGGACCTGAGGGAAAACCAGCTCGCCCTGCAGCACACCAACCAGGAGCTGCAAAAGAGCAACCTGGAACTGGAGCAGCGGCGCCGCTACATGGAGGCGGTGCTCGCCAACGTGACGGCGGGGATCATCTCGGTCGACAAGAACGGCCTGCTGACCACGGTGAACAAGTCGGCGGAGAAGCTGCTCCTCATCAACATGGACCAGGTCGGGGGGCACAACTTCCGCGAGGTGCTGCGTCCCGAGCACCTGGACATCGTCAAGGGGCTCCTGCGCGACATGGTGCTTTCCAAGCAGGATTCCATCGTCAGGCAGGTGGTGATCCCGATGCGCGACTCGGAGCTGACCCTGCTCACCAACCTGACCGTGCTCAAGGACGAGAACGACCTCTTCATGGGGATGGTGGTGGTGCTGGACGACCTCACCTCGCTGATCAAGGCGCAGCGCATGGCGGCCTGGCGCGAGGTGGCCAGGAGGATCGCCCACGAGATCAAGAACCCGCTGACGCCGATCCAGCTCTCGGCGCAGCGGCTCAGGAAGCGCTACCTGTCCCGCTTCGAGGGCGAGGAGAAGGTGTTCGACGAGTGCACCGCGATGATCATCAAGTCGGTGGACGAGCTGAAGGGGCTGGTGGACGAGTTCTCCAACTTCGCCCGGATGCCCGCCTCGATCCCCTCCCCCAACGACCTGAACGGCATCCTGAAAGAGGCGCTCACCCTCTACGTCGAGGCGCACCGCCACATCCGCTTCTCCCTGAACGCCGACGACGGCATGCCCCCGATCCTCCTGGACCGGGACCAGATCAAGAGGGTGGTGATCAACCTGCTGGACAACGCGGTCTCGGCGATCGAGGGGGAGGGGGAGATCGAACTCGCCACCCGCTTCGACAGCGAACTGAGGATGGCGACCTTCACCGTCTCGGACACCGGCCACGGCATCGCCGCCGAGGACCGGCCGCGGCTTTTCGAGCCGTACTTCTCCAGGAAGAAAAGCGGCACGGGGCTCGGTCTTGCCATCGTGAACACCATCATCGCCGACCACCACGGCTTCATCAGGGCGAAGGAAAACTTCCCCAAAGGGAGCCGGTTCGTCATCGAGCTTCCCGCCGACGCCCCCTGATGCCGCACCAGGTAAACCGGACCGACCTATGCCGTTTAAATCAATAAGAGCCTGGCTCCTGCCGCTTCTGGCGACCATCGTTACCGTGGTCGTGCTCGGGACAAGCCTCGCGCCGAGGCTGCTCGACCTCGACACCTACAAGCAGGATATCGTGACGCAGGTTAAGGCAGCCCTGAAGCGGGACCTGCAGTACGAGACCGGGGAGTTTTCCCTGCGCCTTGCCCCTTCCTTCAGCTTCAAGGGGGTCACCATCAAGGAGAAGGACGGCTCGCGGGACTTCGTCACCGCCGAACGTCTCACCGTCAGGATCGCCATCCTGCCGCTTTTGCGCCGGGAACTCGTGCTGTCGCGCATCCAGCTGGAAAAGCCGATGCTGCACCTGTGGCGCGACCGCCAGGGGGTGTTCAACATCAGCGACCTCTTCACCCCGTCGCCCGGCGGCGTCAGTCCCGGCATCAGGGGGGTGGAACTCAAGAAGGGGCACATCAGGTTCACCGACTTCGCCTTCTCCGACACCCCGGTGGTGACGGAGTGCACCGATACCGACCTGTACCTGAGCCGCCTCACCCGCGGCAAGGATTGCGACTTCAAGCTCTCCGGCTCGCTTGTCTCGGGTGCGGCGAAAGTGCCGGTCTTTCTCGCCGGGGTCGCCGGGATTCCCGCCGCCGGCGCGCCGGCAAGCGCCATGGAGCTGCACGGCAGGATCCGCACCGGGGCCGTCGACGCCGGGCACCTCTGGCCCTACTACAGCCGCTTTGTCCCGTTCAGGAGCCTGGCGGGCGAACTGGCGCTCGAGGCGAGCTTCAAGGGGCGCCTGGACGACTTCAAGACCAAGGGAGAGTTCAGGGTCACCAGGCTGAACCTCGACTACCCGCAGGTGTTCCACGCCAGGCTCACCCCGAAGCTTTTCAAGGGGAGCTACCAGCTGAAGCGCTCCGGGTCGGACCTGGAGCTGAACTCGCTGAAGCTCGATCTCGACGGCCTCAAGGTGGAGGGGGAGTGCCGGCTCTCCGACATCAAGTCCGGCGACCTGCGCATCACCGCCAAGGCCAGCAGCAACAAGTTCAACCTGCGCAATTTCCGCGCCTTCATCCCGTACGGCATCATCGTCGACGACACGGCGGACTTCATCGAGCAGAAGATCCCCGGGGGGATATTCAAGCTGGAACAGGGGCGGCTCGACGGGCGGGTGAGCCAGATCCTGCACATGGAGCGGGGGCAGAACTACAACATCCTCTCGATCCGGGCCCACGTCGAGGACGGGGTGGTGGACTACGGCTCCGGCATCCCGGTCTTCAACGGCATCAAGGGGGTCCTGGAGCTGGCCGGCAAGGACTTCCTGCTCAAGGGGATGGCCGGCCGGTTCGGTTCCTCGCCGCTCGCCCTGGAGGGGCGCATCGCGGACTACCCGATCGACGTCCCGAGCCAGTACCTCTTCAACGCCAAGGTGCAGCCGAGAAAACAGGAGGCGGCATGGCTTCTGGGTAAAGGTCTCAGCGCCTTTTCGGACGGCGCGACCCTCAACCTCAAGGGGGAGGGGACCACGGCGCTCTACAAACTCTCCGGCGACTGCGACCTGGGCTCCGCTTCCTACAGCTACCAGGAGCTGATCGCGAAGCCCGCGTCGCGCCCCAACCAGCTCTCCTTCAACATGAGCTTCGACAAGGAGCAGTTCCGGGTCACGGGGCTCAACTACCAGCTCGCCCCGGTGTCGCTCTCGGCCACGGCGGTCAGCCGCTACGACGGACCGGTCAGCTTCGAGGTCAGGACGAACCAGTTCCAGAGCGCCGAGGTCGGCCAGCTGGTGCCGATGGTCCGGAAGTACCACCCCGCAGGCCTCGTGCAGCTCCTCTTGCACGCCAGCGGACCAGACATGGACCGGCTCGCCTGGAGCGGCAATGCCGCCCTCTCCGGCGCCTCCTTCAAGCCGGCGGACAGGATCAAGGCGGTGAGCGGCGTGAACGGGACGATCCGCATCGACGGCGAGACCCTGGAGACCTCGCAACTCTCCGTAAAGCTCGGCAGCTCGACCATCAGCGGCCGGGGCACGCTGAGCGGCTTCAAGTCCCCGAGCTTCGCCCTCGCCTTCTCCTCCCCCTCGCTCGACCTCGCCGATCTCGGCTTCCCGCAGGGGCGTGCGCCGCTGCGCGCCGAAAAGGTGCAGGGGCACATCTCCTACAGCAAGGACCAGCTGCAGATCGGCTCCCTCTCCGGCACGCTCGGCAAGAGCATCCTGCAGATCAAGGGGAGCGTCAAGGAGCTGCAGCACCCCGTGGCCGAACTCTCCGTCAGCTCGCCGCACCTGGAGCCGGCGGACCTCACCCCGCTCTTCGGCGCCGGGCCCGGTGGCGGCGACAGCCGCTTCACGCTCAAGGCCCAGCTGAACGCGGCAGAGGGGAGGGTCGGCGAGATCCCGTTCCAGCGGCTCAAGTGCACCATCCTGCTGGAAGACAAGATACTTCAGCTGCAACCTTTCGATTTCACCTGCTTCGAGGGGGAGGTTAGCGGCAAGCTGCGCAGCGAGTTCGGCTCCGGCGCGCCGCGCCACGCGCTTTCCTGCAACATCCAGCGGGTCTCGGCGGACCGGATGCTGCACGCGCTCGGCGTGAAGAAGCAGGAGGTGACCGGCCTGTTGTCGCTGCAGGGCGACCTGTCCGTCAGGGGGGAGAGCGCTGCCGAATACCAGAAGAGCGCGCACGGGAACGTGAAGCTCAGGATCGAGCGCGGCAGCATCAGGAAGTTTTCCACCCTCTCCAAGATATTCTCGATCCTGAACGTCTCGCAGCTCTTCAAGCTCCAGCTCCCCGACATGGTGTCGGGGGGGATGCCGTTCAACAAGATCACCGGGGACTTCGCCCTGAGCGACGGCGTCGCCTCGACCCAGAACCTGTTTCTGGACAGCAACGCCATGAACCTCTCCGCAGTCGGCAAGTTCGACATGGTGAAGAACGAGCTCGACCTGAACATCGGCGTGCAGCCGCTGCAGACGGTGGACAAGGTGGTGAGCAAGATTCCGATCGTCGGCTGGATCCTGACCGGCAAGGACCGCTCGCTGATCACGACCTATTTCGAGGCGAAGGGGCGCATCGAGGACCCGAAGGTGACCGCCGTGCCGGTCAAGTCGCTGGCAAAGGGTGTGCTGAACATCTTCAAGAGGGTGTTCGAATTACCGGCGCGCCTGATCACCGACACGGGCGAGGTGATCATCGGGAAGTAGCTGACGCGCCGCGGCAAATGCGGCTCTGGCGGGGCAACGCCGCTGTCAACCCCCCATGCACTTTTTTTTATTGTAAAGTCTGCTTGGGTTATGCTATTTTGACCGTCGATTCAGCTTAAATTTATCCAACACGGAGGAAACTGTGAAGAAGACTTTGGTAGTAATGTTGGCAATAGTTGCTGTGGCAGCTGCCGGCTGCAAGAAAAAAGAAGAAGCACCGAAGGTTGCCGCACCCGAAGCAGCACCCGCAGGGCAGATGCCCGCAGCAGCTCCCGGCGGCGGCGATCCCCATGCCGGCCTGAAGCCCCAGGAAATCAAGCCGGGCGCAGGGCACAAAGGCAAGGTCCTCGAGACCATGGATTCCGGCGGCTATACCTACGTCCAGATCGACGAGAACGGCCAGAAGCTGTGGGTTGCCGCAATGCAGACCCCGGTCAAGGTCGGCGACACCGTCGAGTTCCCCGACTCCCCGCCGATGGTCAACTTCCAGAGCAAGACTCTGAAGCGCACCTTCGACAAGATCATCTTCGCACCGGGGCTCGCCGTCAACAAATAGGCTACCGGCAGGTAACAAAGCGGACAAAAAAAGGGGCACGATCCAAACGAGGATCGCGCCCTTTTTTTGTCATTTGCGCCGGGGCCTGCCCCGCCTCGGCGCGGCGGCCGCCGCCCCCTTGAGCGCCGCCGGATCGGCGGGATCGAGTTCCAGCGCGCGGGCGTAATAGCGCCCGGCAGCGGCCTGGTCCCCACCCGCCAGGGCAAGCTCCCCCAGCGCCAGGAAAGCCGGCAGGTGTGCCGGGACCAGCTTCAAAAGCGCGAGATAGGAGCGGGTGGCGCCCTTCAGATCGCCGCCCCTCCCCTGGAGCCCACCCAGGAGCAGCACCCCCCACGGGTTCTCCGGCTCGGCCCGAACCATGCCGCGGTAAAGCTCAAGCGCCCCCTCCCAATCCCCCTCCTGCTCCAGCGCCTCGGCCCAGAGCATCTCGGTCACGAAACAGTAGCCAAGCAGGGCCCGCTGCGCGGCCAAATCGGCGCGGCTGAAACGCGCCTTTTTCCCCGCCTTGCCGAGCGCCTTCATCATGGCAAGACGCGACCGCTCCACGAACGGGTCGCTGCGCACCAGGAAACCCTCGCCCCGCTCCTTTTCGAAAAGGTCGGCCGGGACCGCCTTGCCCCGCACAGCCCGGTCCAGAAGCTCGGTCCCCGGATAATAGACCAGGGGCGAGACCTGCCCGTCCTGCGGTCTGATCCTGTCGATCAACCGGACCGTCTGCTGCAGATCCGCCTCCCCTTCCCCGGGGATGCCGGTGATGAGATATACGGAGAGGTTGATGCCGACTCGCCGCACGGCCGCCGCGGCCCGCTCCACGTCGGCGGGGAGGATCCGCTTGCCGAGCGCCTTCAGCATCTCCGGAGAGCCGGATTCGACCCCGAACTGGATGCACTCGCAGCCGGCCCGCTTCATGGCGACCAGCATCTCCTCATCGACCGCGGTGACCCGCGACTGGCAGTTCCAGAGGATATGGAGCCGCTCTTCCTGCAAAAGCCGGCAGATCTCCAGGACCCGCCTGCGGTCCGCGGTGAAGGTGTCGTCACGGAAGGAGAAATAGATCAGGCCGTAGCGCTCCTTCAGGGTCCGGATCTCCTGCACCACCGAGGCGGGGGAGCGGAAACGGACCCCACGGCCCCAAAAAAGGGGCGAGGAGCAGAAGAGGCAGCTCGCCGGGCAGCCGCGGGAGGTGATGACGAACTCGAGCTGGCGCCGGAAATCGACCCCGACCGCTCCCGACGTTGCCAGGCCGGGGAGCGGCAGCAGGTCGAGATCGGCGATCGGCGCGCGCGCGGCGCTCCGGATCGTCTTCCCCTCTTCGCGGCAGGCGATGCCGGCAACAGCGGCAAGCGGCGTCCCGGCGGCCCGCGCCTCCAGGAGTTCCAGAAGGGTCGCCTCCCCCTCGCCGAGCACCACGGCATCGAGTTCCGGGTGCCCCTGGAGCAGGTCGTGCCAGGTGTGGGTCGCGTGCGGGCCGCCGATCAGGACGAAGCAGTCCGGGTCGAGTTCCTTGGCGAGGCGGGCGAGCCGCAGCGAATCGACCCTGTTGTGGGTGAACTGGGAGATGCCGACCGCCTCGGGGCGCAGCTCGGCCAAGAGCTGCCGCACCCGGTCCCAGCCGAAGCCGGAGAGGTTCGCCAGCGTCACCTGGTGGCCGGCCTCCCTGAGCACCGCGTCAAGGGAGAGAAGACCGGCCGGCAGCAATGAGGTGAAAGGGTCTTTGGCCCCTTCGGGGTGACACTTGTACGCCAGGAGGATTTTCATCTGCACCCATAAAAAAAATCCGGCCATGGGGCCGGATCTTGGAAAGTGTTGCCTAAAGGTATGCGGCCGCTAGTTGCTGCTGCTCAGGCCGAGGGCGTCGTTTTCAGAGGCATCGTCCGGGCTCTCCTCCTCGACGCCGAGGATCAGGTCGTCAAGCTGGAAGACGTCGGGGTTCACCTTGTTGATCCGCTTGGCGCCCAGGAAGCGCGAGCGGTAGTAGGAGGTGTTCATCGAGGAGATCACCACCCTGCGGTCGCGGGACGAGGCGTGGATCATCTTGTTATTGCCGAGGTAGATCCCGACGTGCGAGGCGTAGGAGGCATAGGTGCTGAAGAAGATCAGGTCCCCCTTCTGCAGATCACCCGGGGCGACGGCGCTCCCCACCTCGAACTGCTCGCGGGCGGTGCGCGGCAGCGACACCTCAAGCTCCCGGAACACCTTCTGCACGAAGCTGGAGCAGTCGATGCCGGAGCGCGAGCTGCCGCCGAAGCGGTAGCGGGTGCCGAGGAAGCCGTAGGCCGATCTCTTCAGCTCCTTGATGCCGTCCACCTTCAGTTCCGTATTCTTGCTCAGGTCGACCTGGTGCTCGGGCTCCAGCGCGGTCAACTCCTGCAGGCTCTGTTCGTAATCCTTCTCGTTGAAGAGGTCGCCGTGCCGCAACTGCAGCTTCCTCGCGACCTTGACTTTCGGTTCCTCGGCAGGCGCGCGTTCCTTCAGGACCAGCACCTTCCCCGCCTTGACCCGGCTGCTGCTGAGGCCGTTCAGCCGCTTCAGCTCCGACACCGAAATGCCGGTCTTCCTGGAGATCCGGGACAGGGTCTCGCTCTTCTTCACCTTGTACACCGCCTCGAAGGCAGCCTCGGTCTTGGCCTCGCCGACGGAGCGGGGCGGGATGACCAGAAGCAGGCGCGGCTTGATGCTGTTACCGACCAGGTTGTTGGCGGCCTTCAGCTCTTCGACGGTGACGTTATATTTTTTCGCGAGGGAATATATCGTTTCATGCTTTTTTACGCGATGGGTTTTTGCGGCGAAGGCGAGCGAAGGGAGGGAGAGCATGACAATACACAGGGCAATCAGCTTCAGGCTTTTTATCATGAATCCTCCTTCACCGTTTTAGAAAAAAAAGCAGGTGCGTCATTTTATATAACAAAAACCTCGCTCTGTCAACTCTAATGATGGTTTCGCATTCCCGGCAGCAACCGGACTCGTATAAAAACGGTCGGTTAGCGGCCTCCCCCGTCCTCCTTTTGCACCTTGCGTTCCGCCGTCACGCGTATCATGGAGCGCTGCATGCTGACCACCACCACCCCGGGGGGGAGCTTGATCTGCTCCTTGCTGATCTGTATGTTGTTGCCCCCTTCCTTCGCCTTGGAGAGATCCAGGTCGACCACGATATCGAGCTGCTTTGGCGAGGCCACCAGGTTCGAGAACGCCTTCAGCTGCAGATCGACCTCCTCCGGATAGCTTCGGGTCAGGGTGAGCGATTCGGGAAGATTATGGAAGGTGACCGGGGCGGTGACGGTGAAGATCTCCCCCTGCTTGAAGGTGATCAGCAGCCAACTGACGAGGACCACGCAGAGCACGGCGACCTTGGGCCAGAGGTTGGCGAAGATCCTCGACTTGATGCCGACCCCTTGCGCCTCGCGGGAAAGCGGCTGCAACAGGGCGGTGAGCCGCTCATGGAGCTGCGCCGCGGAAGCCATCACCTGCAGCTCGCCGGCAAGCGAGAGCGAAACCTCGCCGCGCTCCTCGGAGACCACCACGATGGCGGCATCGGAACGCTCGGAAAGCCCCAGCCCGGCCCGGTGCCGGGTGCCCAGGTGCTGCGGCACGTCGGCGCTGACCGAAAGCGGCAGATGGCAGGAAGCGAGCGCCACCCTGCCGTCCTTGATCAGCACCGCGCCGTCATGCAGCGGTGACAGCGGCATGAAGATGCTGGTGATCAGCGGACCGCTCACCATGGCGTCGAGGGGAACGCCGTGCAGGATGCACTCGTCCAGAAGTTCCTCGCGCTGGAACACCACCAGGGCGCCGACCCGCTCGGCGGCAAGCGAGAAGACGGCCGCCGACAACTCCAGCAGATCGATCCGCACCACGCTCTCCTGCCGGTCGAAGAAGTTGCGCAGCAGGCTGAGCCGGTACAGCGCCTGCCGGATCTCCGCCTGGAACACCACGATCAGCAGCACCAGCAGCACGGTCCCCAGTTCCTGCAGGATCCAGCTCGTCATGAAAAGCCCGAGGTTCTTGGTGATGAAGTAGATGACGCCAAGGAAAAGCAAGCCCATGACGACCTGAAGCGCCTTGGAGTTCTTGAACCAGCTGTAGAGCTGGTACACCAGGAAGCTCATGATGAGGATGTCTGCTATGTCCTGGGGTCGGAATTGCGGGAACACCTGTTGCCTCCTGGGGGAGAATGAGCCGGACAGCTGCGCGCGGGTGCCCCTGCCCCGGGGGGGGCAAAACGGGGTTTGGCCGTTTTTACTGGCAAGCCGTGCCGCTTTATGCTAAAAATCAAGCCTCGCGGAGGGGGTCCCCGTCGCGAAGCGGTTAAAATTTATAGCATTTCATGCGTTAAAAAGGTAGGAAAATATGTACGCACTGTCGGAAAAGGGTGAACGGATCCGTGCCATGTTCGGGAGCATCGCCCCGCGCTACGATCTTTTGAACAGGCTGCTCTCCTTGGGGATAGACCGGCGCTGGCGCCGCTTTGCCGTCGGCAAGATCGGCCTCTGCGGTCCGGGACGCGTCCTCGACGTGGCCACCGGCACCGGCGACGTCGCCCTGGAGATCGCCGCCCAGACCCCCGCCTCGGTCAACATAGTCGGGGTCGACTTCTGCCCGGAGATGGTGGACCTTGGGCGCGTCAAGGTGCAGCAATCGCAGCACGCCGGGCGGATCACCCTGCAGGTCGCGCCGTGCGAGGAGATCCCTTTCGACGAGTCGAGCTTCGACGCCGCGACCATCTCTTTTGGCATCAGGAACGTGGTGGACCGGATCAAGGGGCTCTCGGAGATGCGCCGGGTGCTGAAAGACGGCGGCAGGATCGTGATCCTGGAGTTTTCCACACCGACCTCGCCGCTTTTCAGGTCGCTGTACCACTTCTATTTTCTCAAGATGCTCCCGGTAATAGGTGGCGCCTTCTCCAGGTTCAGCGCCTACCGCTACCTGCCCGACTCCGTGCTCGAGTTCCCGTCGCGTGAAGCGTTCAAGTCGATGATGACCGGGGTGGGATTCAAGGATGTGCACCACTACGACCTGACCGGCGGCATAGCCACCGTGTACGTGGGGACCAAGTAGAAACAGGTTAAGGTTAAGACCGAGACTAAGATCAAGCAGGACATTCCTTAGCCTTGAGCAGATCAAGACTAAATTGAGGTCAAGATTTGAGGGTTTTCTCAACCTTAACCTTGACCTCAACCTGTTTTAAGGACCAGGGTTTCCTAAACCTCAACCTTGACCTCAACCTGATTTTCTAAACATGACCCTCGCCACCGGGGACTCCACGGTGCACTCTTCCTCGGAAAGCAGGATCTCGCCCCCCAGTCCGGAGAAAAGCCGCTCCAGTTCTCCCGGTTGCAGCAGGTAATCCTTGTTGTGATTCCCCTCCAGCCCGGGGGCGTCCAGGATGGTCTCCATCACCACCAGCCCGCCCGGGGCGAGGCTCTCCACCAGGCAGGGGATGAGCGGCCTCATCAGGAAGTTGAAGTTGAGGATCAGGTGGTAAACTCCCTCGGGGCGCCACTCTTCCAGATCGGCATGGATGAAATCCACCGTCACGCCAAGCTGCGCCGCCCGCCTCCTCCCCCTTTCCAGCCCGCGCTCCGAAATGTCGACGGCGGTCACCTCGAAGCCGTTTTGCGCCAGAAAGATGCTGTTTCGCCCTTCGCCGCAGGCAAGATCCAGCGCCCGCCTCCCGGGAACCAGCGAGCAGACCAGCTCCAGGCTTCTAGCAAGAAACTTCGATGGCGTCAGCGAAAAGAAATACTCCTCGCCGCCGTAGCGCTGGTCCCATTTGATGCGGTCCGATTCCATTGCACCCCCTCTCCTTCGTTTGCGCCGGCAAAACGCAAGGCGCATCCAATTTGGCATTTATCGCAAAAATGTCAAGTGTTCTCAGCGATCACCCTACCTCTCCCCGCACTCCTTCAGGGAAGCCCCAGCTGCGGTCAGTTCCGTTGAGCTAACAATCCGGTTCTACACAGATGTTTAACTTGACGGCAGGGGGAGGGGGTAGGTGTTCCTCGCCGGCTGGCGCGTTGCGACTTTCTCTGTCACACCACTGTGGTTTAATTCAGGAAAACCAAGGAGGTGCGACATGATCTACCTTACCAACGACGCGCTGGATCAGGCTGTATATTTCGAACTGCGTGGCAGGGAGCCGCAGCGCAGGGGAAACGGGCTCGACCAGGTCTACTTCGGGCTGCTGGGCAACGGGGTGCACGAGGTGGCCGTCACGCTCAGGAAGGGGCGCGGCTGCGTGGAGGTCGCCTTCGGCAGGAGCGAGCTGTTCAGCTTCGTGGAAGAGGAGGCGCTGCGCCGGATGCTGGGCGAAATAGTGCGGGAGCAGACGATGCATTAACGCGTGCGTCGGCAGGCGGCAACCCGTTCCCGGCGGCGCCCCTGTCCAGGCGCTCCCCCCGAGAGGGCCATGCGAAACAGCAAGGCGGCACTGCACTTGACTTCGACCCCAACGGCTGTAGCATGGGGCTAGTGTTAATTATTGCCCACACCTCGGGGTTCACATGCAGTTGCGTAAGCTGCCGGCTCGGTTCTTCCTTGTGGCGCAAAAGGGGCATCGGCAGCGGTTTGCGCCGCTAAGCGCAGCGAGGCCAGTTGGAAACTCACGACCTTCTCGTCAAGGAGAATCAAATGAGAATAAAACTGCTATACGCTGCCGCCATCGGCGCAGTCATGGGGTTGGGCAGCATCTGTCATGGCGCGGGTTTTAAAATCAGCGAGCAGGGGGCCAAGGCGATGGCGATGGGTAACGCCTTCACCGCCCAGGCGGACGACCCGAGCGCGCTTTATTTCAACCCCGCCGGGATCGCCTTTCTGCCGGGCACCCAGTTGAACCTCGGCACGCTGGTGATCGTCGCCCCCCAGACGGAATTCAACGGCACCACGCCGCTTAGCGGCACCCCGCCCCTTGACACAGGCAGCTCCGTTGTCGTGGAGAGATCGAAGCGGGATATCTTTATCGCCCCCACCCTCTACGCCACCCACAGCATGGGAAAGCTCCCCCTCTCCTTCGGCCTCGGGGTGAACTCGCTGTGCCCCCTGGCCAAAAGCTGGGACGGCTCCAGCGTATTCCGGAACCAGGTGCAGACGGTCTCCATCAAGCCGCTCAACTTCCAGCCGACCGTGGCTTACCGCTTCGGCGACCTGAACCTCGCGATAGCCGGGGGGGTCGATGTGACCTACGCCGAGGTATCGCTGCAAAAATCGCCGTACAGTCCGGTGCTGGACCCGACCCAGCCCGCGCCCCCTTTCGGCGCCTTCGAACTCGGCTCGCTCGGCGTGGACGGCACCGCCACCGGAGTCGGCTACAACCTCGGACTGCTCTGGAAACCGCGCCCGGAGCTGAGCTTCGGCGTTGCCTACCGCAGCAAGATCACCCTCGACGTTGAGGGAGATGCCAACTTCCTCGCCACGACACCCACCGGGATGGGAGCGATCGGCCTCTCCAGCGCCTCGGTCTTTCCCTACACCCGGGCCAGGGCGACCAGCACCGGCTCTACCAGCATCACCCTCCCGGACAACCTCGACCTCGCCGTCGCCTGGCGCCCGACAGGGCGGATCACCCTGGAATTCGACGCCACCTGGACCGACTGGAGACACTTCGACCAGTTGCTGATCAACTTCGACTCCCCCCAGTTCCACGAATTCAACAACCAGCCGGACCCGAGAAACTGGCGGGACGTCTGGGGCTACAAGTTCGGGGGGCAGTACGCGCTGAACAGCATGCTGGATCTGCGCGCAGGCTACTTCTTCGACAACACCCCGGTCCCCGATGCAACGGTCGACCCGCTGCTTCCCGACTCGGACCGCCACAGCTTTGCCTTCGGCGCCGGCCTGCACAACAGCGTCGGCGCCATCGACCTCGCCTACATGTGGGTGCACTTCGTGGACCGCACCGTGCACAACCAGGACATGACGACCCTGCGCGGCGCGAACGGCACTTTCAAGAGTGACGCCTACCTGCTGGCAGCCAACCTGAACCTGAAGTTCTAGCGCCGCTCCAGCCCGCGGCAAGACGGCTGAAGCGATGGTCGTAACCAATGCAACTGCAGAGGAGTCCCCATGAAACAGCACCTGCAACGCTTCCTTTGCTTCCTCTTCTTCCTGCTGGCCCTGGCAGGGTGCGGCTCCGACGGCGGTGTCTCCGAGTCGGCGAGTCCCAACGCGGCACTTTTCGATCCCACTACCGACACCGTTCCGCTTCCAAACGTCCTCGCCACGGCGGCGGTCCGGGACCCCCTCACCCAGTACACCGACCCGGTCACGGGGCAGATCGGCATTCGCCCCGCTAACAAGCCGATGAACCCGCTGGAGGCGCTCGCCTACGTGAACCTGTACGAGGTGGGTGGCACCAACGCCGTCGCCGGGGTGAACGCGCCGATCTACATCCGCTTCACCCGACCGCTGCAGGCGGCCACGGTGAACGCGGACAACATCAAGGTGTTCCAGGTAAGCGCCGACACCCCGAGCCCGAGCGCCACGGAGAACAACCCGCTTGGCTTTAGCGACGTGACCGGCAGCTTCAGTTTCAGATACGCCCCGGGGAGCAGCGACGTCTTCCTGTTCCCCGATTTCCCGCTGCAGCCTGCCAGCCGCTACCTTTACCTGGTCACCAACCGGGTGAAGGACGCCGCGACCGGCGCCTCGGTGAGCAGCTCGGTCTATTTTGCCGCCCTCAAATCCGGGTTCCCGCTGCTCGGGCCGTTCGCGGCACTGGAACAGATCCGCGCCAACAGGACGGATGCCGGGGGGAACCTGCTCTTTTCCGGCTACGCCAAGACGATGGACGACCTGATCGCCGCCTCCGCCGTCACGAGCGTGGCAAGCCGCGATCAGATCGCCGTCCTGGGGCGCTTCATCACCACGGCCGCTGGTTTCGTCGCCGCCGACCCGGTCGGCGACCCGACCGGAAGCCTGCTGCCGGTTGAGAGCGCGCTGCGCGCCTTCGCCGCCGGCAGCGACCTGCCGGGCGGGCTGCCCGGCAAGAGCTGGATCGGGGGCGGGCTCAACTCGATCACCGTGACCAGTCAGCTCGACCTCACCCCCGCACTCTACTGGGCCGCAGTGCTGGCAGGGGCGACGGGGGACATCACCCCGCCGCTGACGGTGGGTGCCGTGGTCACCGGCAGCTTCACCAGTGCCGAGATCTCGATGAACCCGGTGGCGGCCAGGGGTAACCCCTCGATGAACCTGAACCTCCCCTTCGGCAGCTACAGCGCCGCCACTGCCGTGGTGCAGCCGTTTCGCGACCCGGCCACCGGCAGGCTCACCGGCTACTACCACAGCGAGCGCCAGATCCCCTTTGTCTACCTGGCGCCGGCAGGGACAGCGCCTGCCGGCGGCTGGCCGCTGGTCATCTTCCAGCACGCCATCAACGGCCGCAAGGAGCATGTGGTCGCCGTGGCGGGCGCGCTTACCGCGGCGGGGTTTGCCGTGGTCGCCATCGACCTGCCGCTGCACGGCGAACTCGCCGTTGCGGGGCGCACCGTTGAGACCCAGTGGGGAGCGGACTTCATCGCGCTCGGCGCACCGCTCGCCGCGCGCTCCAACATCCAGCAGGCCGCCTTCAACCTGGACCGGCTTGAGCTGGTGCTCGCCACCCCGGCGCTCAACCCCGCCCTTGCCTCACAGGGGTTTGCCGCACTGGGCGCCAACGCCCCGAACCCCGCCCTGAAGCCGAAGTTTGTCGGCGTGAGCCTCGGCTCCATCGTCGGCACCTACTACCTGGCGGGCAACACCACGCTCTCCCTGCCCCCCGGAGCCCCCCTCTACACCCAGGCCACTCTCGACACTGACATGAAGGGGCTCTTGAGCGCTCCCGGCGCGCGCCTGGCCTACCTGTTCAGGGACAGTCCCAGGTTCGGCGCCAGCATCGCCGCCGGGCTTGCCGCAAGCGGCATCGCGGTGGACACCCCGACCTACCACCAGTTCTTCCTGCTCACCCAGTCCGTGATCGATCCGGCGGATCCGGGCACCATGACCACGCCGCTCCCCAACCTCCAGGGTGGCGACCCGCTGCCGTCGCGCCTCTCCGGCAGGATCGCGATCCAGGAGGCGGCCAGCACCAGCTTCGATGCGGGCGGCGTTCCGCTGAACGGGGACCGGGTAATCCCGAACTGGAGCACCCGCTACCTCGGCAGCGCCCTGGGCGGACGCGGGGTGCTGGGGAGCGCCGAGGCGCTCGCCGCCGCCCCGGGGTTCGACCAGTTGAGCTACCTTTCCGGGCGGGTGCCGGCCCCCTTCATGAAGACGGTTACCGGCGGGTCTCTGGTCACCAAGGTCTCCCCGGCGGCGGGCGATGCGGCCGCGACCGGTCCGAGGGAAGGGTACTTCCAGTTCGACCAGCCGGACGTAAGCCACGGTTTCCTGATCGATCTGGCGAGTTCGCCGGAGAGCCTGCGGCTCGCCCAGCGTCAGATGGTCTATTTCGTGCTGACCGAGTTGGTGGTCGATCCCACAGTCACCTCCGCCGCCCTGCCGCGGCTAGCCGTCGGGACCGGTCCGGCAATCCGGTGGCAGGTGCTCCCGCCCAGGGTGATGAAGATCTTCGGCTCCGGCGAATAGTCCGGTAGAACTGCTCCATGCGGGGGGAAGCGCTGCCGCAGCAGCGGCTACCCCGCCCGGGGCACCCTCCTCTAGCCGAGCCCTCCGCCCTTGAACGGCAGAGTGGCGTCCATCTTGATCCTTTCTCCCCCCTTCCTCACCCCCCTCACCCGGCCTCCGGCCACCCTCTCCCGGATGGCGAGGGTATGCTTTTATCCCTTCGCCATCCGGGAGAAGGTGCCCCGAAGGGGCGGATGAGGGAGTTGCAACGGAGTGCAGGAGCCGAACCGGCCACTGCTCCCCTTTGTCGGCGGATTTCCTGCAGCACCCTGCGATATTGACGATTAGCGCTGGTCCGGTTTTCTTTTTACCGGTACACGGGAAGCTCAACTTCCCTCTCGACAAAATGAGCTATTTGCAATATATTCCGGGATACTGTATACAATTTTTTCTGCCCGGACGCCCGCCCGGGCGGGACCAAAGATAC
>Ga0209212_1001736_pt1 | contig 33860 bp, 22 predicted proteins | sample RifGroC2_FD_183996 | JGI IMG/M metagenome (GOLD analysis project Ga0209212, IMG submission 183996) | Groundwater microbial communities from Rifle, Colorado, USA - Groundwater C2 (SPAdes) (version 2) | ecosystem: Environmental > Aquatic > Deep subsurface > Groundwater | place: Rifle, Colorado...
GAGGTAGGGTGGGCCGTGCCCACCACACCCGCATCCTGATGGTGGGCACGGCCCACCCTACATGATTCACGGAATCACCGCTTAACTTAATGGCAGTGCCCCCCCGCCCCCTCCCATCAAGGGAGGGGGGAGCCAGAAGCAGGAGCTTGAACTTACCTCCTAAGTAACTTAACTTTTTGATACGGGGCCGCCAAAGGCGGCGTGGGACGCTGATTAGCAAAAATCTTCCGCTACCAACAACTCTCCCTCCCCTTCAAGGGGAGGGTCGGCCCCATCCCCCTCCTGTCCTCCCCCTTGAAGGGGGAGGGACGTACAGCGGAAGATCATTGCTAACAGGTAAACCTATCTGACGGGAGTGTCTTTTACGCTGTGGCTCCGGCAGGCAGTTCCAGGACGAAGGTCGCCCCTCTCCCCGGGCCGGGGCTTGAGGCCGTCAGCGTTCCGCCCATCTGTCGGGCCGCCATGGCGCAGCTGTGCAATCCGAAACCGTGCCCGCGCCTGCGGGTGGTAAAGCCGTGGTTGAAGATGCGCGCCAGATTTTCCTGCGCAATACCCTCACCCTGGTCGGAAACCGAGATGCGCACCTGGTTCTGGCCGGTCAGCTCCGCGCCAAGCGTCAGCCGCGGCACCTCGCCGTCCCTGCCGTACATGGCGTGATTTGCGTTACTGATCAGGTTCACCAGGATCTGCAGCACCCGCGCCTTGTCCAACGGCAGCACCGGCATCTCGCCGAATTCCTCAACCACCGTCACCTTGTGGCGCTCAAGCGCCTCCGCATTCATGCGCAGCGCGTCCCTGAGAAGATCGGCTACCAGAACCGGCTCGATGATGCTGGCCGCACCCGCGTAGGACTGCTGCGTGGCCACGATGTCCTTGATGTGATCCACGCTTCTGGTCAGTTGGGACAGCTCATCCAGCATCTCTTGCCGTTCAGTGACAAACGCCTCGGACAGCTTCTTCAGGTAGCTCGGCAAAAGCTTCCCCTTTTCATCCCGTGTCAGGTACTCGCCAAGCTCATCGGAGTGCTCGTTCAAAAGCCGGACCGTCTGGGAAAGGCCGTCGGCCCTGGAATCGCGCACCCTCCCGGTCAGCACCCCCGCTGAAATGTTCACGCTGTTCAACACGTTCCCCACGTTGTGCAGCACGTTGATGGCGATTTCGGCCATCCCGGCCTTGCGCGCCGTGGCCAAAAGCTCGCTCTGCGCCTCCTGCAGCTCCGCGAGAGAGGCTGAAAGCTCTTTGCGGCTCTTCAGCAGGTTCAGAAAGATGGCGATCAGTGTCAGGAAAAGTGCCCCGCAAAGTGCCCAAAGAATCGCCACCTGGTAACTCTGCAGGAAACCGGGCGGCCTATCGATCACGATGCTGCCGGCCGGCAGTCGCGACTCCGCAATATCGAAACGGCTCATCTGATGGTAATCGAACATGAACTGGTTCGGGCTCGGGGAGAACTTGGGGAGGCTCACGGGAGAGTCGCCTTTCAGCACCTTGACGGCCATCCGTGCCGAGACGGCACCATGCTCCCGCAGGTTCAGCAGCCGCCCCCCCACGATTCCCTTGCCGAGCATGAACTCCCAGCCGCCGTAAATGGGCACCTGGCTCACCGCCGCGAGCCGCTGCTGAGCCTCGCCAGTGGCAATCTGTTCGCCGCTTTGGTCCAGCACAAATGTCGCGAAATAGACGATCACGCTGCCGGGCTGCAGCTCTCTCACTTTGCCGGTGAGATCCTCCAGGCGCTCTCCGGCCAGGTAGGTGAAGCGGGCCCGCTTGCTAAAGGGCGCCGCTTGGCGGCGGAACTCCTCGCTGTTGCGCTGTCCGGTAACAGCTGTGTCGTGTATCACCACCACGTCGCCGGTTGCCGGGTGCAGACGAAAGATCAGATCGAGGGTGTCGCCAAAGCTTGGCCGCTCGTCGAGACCGTTAAAGCCCTGCTTGCCCGTCAGCCGGGAACTGTCGAAGGAGTTGGTGCCGCAGAAGATCACCGGAGTCGCGCCGAATATGCCGTCCCGGTACTTTTCAAGGATATTGAAGGCATAGTCGTCGGTGGAGAAAACCAGATCGAAGTGACGCTGCTGGTACTTGAAGCGAAGCAGATCCAGGATCTTGCTGTCAAACTCCTTACCGCTGTAGTGGATCGAATCCAGGTATTCGATCTGTATCTCGGTCTTTGGAAGCGCCCTCAAGAGCGTCTCCCGGAAACCTTCGACCAGATTGTCGGATCCCTGATAGCCCCGATGGTAGGAATTAATGATCAGGACCTTCTTCGGTTGGGCGATCTCTGCGGCGTTAACAAGCATGACAGACAGTAACAACCACGCCGATGCCACGGCAAAGGAGAGTGCCGGTTTGCGGAAAGATTTAAGTGTGGCCATATCAACCTTGTCTTGTAGTGAGAGGATACCGGACCGCTTCCTTGTCGCTAATAAATTGGCCATCATCGGGACAATCGGTTCAGGTGGGTCCATCGGGCTGGATCGAGCTGCTATCCCCGCGACTTTTCAGTCTTCATGACCTTTATCGCTCCCGTCAACATGTCATAGACCCAACCATGTATGTTGAGCGTTTTCTGCTGCATGGCACGGCGGATGAAGGGATATTCCTGAAGGTGCTCCAACTGGAGGCGCACGTTTTCCTCCACGATGAGTTGCATCCTTTTTTCGGGTTCCAGTTCGATGTGCAGCGCCCTGATCTTTTCATCGACCCGGTCCTTGGCTTTCTGGGCGTTGATCAGCCAGACCGGAATGTACTTGTCCTCCAGATTGTCGTCTTCCAGCGCCTGGATGCCGCCGCAGCCATAATGGCCGCAGATGACGATGTCGGGGATGTAGAGGTGGTTGATGGAGAACTCCAGGACCGCAGAGAGATTCCAGTCGTTGGTGGCGACCACGTTGCCTACGTTACGGTGCACGAAGATGTCGCCCGGTCTGGTCTGGGTGATCATGTTGACCGGCACCCGGGAATCCGAGCAGCCGATCCAGAGAACCGTCGGCTTTTGCTCCCCGGCCAGCTTGTAGAAAAACTCCTTATCCTTGTCGAATACCTCGGTTACGAATCTGCCGTTGCCGTCCAAAAGCTCCTGTACCATGAGTCACCTCCGCCTGCCGATTGCTGAAACTTAACCGAGATGTTTTCGATAGCCGTGATCTTGAAGCTGTATTCTTCCCGCCAAGTTTGTTGTCGACTACACATCCGTTGGTTCATTGGGGAGTTGCGCACCGTGCCATACTGCTACAACCCATACCGTATCTTCCTTTATTCTGTAAAAAAACCGGTATGGAGTAACAATTACATCACGAAAAGGAAGATCAGGGAATTCAGGTAGAATACGGCCTGACTCAGGAAAATCGCGCAGCCTTGAAAGCATCTCCTCGCATTTCCGTCGAAGAGAAACTGCCGCAGATGGATTCTCTTTGTGAATATACGCCAGCTCATCAAGAAACTGAGTGCGGGCCGTTGGCGTGAATTTGATCTTCAAGACTTTATCTCGCCCAAGATCCTGTCAGCTTCAGCAAAGACGGCATCCATATCGACTCCAACACCAGCTTCGATATCTTTTTCTCCCCGTGCGAGTAACCGTAAAATCTCTAATTCTTGTTGTGTCTGCTCATAGGTTTGCATACTTACCATCACGGCGGCGGCACGACCACGCTGGGTTATGAAGATGGGCTCTCGGGAAGCGGTGACGCGTTTCACGATGTTAGTAGCATCTTGGCGTAGGTCAGAAATGGGAACTATCATAGGTGCTGCCATTGGAAGTACCTCCTTTTGTAGCGTTAATCGTAGCACCAATGGGGCCATGACGCAACGGCGACTTAAAAGATAAGGGGAAGGTCCGTTCAGTGGGTAGATCCTGCATGCTTTGACTGTGGCTGTAATTGATAAATCGCCGGCTTTAAAAGCGTGTGTTGAAATATATGCCAGGCAGACTATGATGTATCAGTTGCGATTCTTGAAGTTCCTTGGGCGCCGCCAACCTGAAGGCACCCCGCGACTATCGATCAGCTCCGAAGTCATAGTGTTTCTGCCATTACAGTTGAGGTCATAGGGAGTACTTTTCAAATGTCTTTCGACAAAGCGGATATACTCGTCGTCGGCGCCGGCATAATCGGGCTGACTATCGCACGGGAGCTCGTGAAGACGGGCCATGGCGACATCGTGATCATCGAGAAGGAGCCGGAACTCGGCCGGCACGCCTCGGGTCGAAACAGCGGTGTCCTGCACGCGGGGATCTACTACGCTCCGGACAGCATGAAGGCCAAGTCGTGCCTGAACGGCAACTTCCTGATGCGTGCCTATTGCAAGGAGAAGAGGCTGCCGCTATTGGAGAGCGGCAAGGTGATTGTGACCCGGACCGCCGAGGAACTTCCGGTGCTGGATGAACTGTTTCGCCGGGCGACTGCCAACGGTGCCAAGGTTGAGATGATCGACGAGAAGCAGTTGGCTGAGATCGAGCCGAATGCTAGGACCGTCGAGCGCGCGCTTTTCTCCCACTACACCGCGGTGGTCGATCCGAAGGCGGTGCTGAAGAGCCTGAAGCATGATCTGAAACTGAGCGGGAAGGTGAAGTTCCACATGAATTGCAGGCTGACGGGGTTGAGCGGGAGCGGCAGGGCTGCGACGAGCAAGGGGGAGATCGAATTCAGACGCTTCATCAATGCGGCGGGGGCTTATTGCGACAAGGTCTCCCGCCTGTTCGGGGTCGGTGACAAGTACCGGCTGATACCGTTCAAGGGGGTCTACCGTCTGCTCAGCAAAGACGCTCCCTTCACGGTGAATTCGAGCATCTACCCCGTGCCGGACATACGCAACCCCTTCCTCGGCGTGCACTTCACCCGGAGCGTGCACGGTGATGTCTACCTGGGACCTACCGCCATCCCCGCCTTCGGACGCGAAAACTACGGGATAATAGCGGGAATCGATAGGGAGGGATTCGCCATCGCTTTCCAGGATCTCGTCCTTTTCCTGGCGAACCCGCTATTTCGAAGCGTAGCGCTGAGCGAGCCGCTCAAATACCTACCTTCGCGTTTCTATCGTGATGCGGCCCGCCTGGTGAAACAGCTCTCGCCAGGCGACCTGGTGCCCGCCACGAAGGTCGGCATCCGTCCGCAGCTGGTGGACTGGGAGACCAAGCAGATGGTGATGGATTTCATGGTCGTGGCCGAAGGCACGTCGCTGCATGTGCTCAATCCGATCTCCCCGGCGTTCACCTCGTCGATGGACCTGGCGCAAGGGATCGTAGCGGCTCATTTCGCGAAGTGATCGGCGTATCGGGGAGCCACGGCAGCCCCTGACGGAACGGACATGGCGATCCGGTGGGCGTTGCCGCCCATCCCCACCCTGTCCCTCCCCTTGAAGGGGAGGTCGTGAGCACTGCCATTAAGTTAAGGGAATGAGAGGCAGGGTGGGCCGTGCCCACCACAACCGCATCCTGATGGTGGGCACGGCCCACCCTGCATGATTCACGGAATCACCGCTTAACTTAATGGCAGTGGAGGTCGGGAGGGGGATGGGGTGAAAAATGTCGAATCGTATTAAATGAGTAAGTTACGGCAGACTGGTCTCTCCCATCAGGTAGCGGTCGCACTCCCGGGCGGCGCCGCGACCTTCGTTGAAAGCCCAGACGACCAGGCTCTGGCCGCGACGGCAGTCGCCCGCCGCAAAGACGCCGGGGATGCTGGTCTGGTATCTGTTGAACTCGGCGGCTATGGTGCTGTTCGGGTTGCGTGCGATGCCGAGCGCGTCAAGCAGCTGCTGTTCGGGCCCGAGAAAGCCCATGGCCAATAGCACGAGCTGCGCGCAGTGGTAATTCTCGGTCCCGGGTTGCTGCTTCGGCATCAGGATGCCTTGACCGTCTCCCTCCCATTTGACTCCGATTGTCTGCACTGCAGTGACCTTGTCGTTTGCATCCCCCTCAAAGCGCAGGGCGGAGGTCTCATAAAGGCGCGGATCGCTGCCAAACCGCGCTGCCGCCTCCTGTTGCCCGTAATCCAAGGTGTAGATTGCCGGCCACTCCGGCCACGGGTTGCTGAGCGCACGATCAACCGGAGGTTTGGGCAGGATTTCCAGCTGGGTGACGTTGCGGCAGCCGTGCCGAAGCGATGTCGCGACGCAGTCGGTTCCGGTGTCGCCCCCGCCGATGATCACTACGTCCTTGTCTTTGGCGGAAATGACGCTCTCCCCGTGATCCAGGAGCGCTTTTGTGCTGGCGGCCAGGAAATCCATGGCGAAGTGGACCCCCTGCAGATCGCGTCCCTCAACGGGAAGATCGCGCGCTCTTGCCGCGCCGGTTGTGAGCACGACGGCGTCAAATTCAGCGAGCAGTTTTTCGGCGGAATACTCCCTGCCGACCTCGGTGCTGCAGGCAAAGGTCACCCCCTCTGCCTTCATCTGGTTGATGCGGCGCATCACCACCCGCTCCTTGTCGAGCTTCATGTTCGGGATGCCGTACATCAGCAACCCGCCGGGGCGATCGGCGCGCTCGAAGACGGTAACCTGGTGGCCTGCGCGGTTCAGTTGCGCTGCAGCGCTGAGGCCGGCGGGGCCGGAGCCTACGACGGCGACGGTTTTCCCGGTGCGAAGTTCAGGCGGTTCCGGGACGATCCAGCCATCCTCCCAGCCGCGCTCGGCGATGGCGGCTTCGATATTCTTGATGGTCACCGGCGGGTCGATGACGCCTAGCACGCAGGAGCCTTCGCAGGGGGCCGGGCAGACGCGTCCGGTGAATTCGGGGAAATTGTTGGTGCGGTGCAGGCGATCCAGCGCCTGACGCCACATGTTCCGGTAGACCAGGTCGTTCCACTCCGGGATCAGGTTGTAGACCGGGCAGCCGCTGGCCATGCCGCTCAGCAGCATGCCGGTGTGGCAGAAGGGGGTGCCGCAATCCATGCAGCGGGCCCCCTGTTGGCGCAGTTTTTCCTGCGACATATGCAGGTGGAATTCCTGCCAGTCCGAAACGCGCTCGCAATGAGGCCGGTCAGCCGGGAGCTCGCGCGGATATTCCATGAAACCGGTTGTCTTGCCCATGTTGGTTTTCCTAGGATCGTATTGTCTTCTCAAGGCCTTAGAAGTTCTCCATTGAAGCGAAACTCCGGCTATCACCCTCCGCCGACCCGCGTGGCGTCGTGCAGATTCTCCTCGAATGCCGCCTCCATCGCCTCGTCTCCGCTTAATCCTGCGTCCCTTGCCTTCGCCAGTGCCTTGAGCACACGCTTGTAGTCCTTGGGCATCACCTTGACGAATCCGGGGAGATAGCGCTCCCAGTCGGCCAGGATCTCGGCCCCCCGGACACTTCCGGTAAGCCCCGCGTGCCGCTCGATCATCTCTTTCAGCACCTTCGCGTCCTCCTCGGTCAGCTCTTCCAGGAACACCATCTGCTTGTTGCAGCGCGATGGGAAATCCCCCGCCTCGTCCAGCACGTAGGCGATCCCTCCGCTCATGCCGGCGGCGAAATTGCGCCCGGTCGGCCCGAGTACCACCACGGTCCCGCCGGTCATGTATTCGCAGCCGTGATCGCCTACCGCCTCGACCACGGCGGCGACTCCGGAGTTGCGCACGCAGAAGCGCTCGCCCGCCATGCCCCGGATGTAAATTTCGCCGCCGGTCGCCCCGTAACAGGCGACGTTGCCGGTGATGATGTTTTCGTGGGCCGCAAATCCCGCCTCCCTTGGCGGGTAGAGCACGATCTTGCCACCGGAAAGCCCCTTGCCGAGGTAGTCGTTGGCGTCACCTTCAAGCTCCAGCGTGACGCCCTTCGGGATGAAGGCGCCGAAGCTCTGCCCGGCGCTTCCCCTGAAACGAAGCTGCACGGTGTCCTCCGGCAGCCCCGCCGCCCCGTGCCTGCGCGTGATCTCGCTACCCACCATGGTCCCGACCACCCGGTGCACGTTCCTGATGTCGAGCTCCGCGCTCACCCGTTCACCCCGCTCGATGGCAGGCTCGCACAGTTCAAGGAGCACGGTGTGGTCGAGCGAGGACTCCAGGTTGTGGTCCTGCTCATGGACGCAGTAGCGGTTCACCTCGGGATCCTGCAGCGGCTGGTACAACAGCCTGGAGAGATCGAGCCCCTTCGCCTTCCAATGCTCGATCGCCCCCCGCGGCTCAAGCAGATCGGTGCGCCCGATCATCTGGTTCAGCTCCCTGAAGCCCAGCTGCGCCATGATCTCGCGCAGCTCCTGCGCCACGAACTTCATGAAATTGACCACGTGCTCGGGTCTGCCGGTGAAGTTCCCGCGCAGGCGCGGGTCCTGGGTAGCCACGCCGACCGGACAGGTGTTGAGATGGCAGACCCGCATCATCAGGCAGCCAAGCGTCACCAGCGGTGCTGTGGCAAAGCCGAATTCCTCCGCCCCCAATAGGGCGGCGATCGCCACGTCCCGACCGGTCTTCAGCTGGCCGTCGGTCTCCACGGCGATCCTGCTTCTGAGCCCGTTCAGCATCAGGGTCTGGTGGGTCTCCGCCAGCCCCAGCTCCCAGGGAAGTCCCGCATGTCGGATGGAGGAAAGCGGCGAGGCGCCGGTGCCGCCGTCGTAGCCGCTTATCAGCACCACGTCCGCATGGGCCTTGGCGACCCCCGCGGCTACCGTCCCGACCCCCGCCTCGGAGACCAGCTTGACGCTGATGCGCGCGCGTCGGTTGGCGTTTTTCAGGTCGTGGATCAGCTCGGCGAGATCCTCTATCGAGTAGATGTCGTGGTGGGGCGGCGGCGAGATCAGTCCCACCCCGGGGGTCGTGTGGCGCGTGCGGGCGATCCAGGGGTGCACCTTGAGGCCGGGGAGCTCCCCCCCCTCGCCGGGCTTGGCCCCCTGTGCCATCTTGATCTGGAGTTCACGGGCGCTGGTCAGGTAGAGGCTGGTCACTCCGAAGCGCGCCGAGGCGACCTGCTTGATGGCGCTGTTCTTCGAGTCGCCGGCCTCGTTGGTCCAGCTGTAGCGCTCCGGGTCCTCGCCCCCCTCGCCGGTGTTGGACATCCCCCCGATCCGGTTCATGGCGATGGCGAGCGTCTCGTGCACCTCCTTGCTGATCGAGCCGTAGGACATCGCCCCGGTCTTGAAGCGCCGCACGATCTTTTCGACCGGCTCCACCTCGTCGATCGGGATCGCCTCGGCCTGCCGGAATGCCAGCATGCCGCGCAGCGTGCAGTGCTTCACCGCCTGATCGTTGATCAGCGAGGAAAAAACCTTGAACTGGGCGTAGTCGTTGCCGCGCGCGGCCTTTTGCAGAGCGTGGATCGAAAGCGGATTGAACAGGTGCTCCTCGCCCTCTTTTCTCCACTGGTAGGAGCCTCCCGGGTCGAGGGTAGGCCTCCGGGGGGCGCGCAGCGGGAAGGCGCGGCTGTGACGGTTCATGAGCTCCGTCTCGATCCCTTCCAGGGTCATCCCTTCGATGCGGGACGCGGTCCAGGTGAAGTAGCGCTCGATCACCGAGTTGTGCAGACCTACCGCCTCGAAGATCTGGGCGCCGCGGTAGCTCTGGATGGTGGAGATCCCCATCTTGGCCATGGTCTTCACCACCCCCTTGACGCACGCCTTGATGAAATGCTGCTGTGCCGTGGCAGGGTCAATGCCGGCAAGCATCCCCTGGCCGATCATGTCGTCCAGGGTCTCGTAGGCGAGATAGGGGTTGATGGCGTTCGCCCCGTAGCCGATCAGGGTCGCGAAGTGATGCACCTCGCGCGGCTCGCCCGACTCGACCACGAGTCCCACGCGGGTGCGGCTTCCCTTGCGGATCAGGTGGTGGTGCAGCCCCGAAAGGGCGAGCAGTGCCGGGATGGCGGCGTTTTGCCGTGAGATGCCGCGGTCGGATAGGATCAGGATGTTGTGCCCCTTGGCCACCGCCGCGTCGGCCGCCTTGAAGAGGAGATCCAGCGCCTTTTCCAGGGACCCCGGGCCGCCCCCGGCCGGAAAGAGCAGGGAGAGGGTCTGCGAGCTGAAGCCCGACCAGTCGATGCCGCGCAGCTTTTCCAGCTCGCTGTCGGTCAGAAACGGCTGTTCCAGGCGGACCAGCCTGGCGCTTTGCGGGGTCGGCTCCAGCAGGTTCTCCTCGCTCCCGAGCAGCGTCGTGGTCGAGGTGATCAGCTCCTCGCGGATCGGGTCGATGGGGGGGTTGGTCACCTGCGCGAAGAGCTGCTTGAAGTAGTTGTAGAGAAGCTGCGGCCGGTCCGAGAGCACGGCCAGCGGCGTGTCGCTCCCCATGGAGCCGAGCGGCTGCACGCCGTCTCGCGCCATCGGTTCCAGTATCACCCGCAGATCCTCGAAGCTGTAGCCCAGGGCCTGCTGGCGCTGGATCAGCGGGGTCTGCTCCCTGAGCGGCTCCCCCGCCGGCTGCGGCAGCTCGGCAAGCGGCAGCTGGTTATCCTCCAGCCACTCGGCGTACGGCTTTTCCGAGGCGAGCTGTTCCTTGATCTCGTGATCGGGGACGATGCGCCCCTGGTCCAGATCGACCAGGAACATGCGCCCCGGCTGCACGCGCCCCTTCTGAAGGATGCGCTCCGGTTCGACCGGGAGCACCCCCGCCTCCGAGGCCATGATCACCAGGCCGTCCGAGGTCACGCAGTAGCGCAGGGGCCGCAGGCCGTTCCGGTCCAAAACCGCCCCGATGTAGCGGCCGTCCGTGAAGGCGAGCGCGGCCGGGCCGTCCCAGGGCTCCATCAGGCAGGCGTGGTACTGATAGAAGGCCCTGAGTTTCGGGCTCATCGACTCGTGGTTCTCCCAGGGCTCCGGGATCATCATCATGATCGCGTGCGGCAGCGGACGGCCGGCCATGACCAGCAGCTCCAGGAAGTTGTCGAACATGGCCGAATCCGAGCCGTTGGTGTTGATGATCGGCTGCACCTTCTCGAAGTCAGCCCCGAAGAGCGCGCAGGCCAGGCGCTTCTGGCGCGCGTGCATCCAGTTGATGTTGCCGCGCAGCGTGTTGATCTCGCCGTTATGGGCGAGCAGCCGGTAGGGGTGGGACCGGTCCCAGATGGGAAAGGTATTGGTGGAGAAACGCGAATGCACCAGTGCCAGGGCGCTCTCCAGCGCGGGATCGCCCAGATCCGGGTAGTACGGCTCCAGCTGGCCCGTGGTGAGCATCCCCTTGTAGACCATGGTCCGGCTGGAGAGGCTCGGGACGTACCAGTAGGGATCCATGCCGCTGCGTCTGATCTCCACGACAGAGCGCTTCCTGATCAGGTAGAGTTTGCGCTCAAAGGCCTGCTGGTCCGGGCAGTCCGCGCCGCGCTCGATGAAGAGCTGGCGCATGAACGGCTCGCCGGCCAGGGCGGTCCTGCCGAGGGTCGCGTTCTCGGTCGGGATGTCGCGCCAGCCGATCACCCGCTGCCCCTCCCGGGCGACGATCCCCTCGATCGTCTGCAACGCCCGGTCGCGCTCGGCGGGAGCCTTCGAGGTGAAGATCATGCCGACGCCGTAGTGGGAGGGGGGCGGGAGTTGCAGCCCCAGGGGGGCCAGGACCCGGCGCAAAAAGGGGTCCGGGATCTGCATCATTATCCCGGCGCCGTCGCCGGTGTTGGGCTCGCAGCCGCAGCCGCCGCGGTGGTCCAGATTCACCAGGAGATCGAGAGCCTGCCGCACGATGCCGTGGGACCGCTCCCCCTTCATGTTCACGATAAACCCGACGCCGCAGGAGTCGTGTTCAACGCGGGGATCGTAAAGACCCTGCTGTTGCGGCAATCCGTTTCTTGTCATCTGGTGGCCTTTGTCTTCAATTGGGGCTTTTTCGCCTCGGGCGCCGGCAGGCAGGCAGGCAGGGGAGGGGAGGGGAGGGGAGGGGAGGTTGCCTTGGTCCGGTCCGCCTGCAGGGGAGCGCAACGAGACAAAGGATAACACGCCAGAGGAAGTTTCCAATGAAGGGACGGAAATTTCTGAAGGAGGTAAGAGGATCCGGCGGCAAGGGGAGGGTAGGGGCGGATCGTTATTCGCCCCCCATCAGGCAAAAGGGAATTTGGAGCGGGCGAATGACGGTTCGCGACGGCGGGTGCAGGTGGGGTGAAGGCTGTACTGTGTCCAGCAGCATTGCTAATCCGACACATATTGTCCCCTCCCCCGGAGGGCACTGCCATTAAGTTAAGCGGTGATTCCGTGAATCATGTAGGGTGGGCCGTGCCCACCATCAGGATGCGGTTGTGGTGGGCACGGCCCACCCTACCTCTCTGTGTCCAGCAACATTGCTAATCCGACACATATTGTCCCCTCCCCCGGAGGGGGAGGGCTGGGGAGGGGGAACCTCGCCAGTTCTTCGCAGAAGCAGCTCTCTCCCCCCTCCCGGCCTCCCCCCTCCGGGGGGAGGAGAGTGAACAGGTACCTGGCGAAATGAACTTTGTCTCCGACAAGGCGCCGCAGAGCGGGGATGGTTGCTAATCAGGTAACTTAAATGGCAGAGGTGGGGAGGGGGGGACGCCGATCGCAACCCGGCTCACTCGCCGGGACAGGGGGATTGCGTCTTGAGACGCTTGTTCAGGGTCTGGCGCCCCATGCCGAGGATCTTGCCGGCCATCCCCTGGTTTCCCTTGGAGAGCTTCATCGCCTCGCGGATCATGTACTCCTCGACCTCGTCGATGGTCGGGAAGTGACCGAATATGGCGTTGAGCGGGTTCTCGCCGCTTGGGGGGTGTGCCGCAGGGTCGCTCTTCTGGGCGGGGCGCTCGTCGCCGATCACGGCGCGGAAGGTATCCATGGATAGGACCCCTGCCGTGTGCCTCAGCACCGCATCGTACACCAGCGCCTCAAACTCCCTCACGTTGCCCGGAAAATGGTACAGCGACAGCAGCACGGCGAGCCCGGGGGGCGGGGTCGGCTTTTTCTTCCCCAGGCAGCAGGCCGAGGCGCCCAGGAAGTGGTCGAGCAGAAGCGGGATGTCGTCCAGACGCTCGCGCAGCGGGGGGAGATGGACCCGGTGGCCGCAGAGCCGGTAGTACAGGTCGTTTCTGAACTTGCCCCGTTTGATGAGATCAAGGAGATCGCGGTTGGTGGCGAGCACGATGCGGGCCTCGCTCTTCTTGATGAAATCAGAGCCGACCGGATAATATTCCTGCTCCTGCAGAAGGCGCAGCAGCTTGACCTGCGACATCTCGTTCAGGTCGCCGATCTCGTCCAGAAAAAGGGTGCCGCCGGCGGCGCGCGTGATGAGCCCGTCGCGTGCCTGGTCGGCCCCGGTGAAGGCGCCTTTTCTGTGACCGAAAAGGGTGTCGGAGAACATGTTGTCGTCAAGCCCCGCGGCGTTCAGCGCCACGTACTCGCCGCTGGAACCGCTCAGGGTGTGGATCGCCCGGGCAATCAGCTCCTTGCCGGTCCCGGTCTCTCCGGTGATCATCACCGGCTGCCGTGTCCCGGAGATCACCTCCAGGTACTGAAAGATCGCCCGCATCCCCTTGTTGCCGGTGACGATGGAGCGGAACGTATCAGGATGGTCGAGACGGTCGGTGAACATGTAATCTTTCAGGACGGAGAGCTCGCTGGAGAGGCTGCGCAGCTCGAGCGCCTTCTTTACCGAGGTAACCAGGCGTTTCACCTCGATCGGTTTCACCAGGTAGTCGAAGGCTCCCTCCCTGATGCAGTTGACCGCGGTATCGACGTCGTTGCTGGCAGTGGCAACGATGACCGGGATCTGCGGGAACTTCGAGACGATCTGCGGCAGCAGCTCATGACCGGACAGGTGCGGCATGCGCAGGTCCATCACGATGATCGCCACATCCTCCCGGGCCAAAAGCGCCATCACGGTGCGGCTGTCGCTTTCGGTCAGGACGTCCTTGTAACCGCTGCTGTTCAGGCAGCTTTGGCACGATTCCAAAATCTGCGCGTCGTCGTCGATCAGCAGTATCCGCTGCATGTGCTTGTTTTCCTTTATCACTTCTGTTGCTCCTCCAGGAAGGGGTGTTTTGCCACCTTCCGACTTGACGACTAAACTGCATGACTCCCCTTGGAAACAGGGGCTGGGGGCACTGCTGTTTTTGACGGCAGCGGGGGGAGAGGTGCCGACGCCGCTCACTTTTCCTGCTGCAGCGGGAGGGTGAAGTAGAAGGTCGCCCCTTTTTCCACTTCCGCCTCGGCCCAGACCCTGCCGCCGTGGCGCTGTATTATGCGCTGCACCGTGGCGAGGCCGATGCCGAAGCCGCTGAATTCCCGGTCGGTATGGAGCCGCTGGAAGGCGCTGAACAGCCTGTCGGCTTGCGCCATGTCGAACCCCGCGCCGTTGTCCCGCACGTAATAGGCGCTCTCGGAGCCGCACCCGGTGACCCCGAACTCGATCAGCGCCTCCGGCTTCATCCCGGTGTACTTGCAGGCGTTGCCCAGCAGGTTGTCCAGCACCACCCGCAAAAGCTCCGGGTCCCCGTAGGCCGTCACTCCGGGCGCTATCTCGAACCTCATGCTCCGCTCCGGCTGCCGCAGCGTGAGCCCCGAGGCTATCACGGAGGCCATCTCGCTCAGGTCGGCCCTGCCATGGTTTATCTCGGAGCGGGTCAGTCGGGAAAAATCAAGCAGCGTCTTGATCAGATCGTTCATGTTCACCGTCTCGCTCAGGACGATGTTGATGAACTCCCTGCACTGCTCGTCCATGCCGGCCCCGAAAAGCTCCAGGATCACCTGGCAGTAGCCGTTGATGTTGGTGAGCGGGGTGCGCAGGTCGTGGGAGACCGTGTAGCTGAACGACTCCAGGTCCCGGTTGGCGATCTCCAGCTCCTGGGCGCGGGCCGAAAGGGAGCGGTTCAAAAGCTCGATCTGCCGGGCGCTCCGCTTGCGCTCGGTGATGTCCTCTTTCACGGCGACGAAATGGGTGATCGTCCCCTGCTCGTTGAAAACCGGGGAGATCGAGGCCGCCACGCAGTACGCCTCGCCGCTCTTTTTCACCAGCTCCATTTCGCCGTGCCACTCGAACCCTGCCGCCAGCGTCGCCCAGAGTTCCTCCCCGGTCTCCTGCAGCTCCCGAAGGTTGCGTCCCAGAAGTTCCGGTTCGCTGTAGCCGGTAAGCCCGGTGAACTTCGGGTTGACGTACTCGATCACCCCCAGGGTATCGGTGATCACGATGCTGCTCGGGCTCTGCTCCACGGCGCGGGAGAGCTTGCGGATGAAATCCTGTTGCGCCTGCAGCTCTTTTTCCAGCCTGAGTGCGGCGATGCACCCCTCGACCGCAGCGAAGAGCTTGCCGCTGTCGATCGGCTTCATCACGTACCGGCTGATGCCGATCTCGATCGAGTCGATGAGATAGGCCATGTCGGAGTGGGCGCTGGTCACGACGATGGGGACCGTTCCCCGGAGCTCCAGTATCCGTCTCGCCATCTCGATCCCGTTCATGGCCGGCATCTTTATGTCGGTGATCACCAGGTCGGGGCCGAGCTCCTGAAAGAGCTGGAGCCCCTGCGCCCCGTCCGAGGCGCTGCGGATCACCAGCTCGGGAAAACGTCTTCCCAAAAGGGTGCAGACGGTCTCCCTGGTGAGCTCTTCGTCCTCCACATAAAGCAGCGTCAGGGCAGGGTCGGGCGCCGGGTATCTTTTCATGTCAGACCTCGATCCTGAACTCGGCGCCCGCTCCGCAATTGCGTGCGGTGAGGCGGCCGTTCATGCTTTTTTCCACGATGTTCTTCGCCATGAAAAGGCCGATGCCGGTCCCCTTCCCCTGTTCCTTGGTGGTGAAGTACGGCTCGAAGATCCGGCCGATGATCTCCTCGGCGATCCCCCCCGCGTTGTCGCCGATGCTCACCACGGCCTTCCCTTTTTCGGTCCACACCCTGACCTTGAGGCGGGGGGCGTCGCAGCGGTGCTCCGCAAAGGCGTCCATGGCGTTGTTGACGATGTTGAGCAGCACCTGGGAGAACTCGTTGGGGTGGCCGTTGATGGCGGGGGCAGGGCTTGCCTCCACCTCCACCTTGATCCCCTTGTCGGCCAGGGCCCCCTCGATGAGCGCCAGCGTCCTCTCGACTACCTGCCCCGGGTCGAACTCGCTCTTCTGCTTGTCCGGGGTGAAGAAGTTCCTGAAGTCGTCGATGGTCTGCGACATGTGCCTGACGAGCTGCATGATCTTCTTGCTGCTGGAGTCGAGGTAGGCCCTGCTGAAGTTGCCGTACTCGTAGCTGAGCGTCAGGTCCTGGACCAGCAGCCCCACGGCGTTGAGCGGCTGCCTCCACTGGTGGGCGATGTTGCCGATCATCTCCCCCAGGGCGGCCTGGCGGCTTTGCTGCATCAGCACCTCGTCCTTCTTGCGCAGCTCCTCCATCGCCTGCAGGCGCTCGGCGGTCTCCTGGGTGAGCGCCGCGGTGCGCTCCTGGACCCGCTGCTCCAGCTCGCGGTTCAGGGTGGAGAGGAGCTGCTTGGCGTTCAGGAGTTCCTGGTTCTTTTCGGCGGCAAGCTCGTAGGTGGCGAGCAGCAGCTCGATGGTCTGGGCGCAGCTGGACTGGATCCGGTAGTTTTTGCCCCGGTACTGCACCGCCACCTCTCCGTCTGCGTCCCCGCTCCGGCAGGCGCGGCTTCCCTGCAGCACCGCCGCGATCCGGGAAAGGAGCAGCTTGTTGCTGTACGGCTTGGAGACGAAGTAGTCGGCGCCGGCCTCAAGGCTGTGCAGCACGTCGGCCGGGTCGTTCAGGTGGGTGAGCAGGATGATCGGGGTCAAACTCACCTCCTCGATTGCTCGGACCCTGCGGCAGAGCTCGAAGCCGTCCATCTCCGGCATCAGGATGTCGCTGATTACCAGGTCGGGGCGCCGCTCCAGGATTTTATCGAGCGCCTCGCTGCCGTTTCGCGCCACCCCGACCCGGTAGCCGTGGGCCCCGAGCACCTGCTCCAGGAGCTTGGCCTGGGTGGGACTGTCATCGACTATCAGGATCGAGGCGGCGCCGCTTCCTGTCTTGGCCAATTGTTCCATTGCGGTTTCCTTATCTTGCGGGCTCGGCACTGCCGGCCTTCACCACTGCCGTCAGCAGCTGGATGATCCCCTCGGGGGGAAGGATGTAGAGGGCTGCAGCCATCCGGATCGCCTCGGACGGCATGCCGAAAACCACGGAGCTCTCCCGGTCCTGGGCGATGGTGATCCCCCCCCGGTCTCTCATGCTCTTAAGGCCCGAAGCGCCGTCGCTTCCCATGCCGGTCAAAAGCACCCCGGCGCCCTGGCGGCCGTAGCTGAGCGCCACGGAGCGGAACAGCGTGGAGACCGAAGGGCGCAGCCCGTTTTCCGGAGGGGCGCAGGAAAGGACGATCCGCTCTCCCGCTCCCGCCTCCATGTGGCAGCCGTCGGGCGCCACGTAGACCCGACCCGGGGTGATCTTCATGCCGTGCGCGGCGAGCTGCACCGGGAGGCGGGAGCTCTGGTTCAGCCAGTGCACGAAGTTTTCCGTGAAGCCGGCGGCCATGTGCTGCACGACCAGCACCGCGGCGCCGAACTGCGGTGAAAGGTTGGAGAGGATCTGCTGCAAAAGCGGCGGACCTCCGGTCGAGGCGCCGATCGCCACCACCTTGATCTGCCCCGCATTATCTGGGAGCACCGGTTTTGGCGGCGCCGGCAAGGGAGCTTTGCTGAAGGCGCGGCGCACCACCTTGATCTCGGACATGAGCTTTATGTGATGGACCAGGTTCGCCACCGAGTCGGCGTGGCCGGCGCTCCCGGGAGGCTCGGGCTTGGCCAGCACCATCAGGGCTCCCGCCTCCATGACGCGAAACAGGGTGGCCGAGTCCTTGGGGTCCATCTTCCCGGTGACGATGACGATGGGAACGGGGCAGCTGGCCATGATGGCGCGGGTCGCCTCGAACCCGTTCATGCCGGGCATGTTGATGTCCATGGTGATGATGTCCGGCCTCAGGTTGCTGGCCGCGTCCAGCGCAGCCTCGCCGTTTTCGGCCGTGCCGATGACCCGGATCTCCGGGTCCGCGCTGAAGGCGGCCACCAGGGCCTGCTGGACGGTTTTCGAATCCTCTACCACAAGTAGTCTGATCACGTATCTGGTTTCCCTCTAGGTCACTTTCTCTATCACTTCCAGCAGGCTCCCCTGGTCGAAGCTGCTCTTGACGATGTAGGCGTTGGCCCCCACGTCGATGCCCCGCTCGCGGTCCGAGCGGGACTCCAGGCCGGTCACCAGTATCACCGGGAGTGCGGCCAGCCTGCTGTCCCCCCTGATGGCCGCGGTGAGCTCGAAGCCGTCCATGCGCGGCATCTCGACGTCCGAGATGACCACGTCGAAGCTCTCCGTCTTGACCTGCGACAGCGCGTCCGCGCCGTCGATGGCGGTGCGCACCAGGAATCCCGACGCCTCCAGGATGTTTTTCAACAGGGTGCGCGAGGTGATGGAGTCCTCGGCCACCAGCACCGAAAGCCGCTTCGGCTTGGGGCGGGCCGACTGCTGCGGGGCGCTTGAACCTGCGCCGAGCAGGGCCGACCTGAAGAGGTCGCCGATGTTCAGGATCGGCACCACGCGGCCGTCACCCAAAACGGTCGCCCCGGAGACGTTCCTTACCCGCGACAGCTGGCTCCCCAGCGGCTTCACCAGGATCTCCATCACCCCGGCCACCTGGTCGACGGCGAAGGCGATCCGCTTCTCGGCCAGGTTCAAAAGCACCACCGGCTGGAAGCCGTCCGGGTTTTCCGCACCCCTGTCGTCGAGCTCCAGGAGCCGGGCGAGGCTCACCAGGGAGATCACCTCGCCCCCTATGACCACGGTGTCCCGGTTCTCCACGCGCCTGATCTCGGTCAGGGAGATCCGGGTGGTAGCCTCGACGTTGGCTGCCGGCAGCATGCAGGCGCGCCCGGTGCTTTGCACCAGGAGCCCGCGCATCATGGCGAAGGAGAGCGGCAGGCAGAGGCGGAACTCGGTCCCCTCCCCGGGGCGGGAATCCACCGTCACGTGTCCTCCCAGCCGCTCCAGCGACTCGCGCACGATGGCAAGCCCCACGCCGCGCCCCGACAGGCTGGTGATGATCCGGCTCGTGGAGATCCCCGATTCGAAGATGAACTGGAGCGCTTCCTGGTCCGAGATCCGCTCCAGCGTTTCCGGCGTCAGCAGTTCGAGCCTGAGGGCCGCACCCTTCACCTGTGCCACGTTGATGCCGCGGCCGTCGTCGGAAACCAACAGCTCCGCCTGGTTCGCGTCCTGCAGCCGGATGCCGATGCTGATCCTTCCCCTGGCCGGCTTGCCGGCCAGCAGGCGGTCGGGCGCCTTCTCGATGCCGTGGTCCATCACGTTGCGCACGATGTGCAAAAGCGGCTCCTTGAGCTCGGCAAGGATGCGCCGGTCTATCTCGATCTCGCCGCCGAAGCAGCTGAGCTCGGCCTCCTTGTCCAGTTCCCGGGCCAGATCGCGCACCAGCTTGGAGAAGGGGGCGGTAAGCGAGGAGAAGGGGAGCAGGTGCAGCTTTTTCATATCCTCCAAAAGCGGGTCGACCATGCCGCGCAGGGCCCAGTGGTGCTTCTCGGCGCTCTTCTCCAGTGAACGCAGGCGGCTCTCGGTCTGCAGCTCGCCCTGGCAGCTCTCCTGTACCAGGGCGGCAAGCCGGGCACACTGCGCATCCGGCGCTTTCCTGAGCGTCTCCCGGGCGAGATCCACGGCCCTGGACCGGCCGCTGCCGCGCCCGGCCAGCTCGGCTGCAGCAGCCGTCAGCTCGTCGTGCAGCACCGAGGCGGCAAGCTTTGCCGATACCAGTTCCTCGGCCTGCAGGAGCAGAGATTCGAGCAGGCGGGTCGATACCCGCACCGTCTCCGCTCCCCTCCTCCCCTCGATGCCGCGCCGGTCGGCGTCGTGGGGTTCAACGATATCTGCGGCGTCACTGGCCCCGCTGCTCCCTGCGGCGCCGGATTGATCGGTGTCACCTGCGTCCGCCCCGGGCCTTGCCGCGTCCGTTTTGGCGGGGAGGGGGGATGGAGGTACGGCGGGAGAGGCCCACCCTGCCGGGACGCTCCCCTTATCTGGCGCCTGATCTCCGTCCGCAGATTTGCCGCCTGGCAGACCCGCCGCTGGCAGCTGCACGGAGTGGCCGGGCAGGGAGGGGGAGGGGAGCTCCCTCTCTTGCGCAGCGCACCCTGCCGGGCTTTCGGCTGCCGCGCCGGCGCCGGAGCCGGCGCCCTGCTGGTGCCGGAAGATCTGGTCCGAGAGCGCGTCGACATCGGTGTGGAGCCGGTCGAAGAGTCCCAGCTCCAGCGGGATGTCGCCGCGCTTCAGGTCGGCGAGCAGGCTCTCCAGCTCCTGGCAGCTGTGAGCCACCTCCACCAGGTTCACCGCGTGCGCCGCTCCCTTGAGGGTGTGCATGCGCCGGAACACCGTCTCCACGAGGAGCCTGCGCCCGGCCGGATCGCTCTCCTTTTCCAGCTCGATCAGCAGCGAGGTGAGGGCGCGGATGTGGTCCTGCGCCTCCATCCGGAAGGTCTCCAGGAGCTCTTTGAGTAACGCCTCGGAGTCAAACATGCCGGCTGCCGCCTTTGCGGATGCGGCAGTCCGCGCCCCCCGGAGCTCTATGGCGCTTCATCGGCGCCCTCATGCCACCTGGTACCGGCTTACCAGTTGCTGGAGCTTCTGGTTCAGCTCGTAGAGGTTGCGCGCCGCCGACTCGATTTGGCGCGATCCCTCCACGTTCTGGCCGCTCGCCTGGTTGATGCTCTGGATCGCGATGGCGATCTGGTCCATGCCGATCGCCTGCTCCTGGGTCGAGGTGACGATCTGCAGGGTGGCGTTGGAGGAGTCCTCGATGGTCGAGGCGAGCAGGCGGATCGCCTCCCCGGCTTCGCTCGACTGCTTGACCCCGGCCTCCACGGCCTTGCTCCCCTGTTCGGTTGCCAGCACCGCCGCGGTGGTCGCCTTCTGGATGATGCCCAGGATGCTGCGTACCTGGGCGGTCGCCTGCTTGGACTGGGTCGCCAGGTTCTTAACCTCCTGCGCGACCACGGCGAATCCCTTGCCGTGCTCCCCGGCCTTGGCCGCCTCGATGGCGGCATTGACGGCCAGAAGGTTCGACTGTTCGGCCAGGTCGTTCACCGTGGCGATGATCTCGCCGATCGCCTGGCTCTGTTCGCTCAGGTTCACGATGCGCTCCGCGATGAAACCCATGCGCTCGTCGATCCCCCTCATGCCGCCGATGGCGTTGTCGACCGAGACCTTGCCGCTCTTGGCGACCTGGACCGACTTGTGCGAGCTCTCGTAGACCTGCCTCGACTTCTGCGAGGCGAGGTCGGTGGTCTGGCGCACCTCCTGCACCGTGGCGTTGGTCTCCGAGATCGAGGTGGCGGTCTGCGCCGAACTCGAGGCGAGCTCGCTCACCGTGGTCATGATCTCGCCGGCGGAACTGGCCAGCACGTTTACCACCTCGCGGATCTCCAGGTTCAGTTCCCGCAGGTTTCTGGCCATGGTGCAAAAGGAGTTGCCGAGCTGATCCTTGGGGGAGGCGGGGAGCATGTCGAGGGTCAGGTCGCCCGCGGCGATCCGGTCCGCGTTGGCGGCAAGCCGTTTCAGCGAGGCCACCATGTTCTGCATGGCGACCCCGAAGACGTCACGCTCCGAGTTGGGGACCACCTCCACATCGAGGTCTCCCAGGGCGATCCGGTTGGCGCTCTCGCCCATGCGGCGCAGCGACTGCACCATCTTCCCCATGGCCCGAAGCAGCTGCCCGATCTCGTCCGGCGCATCGCTTCCGATCTCCACCGAGACGTCCCCCTTGGCCAGAAGGTTGGCCGCGTCGAGCGCCGAGTTGAGCGGTTTCACGATGGAAGCGGTGATGAAAAACGCCGTGGCAACGGCAAAAGATCCCGCCAGGAGCACCAGTATTGCGGTGATGATGAAAGTCCAGCGCTGGTTCTGCTGCGACTCCTTCTCGAAGCTTTGCGCCTTGGCGAAGGAGAACTTCAGCACCTCGCCCACCTGGCCGTCGATCTTGCCGACCATGCGCCTGGCAAAGGTCTTGTGGAACTCGATCGCCTCCGGCACCTTGTTATGCCGCACCAGGTCGATGGTCCTGGCGCGCACCGGCTTCCAATCGTCCATCGATTCCTTGATCTGGTCCAGCTTGGTCTTGTCGCCCAGAAACCGCTCCCTGGCCAGGGCGAGCTGCTGGTACACGACCTTTTCCGCGGCGTCGATGTCGGAGAGGGCCGTCTCCAGTTCATGGCTGTCATTTGCGTAGAGCACCGCATCCTTCATGCTCCGGTGCATCCTGATGATGTTGGCGTCGACCTCGCGGATCGCGTTGGTCACCGTGAAGGGATGCTCGTAGAAATCCGACAGCAGGTTTCCCTGTGCCACCAGGTTCTTGAGGGAAAGACCCCCGACAAGGATAAGAAACAGGACGACGATACCGAAGCCTGCGATCAACCTGGAACGGATCTTGAGATTATTCAGCATGAAACCCCCGTGAGCTATGTAGAATTTTCGATTTTTAGCAGGCACCGGATACCCGTAATGGGGGTATCCGAAAACTGTAGCGATGCCCCTGCGGCTGCCACTTCTCGTTGCAGATCAGGGTCGCGCCTTTAGCGTCACGATACCTCTTCGTGCACCATTATCCTTTTGTCGGCCAGGATCTTGCCGATGTCCAGAAGCGCCAGCCGCTCGGCGGTAACCCCCGCGAGAAATTCCTCCCTGATCCCCGTGAAGGTTGCCGGAGCGGGCTGCAGTTCGCCGATCGGCAGGGATCTCATGCCGACGATGGCGTCAGCCAGGACCCCGAACTCCATGCTCCCGTTACCCACCACGATCACCCGGTTCAGGTCGGAGAGGCCGACCGTGGCGAGTTCGAAGAAGCGCCTGAGGTCGATGATCGAGATGATCCTGCCTCTCAGGTTGGTGATCCCCAGCACGAAAGGGGGGGTGCAGAAAAGCGGCGTGAAATCGGAAAGCGGCAGCGTCTCGCTGATGTACGACATCTCCACGGCGTAGCTTTCGCCGGAGAGCTGGAATTCCAGGCAGTCCAGACGTCTTTCCAGCTCCGCCTGTGCCGGTCGTATGGCAAGCTCCTCGGCCCGTGTCTTAAGGACAGCCTCCTCAGCCTCCGGGCTCAGGCTCCGCTTCCCTGAGATCGCCGCGTTGGCCGCCTCCTGGCGCGCAATCAGCGCGGGCCAGTCGATGCCGGTATACGCTTCGGAGGACTCTCTATCTCTCATCTACGCTCCTTGTTAAGCAGGGGCTAGGGGCTAGGGCTACCTAGCCCCTAGCCCTCACTGCCATTAAGTATAAGGGAATGAGAGGTAGGGTGGGCCGTGCCCACCACAACCGCATCCTGATGGTGGGCACGGCCCACCCTACATGATTCACGGAATCACCGCTTGACTTAACCTGATTAGCGCTGATCTTCCGCTGCTCAGGTCCCTCCCCCTTCAAGGGGGAGGTCAGGAGGGGGATGGGGTGTTTTTGTACCGGAGCTAACCCCATCCCCACCCCAACCCTCCCCTTGAAGGGGAGGGAGTTTTTTCAGCGGAAGATCAGCACCAATCAGGTAACTTAATGGCAGTGGCCCCTAGTCCCCAGCCCCTAGCCCCTAGCCCCTAGCCCCTGTCTCTCGCCCCTGCCTCTACAGTCATGGCGCGTATCACCTCTGCCAGTCTTCCCGCCGTCATCCCCTCGGCCTCCGGGAGCACCTCGTGGGGGTGGCGCCGCTCCAGGAGGCGCAGCGCATTGGCGAAGTTGCGCTCCGATTCCCTCTGGTCGCCGCACTGCCGGTACAGGTTGCCAAGGGCGAAGTAGGCTAGCAGGTAATCGTGGTCGATGAACAGTGCATGTTTCAGCGACTTTGCGGCCCCTTCCGTTTCGCCCTGCTGCTCCAGGATGATGGAGAGCAGGTAATGGTTCTGCGGGTTCAGCCTGTCGTGCGCGATCGCCTTTTCGCAGCAGTCCCGCGCCTCGGCGAATCTGCCGATATTGGCATAGGCGCGTGCGCCAAGCGCCAGGGCGTCTGCCTGCTCCTCCACGGCATCAAGGGAGGATAGCGCCAATTCGGCGGCCTGCTGGTAGCGCCCCGCCTGGTAGAGTGCTTCGGCTTCCTTATAGCCTGGGGCGGGCGTCTCGTCCGATCGGCTCTGCTCAGGGAAGGCAGAGACGACGGGGAGGGGAGCGGCTGCGGCTAACGGCACTGTCTCGGACCGGGGCGCGGCCAACGCGGGTGGCTGATCGACGGCGCAGGAGAAAGCGCGCTGTTCAGCCGACGCGGCGGCCGGCTGGTACGGCGGCAGTATCGGGAGCTCTGGCCCTTCAGAAGCCTCCTGCTGATCGGTTCCCTTCCTGAGCACGAAGGTCCCGTCGCAAAGCCGGCAGGAGAATCCCCGGTAGGCGGTGTGATCGACCTCGGTCGGACCGACGAAGAGCCACCCGGTATCGCTCAGAGCGGCGTGGAATCTCGCCATGGTCTTTTCGATCTGCGCCGCATCGAAATAGAGCATCACGTTGCGGCAGAAGATGATGTCCATCCCTTTGAAGTGATCGCCTGTCGCAAAAGCCTTCGGGGGATCGGCCAGATTCAGGTTCCTGAATCGGACCATTTTACGGATGTGCGGGACCAGCTCGAAGCGGCCGTCCTCGCGTTCGGTGAAGTATTCAAAGAGCCAAGGGGGGGCATTGCGAAACGACCATTTGCTGTAGATCCCCAGGCGTCCGCGCTCGAGTGCCTGAGGGTTGATGTCGGAGGCAATCAGCGTGATCTTCCAGGTGGCGAGGTCGGGGATGGCCCGACTCAAAAGGATCGCAATGGTATAAGGCTCTTCGCCCGAGGAGCAGCCGGCGCTCCAGATCCTGATGGTCTTGTCCGTCGAGCGCCGGGCGGCGACCAGCTCCGGCAAAAGCTGTTCCTCCAGCAACTGGTAACTTTTGGGGTCGCGCAGGAAATAGGTTTCGCCGATGGTCAGGGCGCGGGCCAGGGTGTCGATCTGCTCCTGGGAGAGCGGTGACGACATGAGCCGGATCAGATAGTTGCCGAGGTCCGGGTGCCCCTGTTCCCTGCAGAGATGCGCCATCTTTTGTTCCAGTTCCGGGAGGCGCTCGTGGGGGAAGTGGAGCCCCATGCTCCTTGTCAGGAACCTGGCGAAGAGCGGGAGCGTCTCCATGTCGTCGTGGCTGCCCGTCACTGCACCTGCTCCAGCGCCTGCGCGAGAAGTTCCTCTTCCGCGGCAAAGAGCAGGGTCTCCAGGTCGTGGATCAGGAGAAGCCCCTGATCCGTCTGGGTCACCCCCTCCAGAAAGGCCATGCCGGTAAGTATGTCGTCCGGTGCCAGCACCGCCAGATCCCCCTGCTCCATGACGCTCTCGGCGCTGTCAACCAGCAGCGCCAGAGTCCGTGTGCCGGATCGGGCCACCACGAACTGGTCGTCGCAGCTGACCCCCCTCTCGGGGAGGCGAAAGCGCTTTCTCATGTTGATGACAGGGATCACCTGTCCCTGGAGGTCGAGGATGCCCAGCACGATCGCAGGGGCCTCTGGGAGGGGGGTTATAGCCGCGGCCCTAACCACACGTTGCACCGTGTCGAGTCGTAGCGCGAAGCGCTGCCGGTCCAGGGTAAAGATGAGCAGGTGAGGTGTCGTAGGCGGTCTCCTTGGCGGCAGGCGTAACAGCTGATGCAGCACATTAATTTACCTCGCAACCTCGCTGATATCAAGGAGATTATGCCGGCGCAGCCCCAAATGACGACATTTTCGGCCCGATACTGCCTCGCAACCAGCTAATGAGCGGCCCAGGGAGCAGAAATGAGCGTGAGCATCAACCAGTGCCCCGCTCGCAGGGTCCCCCTCCCTTGACAAACCCCCGCCCCCCTTTACAAAGGGGGGAGACAGGCAGGCGTCCCCTTAACTTAACCCTTAGCAACAATCTTCCGCTACCAGCAACCCTCCCTCCCCTTCAAGGGTGGGGATGGGGTAGAGTCTGCGTCAGAGCTCACCCCCATCCCCCTCCTGTCCTCCCCCTTGAAGGGGGAGGGACGTGCAGCGGAAGATCATTGCTAATCAGGTAACTTAATGGCAGTGGGCTGGGGGGGAGGCCGCAGGCGGCCGACAGCTGAATCCGGAACCCGCCGGCAGGTAAATCAGGAGCCCGGGCCGGCACGAGCGGTGCGGTTGCAAAACGGGCGGCGCCATATAGTATTAGTGGATATTAAATTTCTGTTAATTTACCTCGCGCTTCGCCACTGAAACAGCAAGGATGGGACGGGAGATGTTCAGCTCGAGGCATGGAGAAGCAAAGAAAAGACGGCTACATGTAGCTGAACCGGTGCAGCGATACAGGAGAGGGTCGTGAAACAGGACGCGAAACAGCCGAGGTCGCCTATGCAGGAGGACGAGCCGACGGCTCGCAGGAGGGTGCTTGGGAGCGTCGGCCACAGCATGCTGCGCGGTCTCAACGCCGTGAGCCGCCTGGCACTGAACGACGGGCGCCTGCTGGTGAAGCTGGACCGGGATATCCTGCTCGACAAAAGCCGCCGGCTGACCGGGTTCGACGATTTCGGCGACCCGTCATTCCTGGAACCGCTGGGCATCCTGCTGCGCTCCTTCGAAGAAGACGCGCGGCTGAACCTGATCGGCCGCATCACGGTGCATTGCGAGATGGTGCGCGTGCTCAGCAACAGGTTGTGCATGCAGGCCGACCGAGTGCTCTATCCCCGCATCGCACAGGAATCGATCCGGCAACCGATCTTTATCACGGGACTTCCCAGGAGCGGCACGACCTTTCTGCATGGCGTTTTGTCGCGAGACCCCGCCTGCCGCGCGCCCGAGGTCTGGGAAGTGATGCATCCCTCCCCGCCGCCGGAAACGGCAGGCTATACGGACGACCCGCGGATCGAGCGCACCCGCAGGGAGCTCAGCTTCCTCGATATCCTGATGCCCGATTTCGACAAGTGCCACACGATCGATGCCACGCTGCCGCAGGAGTGCATCGCCATGACCGACCACTCCTTCCTGAGCTATCTGTTCGAATCGATGTATTACGTTACCTCCTACCGCAGGTGGCACGACGCGCAGGACAAGCGCCCGGCCTACGAGTATCACAGGCGCTTCCTGCAGCAGCTGCAATGGCGCTGCCCCGGCGAGCATTGGGTGCTCAAGGCGCCGAGCCACCTCATGGCGCTAAAGTCACTTTTCCAGGTCTACCCTGATGCGCAGATCGTCATGACCCATCGTGACCCGCTCAAGGTGCTGCCGTCTTGCGCCAGTTTCGCCAGGGTGTTGCGCGCGCCCTTTACCGGGCCGATCGATCTGAAGCTGCTGGGCGCCGAGGTGAGTAGGCGCTGGGCCGATAGCGCACGGCTGGTCACCCGGTTGCGTTCCGAGCAAAAGGAGCTTCGGGGTCGGTTCTTCGACGTGAGCTATCCGGAGCTGATCCTGGATCCCATGGCGGTGGTGCGGGGAATTTACCGCCATTTCAACCGTGAACTGACAGCCGAGGCCAAGGACGCCATGCAGCTCTTCATCGCTTCGCATCCCCAGGCCAAAGCGGGGACCCACCGGTATTCATTGCAGCAGTTCGGGCTGGACCCTGCAGCGGAGAGGCGCAACTTCCAGGAATACATGGATTACTTCGGCGTGGTTCCGGAGCCTTGATGGAGGATTCTCCCCCATCCCCACCCCGACCCTCCCCTTGAAGGGGAGGGAGTTTCTTGCCGCGGAAGATTTATGCTTCAGTACCTTTAATGACGGTAGGGGGCTGGGGGGAGGTTCAAGGCGAGCTATGATCCCGATGCGTCGTATAAATCTGATGCTCCTTGCCGTTGCTTCGATCGTCCTTTTCCTGATGTTCAGACGGATAGATTGGCCGGACCTGGTGCACGCGTTCAAGCAGGGGGGAGCCTGCTGGCCATTGCTGATCCTTCCTTACGGCCTGACCTGCTATTTGTGGGCGCTTTCCTGGCGCTTTCTTCTGGTCAGCAAGGTCGGCTGCCCGCCCATGTCCCGGCTGTTTTTCGTGCGTCTGGGCGGAGAGTCGCTAAATCAGCTTACCCCCACGGCGTCTCTGGGGGGCGAGCCCTTCAAGGCGCTGCGCCTTCAGGCGGACGGCGTGGCGTGGCAGGAAGCGACGGCTTCGCTGGTGATACACAAGGCCTTGACGGTCCTGAGCCTGGTCCTCTATATATTTCTCGGACTTGCCTTGATTCCCGTCGCGCTGCCGGGCATCCCGCAGCGTCTGGCGCTGTTTAGCTGCCTTGGAACCCTGCTGCTGGCGACTGCCGGCATCGCCTTTGTCATCGTGCAGCGCAATAATCCCTGCCTCTCGTTTTCCAGGCTGCTGCAGAGGTTTGGCCTTCGTCCTGCCATACTCGTGGCAAAGGAGGCCGAACTGGCGAGCCTGGATGCGTTCCTGGCGGCTTTTTATCGCGAGCAGCCCCGCGCAGGGCTCCTGGCGCTGTTGTTTTTCTTCCTGGGTTGGACGGCGCACGCCTTGGAGGTGTATCTGATTTTCCGGCTCATGGGGCACCCGATAAGTTTCAGCCTGGCCCTCTGCCTCGATGCGCTTTCGCAGCTAGTGGCGGGGCTAGGTTTCATGATCCCGGCATCGCTTGGTGTGCAGGATGGCGGCAACATCCTGCTTTCGCTCGGCTTCAACCTGGGGGCAACACTTGGTGCCGGCTTCAGCATAGTGCGGCGCTTTCGCGAGGCCTTCTGGCTGCTCCTGGGACTGGTCGTGGTGGCCCGGGAAAAGTGACAGGTACTCTTGCGCAACCGCTCCAATTCTTCCTGACTCCGCCGGACCCCGTTCTACAGCAGTTCCCAGGAGTCCGCGTTCAGGTCATGCCGCAGCAGGTAGCTGGAGCCGTCCTCAGCGACAACCTTGAAGCAGTTATAGTCGATGTCGTACCAGCGATCCACGATCTCCTCGACCCGAAGCGTCCGCCCCTCAAGCGAGAAGGAGGTCGGCCTTTCATCACCCTTGTAGCCGGCATAACATTGCACCGTTATCGATTTTTCCATCTTGTCACCTCGCGCTATGGTCAACCTCGACCGAGTATATCGTGATGTCGGTGATTATAAAGAAACCTGATTAGTTCTACTTTGTCATATTAACCCCGTAACCTTCCCTCACCCCGACCCTCTCCCGGAGGGAGAGGGAGAGATGGTACAAGACGGTCTGAAATAAGAGCAAACAGCCTGAATCTGCCCACTCTTTAAAGAACCCCTCGCCCCCCGGGAGAGGGGCAGGGGTGAGGGAGTTGCCACGAAGCAATGTGACAAAGTTGAATTAGTGCTGATCCCCTTGACTTGTCAGCCGTAGCCCTGGCGTAGGCTGAAGGGCGAGGAACCTGAACCGCGGATGATGGGCGCCAATCAGCTGAAGAAAAGGGGATATGGAAGGAGAATACTGCGTCGCAGGGAGGGTGCCTAGAGTCCCCTCTCCCCTGGTGGGAGAGGGGACTCTAGGGAGAGGGGGGAATGCCCCGACCGGCAACAGTGCACCGGACAGCGCTGGATTGCCGCTCAATTAGCGGCAGGCAACCCTTTGTTGCGTTCTCAGGCGTTGTGGTTATAATTTGCCAATGTTTCGGACCGCCTATCTCTTCATCAAAGGAGGATTTACTGATGTTAACTTTCGTCATGCTTACCCGTCTCTCTCCTACAGCACTTCGCTCGCCGGCTTCCTTCGAAGAACTCGAAAGCAGCGTCATGCAACAGATTCGCAGCAAATGCCCTCAGGTGGAATGGGTGCAAAACCTTGCCATCCTGGGACCCTGCGATTACCTGGACATCTTCCGTGCACCCGACCACGAAACCGCCCTGGAAGTCTGTACCATCATCCGCTCCTTCGGTCACGCATCCACCGAGGTCTGGAGCGCCACGGAGTGGGACAGGTACAAGGAACTGCTCCACAAGCTTCCCAAGAAGCCTTGAGCCGCTGCACGGGGAGGGGATTTATCCCCTCCTTTTTATTCATTATCCAGAACTTGCTCGGAAAATTCACGCGCCGCAGGAAGAAAGCCGAGGAAATCCTCGTGCAGTCCTTGATAGTGCCGGGTTAGTTCAACCCCTCCGCCAGCCAGCGGATTCGGTCTCTTCACCCTTCCTGACATGCGCGCCAGCGCACTGCCTACCCCTGCGGCTTCCCGGTAAGACGGGATCATATCCTCAAAGATGATGGGCAGGAGCCCCTGCAGGCGCTCCGGTAGATATGAGAACCTGCCCTCAACAATCTGCCTCACCCTCTGCAGATATTCATTCAACGGTTCGGTCGACCAATCGCTCCAGGTTGCGGCCAGAAAATGGTCGTAAAAAACATCAACAAGTATACCGCGATAGAGCCCGAACTCCCCGCTCAGCCTGAGTCTGCTCCGGTTGAAGTGCGTTTGATTTTGGGCGAAAGAATCGATGCGCCGGTGCAGCTCAAGGCCGCGGCGCAGGCGGGGAGGGTAGCGATCCTCCAGCCGTCCCTTGACGAAATCGCCCATGAAGTTGCCGGTGAGAATGTCGGGATCATCGCCAGAAAGATAGAGGTGGAATAGGTAGTTCACGGGTTTCCCGGCAGCAGTTCGGATAATTACTCTCTGCTTCTGCATCTTCACACACAAAAGAATTGCTTGGCAAGGAGTTCATGTGAAGGCATCGATGCCGGTCAGGTCCCTGCCGAGCACCAGTGTGTGCACCTCATAGGTTCCCTCGTAGGTATCCACCGACTCCAGATTGCACATGTGCCGCATGCACTGGTATTCGTCGCTGATGCCGTTTGCCCCCAGTATGCCGCGCGCCGTCCTTGCCACCTCCAGCGCCATCCGGACGTTGCTGCGCTTGGCGAGACTCACCTGCTCGGCGCGCAGCCGGCCGCTCTCCTTGAGGTGCGCCAACTGCAGCGCCAGGAGCTGTCCCTGGGTGATCGCAGTAACCATGTCGGCGAGTTTGGCTTGGGTCAGCTGGAAACCCGCCACCGGTCTGCCGAACACGGTGCGCTCCCGGCAGTATGACAGCGCCTCGTCGAAACATGCCATGGCCGCGCCGAGCGCCCCCCAAGCGATACCGTAGCGTGCCTGGTTCAGGCAGCTCAGGGCGCTCTTCAGTCCGAAGGCGTCGGGTAGCAGGTTTTCCGCCGGGACCCGCGCCTCCTCAAGCACCAGCTCCGCGGTCTCCGATGCCCGCAGTGAAAGTTTTCCGGCGATCTCGCCGGCGCTGAAACCGGGGGTGCCGCGCTCGACCAGGAAGCCGCGGATCTCGCCGTCCAGCTTCGCCCAGACCACGGCGACGTCGGCAATGTTGCCGTTGGTGATCCACATCTTCACGCCGCTTAGCAGGTAATCGCCCCCCTTCTGCACCGCGCGCGTGATCATCCCGGCCGGATCGGAGCCGTGATCGGGCTCGGTCAGGCCGAAGCAGCCGATCGCCTCGCCGCTCGCCAGTTTCGGCAGCCAGCGCTCCTTCTGGGCCTCGCTGCCGAAGCGGTGGATCGGGTACATGACCAGCGCTCCCTGCACCGATACGAAGCTGCGCAGGCCCGAGTCGCCGCGCTCCAGTTCCTGCATCATCAGGCCATAGGACAAATTGTCTATTCCCGGCAGCCCATAGCCGGAGAGGTTGGCGCCGAAAAGTCCGAGCCCTCCCATGGTGCCGGTCAACTGCCGCGGGAAGGTTCCGGCACGGTAGTGCTCGCGTACCAGGGGGAGGAACTCCCGTTCCACGAAGCTGCGGACCGTGTCGCGGACCAGGCGCGCCTGCAGGTTGAGATCGCTCTCGATGTCGTAGTAGTCGATACCCTTGAACATGGTTCTGCCTCCCGGTGCGAAATCGGTAGATCCGAAAGATACCTATTGCCGTGATGTCAGGACTAGCGCCAACTCTCAGTTGATGCTCCCCCCTTTGAAAAAGGGGGGTTGGGGGCACTGCCATTAAGTTAAGGTCAGTGCTGATTTCCCGCACGCCGCACAAGCCCCCTCTCCCTTGATGGGAGAGGGCTGGGGAGAGGGTGAAAAGCTCGTACGAGCCTCACCCTCCCCCCCACCCCACTGCCATTAAGTTAAGGGAATGAGAGGCCCACCCTACATGATTCACGGAATCACCGCTTAACTTAATGGCAGTGCCCCCCCACCCCCTCCCATCAAGGGAGGGGGAGCGAGCAGCAGGTAGGAGCTTAACTTAATTGCAGTGGGGGTTGGGGGACTTTCATTCACTCCTTGTCGATCTGCGCCCTTTGCAGTTTGCCGCTGTAATCGCGGTAGATGACCTTTACCCGGCTGAAGAAGTCGATGGCGCCGCCCCTGCCTCCTGCCTCGGGGTGCCCGGAGCCCGAGTGGCGCCAGCCGCCGAAGGGGAGCTGGACCTCGGCGCCGATGGTCGAGGCATTGATGTAGACGATGCCGGTGGCAAGCTCGCGCTCCGCCTTGGCTGTGCTGTTCACGTCACGGCTGTAGATGGCCGACGACAGCCCGAATTTCGAGTCGTTCACGATGTCGATCGCTTCCTCGATGCTTTTGCAGGAGATGACGCTTAGCACCGGCCCGAAAATCTCCTCCTGCGCGATACGCATCTGCCGCGTGACCCCGGCGAAGACCGTGGGTGCCATGAAAAAGCCGCTGCCGAGCTCGCCGTCGCCCATCCTGCCGCCGCCGGCTACCAGCCGCGCCCCTTCTTCCTTTCCGATGCGGATGTAATCCTGCACCTTATTGAATTGCGCTTCGCTGATCAGCGGTCCGAGATCCGTTCCGCTCTTCAGACCCGAGCCGACCTTCATGCGCGCCGCGCGTTCCGCGAGCATCCCCACGAAGCGGTCATAGACCCGCTCGTGCACCACCACCCGGCTGGTGGCGGTGCAGCGCTGGCCGGTGGTGCCGAAGCCCCCCCAGAGCACCCCCTCCAGAGCCAGCTCCAGGTCCGCGTCGTCCATCACGATGATGGCATTTTTCCCCCCCATCTCGAGGGCTACCGGGCGGTGCAGCTCGGCCAGCCGACATTCCAGTGCCTCGCCGGCCTCGCAGGAGCCGGTAAACGACGCGGCATCTACCCCGGGATGGGTGATGAGATATTGCCCCACCTCTGTGCCCGGGCCGCAGAGGAAGTTCACCACGCCGGGCGGGATGCCGGCCTGTTCCATGATCTCGACCAGGGCGGCGGCGCAGGCGGGTGTTGCCGAGGAGGGTTTCAGGATCACGGTATTGCCGCAGATAAGTGCGGCAAACATCTTCCAGGCGGGGATGGCGATCGGGAAATTCCATGGCGTGACCAGGGCCACGACCCCGAGCGGCTGGCGTATGCTCTTGCACTCCTTGTCGGGAAGCTCGGACGGGACGGTCTCCCCCTGGAGCCGGCGACCTTCCCCTGCCATATAGTAGCCGATGTCGACGGCTTCCTGCACATCGCCCAGACCCTCGGCGATCACCTTTCCCATCTCCCGCGTCAGCAGAGTGCCGAGCCGATCCTTGTGCTTGATGAGCAGCTCGGCGGCCCTGAACAGGATCTCGCCCCGGTGCGGCGCCGGGAGCAGGCGCCAACCGGGCAGGGCGGCCCTGGCCGCAGCGACGGCGCGATCGACATCGCCGCGGCTGGACAGGGGGGCCGTTGCCACCTTCTCGCGGATATCGGCCGGATTGAAACTGTCAAAGCGTTTCCCGCTCTCGGCATCACACCATTTCCCTGCGATGAAATTCCTGACTATTTGCGCCATCGGACACCTCCGTCTCTTGGTAATGGATCAAAGCATACCAGAAGAGAAAGGAAGGGGTAGGGATACAGACAGCACGCACGTGCAATCTGCGAAAATTTACGATATGCTGTTGGCTGGTTTCTGTGTTAAAAGTTTCAAAGGTTGCTTCTGCGGCAACCCCTTTAACGGTAACTCAACTTTTTCCTGATTAGTGCTAATCTTCCGCTGGTTAAAACTCCCCCCTCCCTTGATGGGCTGTCTATCGGACACACTTGACACCGGGGGTATTTTTTGGCATCATAGGGGCCATGCAAATATGCGGACTGAACTTCACTACGAACGTGATCCATCAAATCCACCAGACCCTGGATGAAGCGCCC
>Ga0209212_1001738_pt1 | contig 33845 bp, 38 predicted proteins | sample RifGroC2_FD_183996 | JGI IMG/M metagenome (GOLD analysis project Ga0209212, IMG submission 183996) | Groundwater microbial communities from Rifle, Colorado, USA - Groundwater C2 (SPAdes) (version 2) | ecosystem: Environmental > Aquatic > Deep subsurface > Groundwater | place: Rifle, Colorado...
TTTTCTGTATTCACTAAAAGTTATAATCTTGCAATTCTATAGTTTTTAAATGCAAAGTACATTTCCTTTAAAAGTGTTCTGATAACAGCCGTAGTAGGCACTGCAAGCAACATTCCTAAAATGCCGAATAACTGGCTTCCCGTAATTATAAGAAGTATAATAATGACAGGATGCATATCCACACTTTTTGAAAAAACAAAAGGCTGAACGAAGCCGTTATCGGCAGTATAAACAAGAGCCATTAAAAGAATGATATATGGAATTTGCGAGACATCACCGAACTGAATTATTGAAATAATAATAGCGGGCACACCACCTAAAATAGGACCTAGATAGGGAACAAGATGACCAAGACCGGCAATTACACCTAAAGGCAATGCATTTTCTATTCCTATAAGGTAGAACCCGAGACCACAGAACGTTCCTACAAAAGCAGCATCGAATATCCATGCTCTTACAAATCTGCCAACCTGTACATTTACTTTCTTTAAAATGTAGTAAGATATTTCAAAATAGTTATTCGGCATAACCTGGAGAATTCCCTGGAGAATGCGCCGGCTATCTTTTAATAAAAAGAAGGTTATGAATGGTACGATAACCAGTATTGCAATAACCGAAACAATACTTGACAGAAGAATTGAAATAGAATCAAACGAATTGATAATCTGGTTCGAAATGAAATCTTCTACTTTTTTCGATAATTCCCCTAAAGGGAAAAATGGGAGAAACGAATATATTTCCTTTTCTATTTTAAATAACTGATCATGAAGTGAATAGACATGAAGCGTTTCAATTAATTGGTTCATCTGGTATGTAAACCTGGGGATAAAAAAAGAAAAACCAATGTAAGCAAACAAACCGACTCCAATAAAAATAAAGAGTGTAGAAGCAAGTCTGTTAAATCCTTCCTGCTCAAGCATTGTTACAAGAGGGTGAAAGATAAACATCAGCAATACTGAAGCAATAAGTATTATGATAATGTCAGACAGCAAGTAGATCAGATACAGAAATAAGAAAATTCCCACTGCCCACAAAAGTACTTTGGTAAATTTCCTGGATGTTATTTCAGTCATATACTTTATTATTATTTGTTTATTCTACTGATTCTACTCTTCTGATGCCGGGAACTTCACGAAGCAATGCCCTTTCAATTCCTGCCCTTAAAGTAATTACTGATAAAGGACAAATACCGCAGGCACCTGTTAATTTCACTTTTACTATTCCGTCATCTGATACTTCAACTAGTTGAAGATCACCGTTATCTGCCTGGAGAAAGGGTCTTATTGACTCAAGCGCCTTTTTAATTTTATCTTCCATTCTGTTATCAGTCTTCATCATTGTCAAGCAGTATCTCGACTTTAGAGACAGCATTTAAGTTAATTAAATTAACCTGTTCAGCAAGATTTCTTGAAATGTCCATAATAATTTCGGAGTATTCTGTATCGGGAAGATCAAAGACGATCGGTATTCCTTTGTCTCCACCGATTCTTATTTTTGGATTAATAGGGATTCCGCCAAGGAAAGGAACATGTAATTCTTTAGAAAGTTTTTCTCCTCCTCCGAATCCGAATATATCATATTTTTTCCCTGTATCGGGAGCGAGGAAGTAACTCATATTTTCAACAACTCCGGCAACAGGCACGTTAACACGGTTGAACATTTTTAAAGCTTTTCTTGCATCAATTAAGGAAACCTCCTGTGGAGTTGTAACTATAACGGCTCCTGTGAGCGGAATAGTCTGGACAAGAGTTAATTGGATATCGCCAGTACCCGGAGGCATATCAAACAAAAGATAATCGAGTTCGCTCCAATCAACATCGGACATAAATTGTTTTACAGCGCCGCTTGCCATCGGTCCCCTCCAGATTACCGGTGCGTCATCATCAACAAGGAAACCTATAGAGATCATTTTTATCCCATAGTTTTCCAAAGGATGCATTACAACCTTGCCGTCTCTCTGGTACACTTTCGGTCTCTCCTTTATTCCAAGCATAAGAGGTATGCTTGGTCCATAAACATCAGCGTCTATCAGTCCTACATTTGCGCCATCTTTTGCAAGCGCAACAGCAAGATTAACTGCAACCGTACTTTTACCAACACCACCCTTACCGCTTGCAACTGCGATAGTGTTTTTTACACCCGGCAATATTGCATCTTTTCTTTTATCTGAATGGGATGTGATCTTAGCCAGGATGTTTACTTTTATATTCTGCAATTGCGGAAAGTCTTCTTTAATAGCATTTGCTAATTTATTTTTTAATTCTTCGTTAATGGCTGTTTGTGGAACAGGTATTGAAATGTCTAAAGAAAGATCATTTTCTCTAAGATCGAGTTTCTTTATTGAATTCAGCAGAAAATGTTTTTTATCAACATTCGGATCGTCAATTTTTTTTAGTGTGTTAAGTATTTCGCTTTTAGTTATTTCAGGCATGAAGATTTTCTTTAATTAAAACTCAGAGAAAGTTAGCAAATTTAGAACAAAAATTGAATTCTGCTAAAACAGTTGTGAATTAAAAGGATATGTTATCGAATAGTGGACGCTTTGGTTTTTAAATATCCCGCAGAGGATTTTACAGAATAATCCATTAACCATTCCTGGGAATTTATTTTTTTATTTTCATTTTTAACATTGATTCTTGTGTAAGTCATATCATCCTGAAGTTTCCGTGCTTTAACGCTGTCTTTAAGAGAAACCTTAAGTAAACTTTTTATGAGTTCGCTTTTTATTTTTTCATCTTCAACCGGCCAGGCAATTTCAACTCTCCTGTCAAGATTTCTCTGCATAAAATCCGCACTGCTTAAGTAAACTTCTTCATCACCATTATTATAAAAGTATAAAACCCTGCTGTGCTCGAGGTATCTTCCTACAATACTGACTACGTTAATATTCAGACTTAGCCCCGGGACATTTGGAATGAGGCAGCAAATTCCTCTTATAATCAGATAGATCTTAACGCCCGCATTTGAAGCTTCGTAAAGTGCAGAAATAAGTGTCGGGTCAACAAGCGAGTTTAGTTTAAGAATAATTCTTCCCTTGCCCCCGGCTTGAATATTTTTTATTTCTCTTAGAATTAATTCAAGGAATTTTTCGCGCATATTGATTGGTGCAACAATAAGTTTTTTGAAGTCCGATTGTCTTGAGTAACCTGTAAGATAATTAAAAACATCTGTTACATCGGAACAGATTTCGGGATTAAAAGTAAAGTATCCCAGATCGGTATAAAGCTTGGCAGTGGTTGCATTGTAATTGCCGGTAGATAAGTGTACGTATCTTTTAACTCCATCCGATTCGCGCCTTACAACTAATGTCATTTTAGCGTGAGTCTTTAATCCGACTAAACCATACACAACATGAACTCCTACTTTTTCCAATTCCCTCGCCCAGAAAATATTATTCTCCTCATCAAATCTTGCTTTCAATTCAACAAGCACAGCAACCTGTTTGCCTCTTTCAGCAGCTTCTACCAGGTATTCTATTATCGGTGATGTAGAGCCGACCCTGTATAATGTTTGCTTGATTGCAAGAACATCCGGGTCCTGTGCAGCTTGTTTTATGAATTCAATGACCGGGGCAAAAGCATGATAAGGATGATGTAGCAAAATGTCCTTCTGCCTTATTACGCCCCAAAAATCATCTTCCTCCTCAAATACTTTAGGAATAACAGGGTAATATGGTTTTGATTTCAACTGGTGCAGCGGCAGATCGTATAAAGATATAACATCGCTAAGTCCCAAGGGACCCTCGAGTACATGAACATCCTCTTTTTTTATCTGGAGATTTTCAATTAATGTATCGAGCATGAAATCGGGCATTTTGCTTGCTACTTCAAGTCTAACCACGCTGCCGAATCTTCTTTGTCTTATATTCTCTTCAATTACACTTAAGAGATCATCGGCTTCATCTTCCTGCAATTCAATATCCGTATCCCTTGTAATTCTGAAACGGTGAGCTTCAAGAATTTCCATTCCCGGGAAAAGCATAGAAAGATTTGCTTTAATAAGATCACCAAGCCAGATGAATTTTGCCGAGAACTGTCCGTTAGCCTGTATTTTTTTCTCAGGTTTTATTATTGAATCAACCTGCATTAATCGCGGGAGAATATTCGGTACTTTCACTCTTGCAAAATGATTTTCACCGTTGGGTTTTCTTACAAGTATTGCCAGCGAAAGACTTAAATTGGAGATGTAGGGAAAAGGTCTGCCGGGATCGAAAGCAAGCGGGGTTAAAACAGGGAAAATTTCTTTCTTAAAATATTCGTTTAATTTATCTTTTTCTTCACCTGAAAGATCATCATATTCTGCAATTATGATATTATGTTCTTTTAAAGAAGGAACTATTTCAGTTGACCAGAGCTCCAACGTTGTTTTAAGCATTGGTTTTAAGAATTTCTCAATTTTCTGAAGCTGCTCTGTTGGAGTTAAACCGTCAATTGTAGGCTCTAAAACATTTGCGACAATCTGCTCTTTAAGACCTGCCACGCGGATCATGTAAAATTCGTCTAAGTTGGAGTGGAAAATTGAGAGAAACTTTACTTTTTCAAGCAAAGGCATTTCGGGGTCTAAAGCCTCTTCCAAAACTCTACGGTTAAATTCGATCCAGCTTAAATCCCTGTTAAAGAAATTTTTAGGATCGTTATATTTTTTTAATAGTTCTTTTCCTATCATATTAGCTCATATTGGAGTGCTAATATAAGGCTTTTTGCTAATTAAATTAAACGGAAATAATAATGGTTAAATGAGAATAAATATATTTTTTTGTTGTAATTCGGGGAAAAACAAGTTTGCCCTGGGGAAATTATTATTTTACTTCTTCCAGAAGTAAGAAGAGAAAATAATAAGTATCGTAAATAACTCTAATCTTCCGAGAAGCGTTAAGAATATTTAATCTTTAATTAGTTAATATATGCACCAATCTTTTTATATATTATTTCCAATGAAATTTATAATTATTTTTTTGAATGAAGAAAACAAATCATCTACGTAGATTTCTTACCCCAATACGTTCCCTAACATTTGGTTTTTCCTTCTTAAGCTTGGTCGGAGCTATTATATTATCTTTGCCGATGGCTTCCGCTTCAGGAAATTATACTCCATTCCTCGATGCTTTATTTACAGCTACTTCCGCCGTTACTACAACAGGATTAATTGTAGTGGATACAGGAAGTTATTATAATACTTTTGGTCAGACAATAATTCTCATTCTATTCCAGGTTGGCGGTTTGGGGTATATGATTTTTATTTCGCTTTTTGTATTAGGGTTTGCAGGTAAACTTTCTATGACAAACAGGGTATTGCTAAGGGAATCTATAAACCGTCCAGGTAAGGTTGATCTCATTAAATTCAGCAAAATTATTATTGTTACAACATTACTTATAGAAATTATAGGTGTAATATTTTTAACAATTTACTGGATGAATTACTTTGGCTTTAAAGAGGCTTTATACTCGGCAGTATTTCATTCTGTTTCTGCTTTTACTACGGCTGGTTTCTCTATTTATGCAGATAGTTTTATAAAATATCAGAGCAGCTTGCCATTTAATTTAATTGTTATTTCGTTAATAGTTCTTGGTTCATTAGGATTTTTTGTCCTGTACGATTTTTATCTATATATAACAAATCCTGGTAAGAAAATCCGTAGACTTGCCACACATACTAAATTGGTTATTAGCCTTATGCTGATTCTTACATTAACTGCTGCCGGATTGATATTTTTTGCCGAGGGAAACATTCACGTTAATACATTGAAAGAAAAAATAATTACTGCGATTTTCCAGGCAGCTACAGCTTCAACTACAGCCGGTTTTAATACAATAGATATAGGACTGATGAAAGCCCAGAGTCTTTTTGCCATAATCATAATAATGTTTGTAGGTGCTGGTCCCGGTGGAACAGCCGGCGGGATAAAGCTAACAACATTTGGCGTATTGCTCATTTCTCTTTATAGTCAGCTTACCGGTAGAAAAAATGTTGCTATCCTCCGGCGGAAAATCTCTGGAAGAACAATACAAAGAGCCATTGCTATTACTTTGATTGCAGCTTTATGGTTAATTGTTTCGGTTCTGGTCTTAACTTTTTCTGAACAAAAAAGCTTTATCCAGATTTTTTTTGAAGTTGCATCAGCACTTGGAACGGTGGGTCTTTCTGCAGGAATAACAGGTGACCTGTCAAGCTTAGGAAAAATTATTATAATTATTACAATGCTGATTGGAAGGGTTGGTCCTCTTGGGATTGGGCTCACTGTTTTAGTTAGAGAAAAAATTACTTCTTATGAATATCCTGAAGATGATATTCTGGTTGGTTAATTATTGAAAAAATTAAAGGTTTATTATGGGACAATATGCAGTTATTGGTTTGGGGAATTTTGGATTTAATGTTGCTGTTTCTCTTGCTGAGATGGGACATGAAGTTTTAGCCATTGATAGTGACTCTAAAAGGATTGATCAAATAAAAGAAAATGTAATGGAGGCAATTGTTGCCGATGGAAGGGATAAAAAAGTTCTTACAGAATTTATTACTAAAAATTTTGATGCTGTGATTGTTAATCTTGGCGAATCAATAGAGTCAAGCGCCCTTACTACTTTATACTTACGAGAGATGGGAATAAAAAATATTATTGCAAAAGTAGCAGAGGAAATCCAGGGAACAATCCTGAAAAAGATTGGGGCAAGTGAAATTATTAATCCTGAAAAGGACTCTGCGGTAAGATTGGCACAGAACTTAACGGAGCCAAACTTGATAGATCACATCCCGTTGGCTGCTGATTATAGTATTGTAGAAATTGCCGTGCCGGATAAGTTTGCCGGTAAAAGTTTAAGAGAACTGGATGTTAGAAAAAAGTATGGAATTGAAGTAATTGCCGTTAAAGATATTTTGCTTAACAAATTTAATTTAATTCCAGACGTAGAATATAAGCTATCACCTGATAATGTACTGGTCGTTATAGGAAAGAATGAAGATATTGCAAAAGTAAAGTTATAAATTTACTCTCTCCAGAAAGAAGGTCTTAAAATCATTAACACGGTATAAAGTTCTAATCTACCGAGAAGCATATCAAAACTTAATAACCATTTCCCTGGGTCAGGGACAGAACTAAAGTTTGTAACAGGTCCCGTTGAGCCTAAACCTGGTCCGATATTCCCCATACATGCTGCAACAGAACCCATTGCTGATGTTATTTCCAAACCAAGTATAGACATAATTAATGAACTTAATCCAAAAATAGCAAGATACATGAGAACAAAAGCAGCTACTTTAGTTATAATATCGGGTGAGATTGTGCGTCCGTTCTGCCGGACAGGTAAAACTGCACTTGGATGAATCAAACGTTTTAATTCTAATAAACTGTTTTTAAGAAGAAGCTGATAGCGAACCATTTTCACGCCGCCGCTTGTTGAACCTGCACACGCTCCAAAGAGTAAAAGAAATAAAAAGAAATGGGTAAAGAACGGTGCCCATTTTTCATAATCAACAGTTACAAATCCCGTCGAACTTAATATGGTCATAATGCTGAAAGCAGAATGTCGAAAAGCCGATTCCAGTGTTTGATCGTTTATTAAAAATAAATATAATGTAGTGAGCCCAACGGTAATTAAAATAAAAGTAAAATAAAACCTGAATTCACTATCTTTGAAGTAAAATGATAGTCTGCCATGTAAAGCAAAATAGTGAAGAGCAAAGTTTGTTCCACCTAAAAACATAAAGACAATGATAACATATTCTATAAAAGGAGATTGATAAAAAGCTATACTTGCATTCTTAGGTGAAAAACCTCCGGTAGCAAGTGTTGCAAATGAATGGCACAAAGACTCGAAAAGATTCATTCCACCAATCATTAAAAAAATTGCTTCTGCCCCGGTTAGTATTACATAAATGCCCCATAATCTTTTTGCTGTCTCTCTCACACGAGGATGAATTTTATCTTTTGTAGGTCCAGCTACTTCAGCCTGGTATAACTGCATCCCGCCAATTCCTAATATTGGAAGAATTGCAAGGGAAAGAACAATAATTCCCATTCCGCCAATCCAGTGTGTCATGCTTCTCCAGAATAAAAGTCCATGGGGTAATGCTTCTATATCAGTTAATATAGAAGCTCCTGTTGTTGTAAAACCGGACATTGTTTCGAAGAAGGCATCTGTAAAACTTGGAATACTGCCATAGATAATAAACGGGAGAGTGCCGAATAGAGACATAACTATCCAGCCAAGGGAAACTATTAAATATCCCTCCCTCTTTTTTATTTCTCTGTTATCATTTTTTCTTGTAAGGAACCAAAGCATAAAACCGAAAAATGATGTGCTGATTCCCGATATTAAAATTGCAGGAATATCATCGGTTTTATAATAAATTGAAAAGGGGATTGCCGTTAACATTAAGGAACCGGTAAGTAAAAGTAAGAAACCAATAATATGTAATATAACTTTGAAGTCCATTTTTAAAAGAACTTTTCAGTCCTTCTGGCAGCTCCGGGAAGTGAAAAAACAACGACTTTATCATTTGGTTTTATCTGTGAATCCCCGACAATAATAAAACTTTCCTCTCCCCTGATAACACCTCCGATTATTGCATCATTCGGGAAATGAAGATCTTTTACTTTCTTTTTTGTTGCGGGGGAATCAGAAGTAGCCACGTACTCGAGAACTTCAGCATCAATTCCTTCCAGGGAAGCAATTGCAAGTACTTCTCCTCTGCGAATAAATCTGGAAATGCTGTTTGCCGCAATCAGCTTTTTGTTTATTAGTGAATCGAGTCCTATTGTTTGTGTAAGCGGGATGTAATCAACTTTGTCTACCAGGGCAATTGCTTTTTTAACGCCGAGATGTTTTGCCATAAGGCAGGTTATAATATTGGTTTCAGCATCCTCAGTCAAAGCAATGAAGGCATCCATATCAACGATACCTTCCTGTGCAAGCAAATCTATATCTCTTCCGTCGCCCCTTATTACTAAGGTATCCTGCAGCATATCGGCGAGCTCAAAACTTTTTTCTTCATCGGATTCAATGAGCTTTACTTTCATAGATTTCTCGAGAAGTTTTGCGACTCTTCTTCCAATCTTTCCTCCGCCGAGCACCATGATGTTTTCGAATTTAATATTCTCTTTACCGGCAAGTTTCAGAACGGTTTCAATTCCGCTTTGAGTAGTAATAACAAAAACCTGGTCATTAGGTAAAAACCTGTCATTACCTGAAGGAATTATGGTTCTGAAGTTTCTGTAAATAGCTACAATACGAAAATCAACCGATTGATATTCTTGTGCAACTTCAAATATTTTCTTGTGCATAATAGGCGCAATTTTATCGAGACGCAGACCCATCACGGTAAGTTTTCCTTTTTCAAATTCAAGAATGTCGGTTGCAGCTGTTCTTTGGATCAGGTTGACTGTTTCTATTGCAGCAAGTTCCTCAGGGTAAATCATGAAGTCTATCCCTATTTCAGAAAAATTCACTCCAACCTTGGGGTCCTGGTATTCTGCATTACCGATTCTCGCTATTGTTTTTTTTGCGCCGAGTTTTTTGCCAAGTATTGCAGTTGCTATATTAACTTCTTCCGATGAAGTGACTGCAACCAATAAGTCGGCTTTATCAACCTTTGCATCGAGGAGTACTTTTATTGAAGTCGAAGAACCGTTGACTGTCATTACATCAGTCATCGAATCTGTGTACGACAATCTTTGCTGGCTGGTATCAATAGCAATTATGTCGTGGGATTCCTGGGAAAGTTGTTTGGCAAGATGATAGCCGACATCGCCCATCCCTGCAATTATAATTCGCATAGATTTTAAACCTTGTTCAAATAAACCTGTTAAATTTGGGGTTAATTTTTGTTTAATTCAAATTTTGATCGGAAAGAGTTGAATTTTTGATAAAATATATTGTTGTAGCACATTCCCTGTCTGCCGACAAGTCAGGTTAGTAATCCGTGCTACGGGAGTTTTGTATCAAGCGAGTACTTTTTCGGCAGCATAAAGCTTCTGGAATTCTTTGGGCTTCCTGTTATTCCAGCTTCCCTTATGATAAGCATAACCGGCAATTAAAGGTAAACAAATAGTTGCTTCACCATAAACCATTTGTTCGTAAGTCATTGCAACCTTACCCCATGAGCTTGCTTCTTTTAATGTTGAACCGGATAGTGCACCATCTCTTTCATCTGCAACAGTAATTTGTACAGCGTACTTGTGCATCGATGCATCTTCCTCAAGAATGTCTGCTGCAACTACAATATCCTGTGTAAAGTTTTTAGGAACGCCGCCGCCGATCATGAATATTCCTGTTTCTTTACACTGCAATTTTATCTTTGTCAGTTCAAGGAAATCTTTTGCAGAATCAATTGAAACATGTTTTGTCGGATTTTGTGTTTGGTGCATAATGAAGCCAAAACCGGCAGAACAATCCGAAAAAGCCGGGACAAAAATAGGAACATTCTTTTTGTAGCAAGCCCAGATTACAGAATCATCTGCTTTAGGTCCACCGTTATTTTCAAGATATTTGCCGAATTCCCAAAGTAATTCTCTTGAAGAGTAAAGTCGTGGTTCAAGACTGTTAAAAATCTTTGCGCAGGTTTCATCGCATACTCTTAACTCATCTTCATCAATGTAGGTATCGTAAATCCTGTCGATATGTAATTCTCTTAAAAGATTATCGTCACTGAAAGGAGTTCCTTTGTAATGCTTGAAGCCGAGTGCTTCAAAAAAATCCTGGTCAACCATAATTGCACCAGTGGAAACAATTGCATCTACCATATTATTCGTTACAAGATCATAAACTACTTTTTTCAATCCCGCACTAAAAAGGCTCCCGGCAAGGGTAAGAATTATTCCGCATTCTTTGTCGTTTATCATTTTATCATAAATATTTGCTGCTCGGTTAAGACTTCTGGCAGAAAAAGCCATACTTCCCATAGCATCGATCATCGGAACAACGTTATACTTTTTAATATCAATGTGCTGAACCGTATCTTTTAGGAAATCTTTTTTGTTTTTCATCCTTGACTCCTTGTCAAATCTTAATTTTTGTGAACAAAATTACATTTTTTAAATAGATTTACAAATTCCCATAACACGAATTTTTATATAAAAATCTGCCGAAGCCCCTTTCTTAGGTTTTGTTGAATTCTTTTACAATCTTAGTAATAGCCCAAAATTTTTTAGTGCTTTTGAAAAAAATTTTTGTTAAGATTCAGGGACAAATGATGGAGGGATTTATGAAAAAGATAATAGTTCTGTTGTCATTATTCGTTTCTTATTCCTATTCACAAATACAACCTACTGTCTCTGACTTTTTAATTAGTGGAATCGATAATTCTCCATCTACATCTATTCAGTCGGGTCCGAGATTATATGTTACCAACAGCGACAACTTTGTTGCAGTCTGGACTGATTACAAAGAAGGTGAACCATCAGTTTATGCACAAAAATTTGATAGGTATGGAAATAAGACCGGGGTAAATTTTAAAACCAGCTCATACGCAAGTGTTCATCTTAATAAAGAAGGATATCTTTTATCTTTACATGAAGATTACGTGTCTTTCTTAGAAGATTCCTATTTCTACCTAACTGCCAAATTAATTAATAATTCAAATCAGGAAGTTGTTGAGCAGGAAATATATTCAGCACGTGTTCCATGGTGCGGAACCGGGTTTATTTCAGGAGAAGATCTTATTACGGCATCTGATAACAGTTTTTACTTTTTAACTAACTTCGGAGGAAATGTTTCATTGGTTAAAATTGAAAATGCCGGAAATATAAAACCAATTGACATGCCCTTTGTTAACTTGAATCATGTAACTCAAATTGCTTCTTCGGCAACCTCTGGTGGTAATTACTTTTTTGCCTGGATCAACGGAGTTGAAGAAGATTCCCTGGAAACGGGTTTATACGCAACATTTATAAACTCTGAAGATTCTGTAATAATTTCCCGTCTTCCCATAACACAACTGGCGGACAGCGTTGGTATATGGGAGTATGTAGGAAATTACAATTTAAAATCAATAGCCTTAAATGATTCAACATATAAACTTTTCTGGTTAAATAATGCATCCCCAATGCTTTATTCTGTTAAATTGAATATTAAAGGAGAGATTGTTTCAGACATCGATAGTTTATTATTGCCAGGTTACGGAAGTGAATATGGGGCAACACCCACTGTTATTTTAACCAACAAAAATGAAGAAGGTTTTTATTTATACGTTTCGGAGGCGAATTATAATTTAGACCCTTACGTTTATACAAATTCATTTATTAAATATGATGTAGATGGTCAACGGCAAGGAGATATTCTAACTGAAGCAGAATATTCTTCTGCAAATAACCTGTTTAATATCGGCGGAGATAAATTTTTTAGAGTTTCTTCAGATGAAGGAGATATATTTCTTGACAAACTTGAGTATTTCACTCTTCTTGAAAGTCAGAAAATAAATGATGATGGATCGGGGAATAACCAGCGTAATCAAAAATTAACTAAATATGATGATAATAATGTCTTTTCAATTTGGAGTGATGAGGAAAAAATTTACGGAATCAGGCTGGATAAGAATGGAAATATCATCAGTGAAAAGATAGAGTTAATCAGTACCGACATTTTATTTTTCCCCGACAAAGAATTTATTGCCACATGGATTAAGAGTGCCAACAACTCGTCTTATGCTGCCGGATATACAATGTTTAACCAGGAATTTAATGAAAAGTTCAGCAAGACACTTTTCACTACCAATAGCTCTTATAATTTAAGAATGAAGATTCAGATTTTTTCTGATACAACATTTGTTTTGTTATTAAATAGTCAATCCGAACTGAAATTAATTGAAGAGACTAAAAGTGGAAATACTTTAAAAGAAAAAGTAATTGTTTCGGGTCAAACTATTTATGGAGAAAAAATCTTTCCCGATGAGTTAATTCTTCCGGTGAATTCATTTTGGATGACGTGGGATTCTCAACTTCAGAAATTCTCTGTTGATCTTGAACCATTGAGTGAGGTAAAATATGTTCCATATACCGTTAATAGTTACATAGGAGATGATAGATTTTTAACCATTCAAAGTGAGTACGATTTGTTTTACGTCAACGGTACAGCTTATGGTACAATCATTGACTCAAATTTAGATACTGTAAAGAGTAAAATACCACTGAGTTATTTTAAAAGCGGCAGTTATAATTTGCTTGTTGATAGATTAGACAACAACGAATTTCTGGCAATAAATAAATTTTCAAATAAGTATTATGGTCGTGCATTCTCGAATGAGGGAATTGCCACAAAAGATTCGTTTGTAATTAATAAGTATTCAAGTTCTTATGCTGCGAATTTGAATTATATCGCTAATAACGATAAAGTTTTCTTTACATGGTCAGATGCAAGAACGCCCGAAAAGGGTTATGATGTTTATGGAAGCATATTTAATTTAAATTCAATAACATCAGTAAAAGAAATAACTTCTGAAATTCCAAGGAGTTTTTATTTATTCCAGAATTATCCGAACCCATTTAATCCATCAACTAAAATCAGATTTTCAATTCCTGAATTTTCCCATGTGCTGATTAAGATATACGATGTACTTGGAAATGAAATAGCTACATTGGTTGATGAAGATCGTCCTTCAGGGGGATATGAAGTTTCATTTAATGGAAGCAATTTGGCTTCGGGATTTTATTTTTACAGGATAACGGCTGGGAATTATTCTGAAACAAGAAAGATGATTCTGCTTAAATAATATCCTGTAGAGATGCATTGCTGTAGTATCTCTACCTAGATTAAAAGAATATCTTTGCAAATCTTAAAATTCCTTATATACATGGAACTCGGTGTGAAATTCCGCTTGTGTTCTTAAATTCGATCTTTTTTGTATAATATAAAATTATATTTTTTTAATAGATTTACAAATCTTACAGTTCAGTTAATTATATTTAAACCAATAAGACAATAATTTCAAGACGATGGCAGAAAAATCAAAATTATGGTATTTAGAAAACTTCAACCTGTTTAAGGGGTTGGATGAAAACAGTATGATGGAATTAAACAAAATTTCATCAATGCGTGAAATAAAAAAAGAAGAGCCGATTTATTTTGCCAACGAACCTTCAAAGTCAATCTATTTTCTTAAAACCGGAAGAGTAAAAATTGCCAAATATTTTTCTGACGGCAACGAAAAAATTCTTACTATAATAAACCCCGGTGAGATATTTGGTGAAATGGCTTACCTGGATGAAGGACAAAGAACCGATTATGCGATTACTGTAGAACCTTCCCTGATTTGTGCAATTAATAAAAACGACTTAGAATCATTCATTGAGAAAAATCCCGAATTAAACCTGAAGCTGACAAGAATTTTAGGGCTTAAGCTCAGAAGCTTCTCGGAAAGAATTGAAGATCTCATTTTCAGAGATGCAGATCAGCGGGTTACATCTTTTATTCTAAGGTATGCAGAAAAGAACGGTAAAAAAGTGGGTGATCAAATATTTGTTAAGCCATTCTTAAAACATCAGAATATCGGCGAGCTTACAGCTTGTTCACGCCAGACAGTCAATTATATTTTAACCGGCTTAAGAGATAAAGGCATAATTGATTTTGACCGGGGCAAACTTATTATCAACAAAGTTGAGGAACTAAAAAAATTAGTTTCTTAACCAGTGTCGCTTTTTTGACAATACTTCCTTTCAAACAATAGTAAATTGACAATAAAAAATAGAAATGACTTTAACTTTAATTATATCAGATAACTGCGCAGCTTGTGAGAGAGCTAAAAAAACGCTCCGTAAAATTCAATTAGATAATCCTCATTTATTAACTGAAATAGTTCATATAAATTCTTTCAGTGACAGAAAAATTTCAATTACTCCTGCACTCCTCATAAACAATCAATTGTTTTCTTACGGCGATATTGAGGAAGAAAAATTATCAGCATATCTTAAAAAACATTCCGAAGAAGAAACCAGAAACCATCCCATTTATATAAAATAATTAATGAAGTTGAAGTCAAAGGTTATAAAAATTGAACTACAGCATTTTACCGGATGTCCAAACGCTCCGGTTTTGATTGAAAGAGTTAAGGCTGCAATGAAAGATTTTGATAACATAGATTATAAAGAAGTCCTGGTTGATTCCAATCAAAAAGCAGAAGGAGTAAAATTCAGAGGTTCACCGACTTTACTGATCAACGGCGAGGATTTTGAGAATCAACTGGAACCCGAAAGTCCTGCACTATCCTGCAGGTATTACATAAATGGATTGCCGGGGGTTGAAGAAATAAAAAATAAAATAATTCAAGCTGAACGCCTGTTGAAATAAACCGTTGAAACGGTTAAGAGCCTATATTTTTTGTTATTAACCCACGGATTAATCCGTGGGTTAATGCAACGATAAGCATTTTTTTGTAACTGTTTCAACAGTTTTTTTACTAATTGATGAAGGCGGTTAAATTGAGTTATAGGGAAAAAGAAGTTAAGTGTAAAGATTTATCTTCCTCTCAGACAATATCTCAAACTCTCTATCCTCAAACGGTTCCCTGAAATTTTTATTTACATATTCTATAATCCACTTATCCCGATCATAATATAGCTGAAATATTTCCTCACTATATGCTTTGAAAATATCATTAACAAATTCAACTACTTTCTGATCAGTGAATAATGAAGGGTTAACATAAAAATCTTTCGTTAATTTTTTCAGAACATCTGCTTTAACATATTTATCTCCCGTTACCCAACGGTTTACAGTTGCCAGTACAATAGGTTTTCCTTGTTCATCCATTGAGATTAAAACCAGGTGAACCAATTCACCATTCTCATCCAAAGCAAATGTGTGGAAGTGTCCGTATTCATTTGGTCTGTGTATATGAAAGAATAATTGATAACCTGTCTTTTCGTCCTTTATACCGCCGTCATAAGGATAATGTGTGTAAGGATCGTATTCATATTTCTTTCCGTTCATTACTTTCTTAACAAGATTTGATCCCTCTCTTTTTAATTCTCTGATTATTGTTTTGATCCGTTCTCTGAATTCATTACCGAATTCAACGGCTTTAGAGATGACGGCAGAGGCTTTTAGTTTAGAAGTGGTAAGTAATCCTAAAATCAGGATGCTTCCGGCTTTTATAAATTGTCTTCTTTCCATTTTCATATTTTTTCTTTTAAAATGTGCGGAAGCGAAGATACCACTTCCGCATTAGTTGTTAATTATTTTTTCTTTGGAGAACAGGGATTGCAAGGATTTTCCTTCTTCTCATCATTTTTCATTGCACACGGATTACAAGTGTTGTTCTTAGTTTCAGTTTTCTTTATTGAGCAGGGGTTACATTTATTTTCATCCTTCTTTGGACCACAAGTTCCGCAAGGATTACCACTACCGTTTGCATCGCTGGAAACAAAATTTGTAGTGATCTTTACATCTTCATTTACTTTCCCGACAACCATATCTGGAATCTTAACTCCATAGTCTGACAATTTAATGTTAAAATCAGCGTTTGCAACTAAAAGATTACCTGGAGCTTTCGCTTTTGTTTTTTCACTCTCTTTGAAATAAATAAGTGTCGCCGGAACTTCAATATTTTTTGTAACACCGTGCACGCTGAACTTGCCAACTAATGTTGCATTTACTCTTTGTCCGTCATTCAGTTTTTGTGAAGAAGGATTTTTGATCCCGGTGAGTTGAAATTCAGCATAAGGATATTTCCCGGCATTTAACCAGTTCTCGCTTCTCAGATGTTCATCCCTGAGATCTATTCCGGTCTTAATGCTTTTTATAGGTACTAGCACTTTGCCCATTGGTTTTTGTGTTATGTCATTTACATTTAACATAACCGTTGCATCCAGTCCGCTTGCAAGACCAACTATCTTTTCAAACGGTGCATCCGAAATAAATGATGCCTGGTTTCTTCCGTCTTTTGTATCGACGGAGAATGTTTGCGCAGATAAATTTATTCCTAACAACAAAGTTAAGAATGCAATTATCACTAGTTTTGTTTTCATATGAACTCCTTTTAATTATTTATTGATATTTATTTAAGCAGCTAATTCATTATTTAAAGGGTGCGCAACCGGAAAATCTATTTCAGGCTTTGCCAGCCGCCCGATATAATTTGTAAACGTCTTGTCAATCACCAATGCTACAAGATCGACTAAAGCAGTTTCATCATAACCGGCAGCATAAAACGCATTGACAAGATTCTCATTTGCTCTGCCCCTATTTGCCACGATTGACTTAGCAAGGTTTGTCAAAACGTTCAGCTTTTCATCCGTGTGAATACCTGTCCTGAGCAGAAATGTTTCTTCTTGGCTGAACCCATTCATCTTAGCAATTGCAGTATGTGCGGATGTACAGTAATTGCACCCGTTTTCTTCAGAGACTGCCAGAGCTACCGCTTCGATTTCTTTTGAATTGAATGAACCGCTTCTCTGGCTTTCAGAAAAAATAAGATAGGAGGAAAGAGCATTTGCAGAATTCCCCATAACAGCATAAATATTGGGCAGCCTTCCAACTGTTTTTTCTATCCCTTTGAATATTTGTTTGCTCTTTTCAGATGCGGTTTCTTTTGTTAATGCATGTAACTTATTCATAATAACTCCTTTGTTTGTAATTAAATATTGTTTTTGATTTCTACAGTAAAGTTATTTGGTGGGATGGCGAAGTTCTGTCAGGATTTTGACAAAACCTGATTTAGTAGAGAAGTACTTCTTCCTGAATGGAAAGAGGAAAAATGTAATTTCCATTAAAAAATGAATCAGGTATATCAATGCCGATTCGTTTATACACTGATCCAGCTATACCTATGTCTCCTAAATAAAGTTCACCGGTTAAATCAGGAAGCAACCCGGCTTTAGGTAAAGCTAATGTGAGGGTTAAATCTGGTTTTATAAAATGTTTGGATTTACTGCCGCTCGTAGCATCAATTCCTGAAGGAACGTCAAGTGAAATTTTAATGCAAAGCTGTTTCTCAGTCCATTTAATTAATTCCAATGCTTTTCCTTCCGGTTCGCCGGATAAGTTGTACCCGATAAGTGCATCGATAATCAAATCCGGTTTCTCGTAGCGTAGTTCTTTGGGAGAAATTATTTTTGCGTTTGTCGATTTTAATATGTGCAATTGGTAAGCAGGTACTTCTTTTAATTTATTTTGTTCAGTTATACAAACCTTAACATTGCGCCCGTGATTTGCCAGGTGGCGTGCAGCACAAATACCGCCTCCGCCGTTTCCACCTGTGCCGGCAATAACAATTATATTCTGCTCTCTCCAATTGTTACCTAATACCTTCATGGTAATCCCAGCTAAATTTCTACCGGCATTTTCCATCATCTGATATAAATTAGGTCCGGTTTCTTCAACAGCAATTCTATCAATTTCTTTCATTTGAGCTGTTGTTACTGCCGGAATTATAATTCCTTTTTCCGTAAAAAATTCTTTAATCATTTAGCAGTTCAATTGATTGAAAAATTTACTAGCTCAGACTCCTTAGCTTGCTCAATATTCCACTCACCTTGTAGCATTCTATGGATATAACAATTATCTCTTGTTTCAATAATTCTACTTTTTGATCCTCCGTGATTTCGCCATCAATATCTATATGAACTTTAACACTTGTTCTTAAGCCGTTTGGTTCACGGTTTACTTCTTGTGAAAGTGTCGCTTCCACATTACCAATCCGCCATCTGTTTTTTCTTGCTATATAACGTATGGTTGCTGCCTTACACAAAGCTAAACCAGATAATACAAGCTCAGTTGGGCTTAATCCTAAATCGGTTCCTTTTGATGCAATCGGTTCATCACCAATTATGGAATGTTTGCCGTTTGTAATTATACTTTGATAACCTTCAGGCAGATTTTTGATTCTTATGTTTGCGGCCATTTTTTACTCCTTGTTTAATAAAATAACCTATTGTGTGAGTTAAATTGTAAACCGTTGAAACGGTTATGATTTAGTTTGCTTTTCATATTAACCCACGGATTAATCCGTGGGTTAATAAAAACAAGCAAGCTCTTTTAAAACTGTTTCAACAGTTTTTCCTAACCAATTTTAATTCACACAACGAGTTAAAATAATTTTAGTGTAAAAATATGGTTTGCTATGAAAGTCTGTTGTCAAATCTTTGACAAATAATGCTTTTATTATTAATACTGCAATGTTTCATCCCCGAAATGTTACAATGGCAACACTCCAACATTATAAGTACACCGATTGCGAAATTCTAATATTTGTCAATTATCTGACACTTTAATTCTTGACCCGCACAATATTTTAACTACCTAACTTCTGTACCTTTTAATCATTAGGTGCTCAAGTAAAAAACAAATATTTAATATTAACTAATAGAAGGAGATTCAAATGAAACTCTCAATTAGAATGATCTATCTTTCTCTGGTTCTTGTTTTCGCTATCTGTTTTGCATTCACCGTTAATGCACAAACTGAAAAGAAACAAAAAGAAGAAGTTGCGAGCATCTGTTTAAAATCGCAGTCAAATATTTTTCCATCATAAGAAACAAGCCTGTTGAGGTATTTACTAACAATCATCATTTACCCTTTTCTATTTAAGTAAGCCAACTTGTTACAGGGTATTGAGTTTTTCGTAATATTGCATTAATATTTGTTTTGTCAGAAGCACTTATGAATAAAAGTCTATTTTCTATCTTTTAACTTAAATATTATTATGAATATTACCACGCTCAGTATAAATATAAAACCCAATGCATAATCCAATCCCAGAACAAATTGATCCTTCCACTCTTTGTAAGTAGTTCCCAATAACTCATCCTTCTTTTCAATGAGCACTTGAGTTTTGGTAAATATTTCAGCTCCAAATCCAATCCAAACTAAAAAGGCTGCTGCGATGAGCAGCAACCCGATTAGAAAAGTTTTTTTTTGATTACGATTTAATTTCATTTTAATCCTCTTTATACAGAAGCAGTAGCAGTAACTAATTGTGGTTTATAGATAACACCGAGTGTTGAGCCGTAAATTAAATGACCTACCAAACTTGCCAAAGCAATAATTATTGAGCCGGAAAAAAATCCCACAAAGTAACTACTGCCTCCTAAAATACTCATCATCGGCATTACCATTACTTGTGCAATAAACCATGGTATAAGCCCGAATAAAGCTCCGCTTTTAAGTGTCGATGTTCTGTTTGTTCTTTTAAGAAATATTAATGCAAAATTTATTGCAAGAATTTCTCCAATCATAAAATGAGCTATCCACCCAACAATTATTGGTGCACCCATTGTACCTGCCAACATTTGAGGTATATTCATCTCAAATCCCATCAATGGTGCCATGAAAGTAAAAGCAGTCATTGCTGCTGTTGCAATCAACCCGGCTATTAAAGCAGATTGAATTGAGAAACGTGTTTGCATTTTTAGTACTCCTTTTTTGTTTGTTGATAATAATTTCATAGGTAAACTTAGATCACGAGTGCAATGTTTACTGTCAATATTTTGACACAAAGCAATCTTTATCGGAGAAAAAAAGAGTAATTATTGAACATCAATATGGAAAATTAGAGTGGTAATAGAAGGCTTTACAAGTGTGACTCTTGCAAAAGATAGAAATATTATTGTCGTTATACAGGTTCCGGCAGAAATGTGTGATGGCTATTCAGAAGCAATGTCAGCTAAAAAAAATTGGACAGATAGTTATTCAGTCGACTGTTTAACTAAAAGAATATTTTTGCAATCCTCAATATTCCTTGTTTCCATGGAACACGGTGTGAGATTCCGCTTGTGTTTTTGAATTCATCAATGTGTTCGATGTACCATTTGTAATTTTTGATCAAAGCATCCTTGTTCGAATATTTTGGTTTATAGCCAAGGACTTTTTCAGCTTTTTCAATCGAAACAAAAGAATCTTTTGAGGCAGTTTCATAAACCCATTTATAAAGAGGAGAAAGTTTAAATGCTTCAAGAATTCTTAATGTCCAAATTATCGGCGTTTCGGGAAGACCTACAATTTTTTTCCCGTGCCCGGCATAATCGAGAACAGCCTTGTAATCTTCGCGCATAGTTGTAAATTCTTTTGCCCCAATATTGAAAGTGTCGTTTACTTTACCTGCCTCCAAAGTAGCACAGAGATAAATTGCTTCACAAAGATCTTCAACATCAAGAAGCTGGTAACGGTTTTTGCCATTTCCTATCATAGGAAAACCTTTGCCATCCTTTGCCCAATCATAAAGAAGATCGAACACTCCCAGTCTCTCAGGTCCAATAAATGATTTGGGTCTTATAACGGGGACACACATACCTTTTGTACGGAACTTAAAACACTCTTCTTCAGCCATTATTTTAGCTTTGCCGTAAGGGCCAACGCCGTCAAGCTTATCGTCTTCATATAAAGGATGGTGGTCAGGTATTCCATAAACTGCTGTGGAAGAAATATGTATGAATCTTTTTATCTCGTTTTTTTCGGCGGCTTCAAGAAGGTTTTTTGTTCCCTCGATATCCGTCGAAAAAATATCAGCAGGTCTGTATAAAGGCAACGCTGCAGCAGTATGAATAACCATATCTATATTCTTACTTGCCTCGTCAACGATAATTTTATTTCTTATATCTCCTTTGATTATCTTAATTTTGTCTTTAATATCAGGATAATCAAAATCGGCAATGTCAAGAGATGTTATTTCGTGTCCACGTTCATTTAAATACCGGACTAAATTTATTCCGAGAAATCCGGCTCCGCCTGTAATTAGAAATTTCATTTTTTTCCCAAATAATTTTTTTAAGATGTTAAATTTATGAAAAATTCCCCTTCTCAAAAAGAAATCGGGAATAATATGTTAAGCTAATTATCTTGCTAAAAGCATAATTCAAAATTAATTTTGAAATGATGATTCTGACGATAAAAAATATTAAATCTTACAGACTTATTCTTAGCTTTCTCTTTTCCATTTTCATTCACTCATTGGTTTTTGCTTTAGCGGGCTATTTATTAAATCACCGGTTAGATAAACTGGTTGTTAATACCGTTTATGTTGAATTTTTAGACAAAGAGAGTAGTAATTTTTCGAAAAATGAAATTGTTGATCAAAAAAAAGATGAAATGAACTTAATGAAAGAAGTAAAAGCCGATCAAAGGAAAACGGATGCATATTTTTATAATTTTACTGAAACCGATTATGATACATCGGCTTTAATGCAGATATATAAAGAATCTACTCTTAATGTTTCTTTAAAATATCCTAAAGGTTGGACATATTTAGACCAGAATTTAAAAGACAAACTCGACGGCATCACGTTTTGGGCTCTTGAAGGAGATTATGAGGTTCCTCCTTATATTCATCTGGATGTTTGTGATAAATATATTTTTAACCGGTCACGGTTTAAATATAAATTCAATAACAAAGGGAGAATTTATTACTATAGCGATCCTGAAGAGCTCGAAGGACATATTACACAAATAATTTATATCAGAACTGACTCTGATGAAGATTATTCAATTAAACTTATAGTAAAAGGGAAGGAAACCTTTAAATCGTTTCAACCGGTTTTTTTCAATATGGCAAAATCATTTAATTTTGGTAAATCCTTTTTCTAACAAATATTTGAAAGGAGTTTCAAATGCTCTCGAGAATTAATTACGTGTATTTTTTCGTATTTAGTTTCTTCATTTTTTGTTTACCTTCTTTTGCTCAACAAGATTTTGAAGGAAAAGTTGTTTTAAGAATATCGGGTGATGAGACATCTGATATTACATACTTTATTAAAGGTGATGACTTGAGAATGGAAATTGAGTCGGATGGAAACAATGTTATAATTCTTCATAATGCCAATGAACCTAAGTCGTTTATCCTGATGCCCGAACAGGAAATGTATATGGAAATTCAAAGTAATGACAATGAAAGCGATTCCGAAACCGGGAATAATTCAAATGAAGTAAGTAAAACAGGCGAATTTAAAGATATAAACGGCTACAACTGCGAAAAATGGATTTTTATTGAGGACGGAAAAACAGTAGAAACCTGGATGACAGATGAATTAGGTGGCTTTTTTATAATGCAAAATCCTATGAGCGGAGGTACACAAGACAGTTGGCAACAAAGACTGGTGGGGGATTATTTTCCTATGTTAGTAGTTGAAATGAATGAATCTGGTGAGACGGAATCTACTATGGAAGTGCTTGCTGTTGATCAAATGTCATTGGAAACGGATTTATTTGTAATTCCTGAAGGGTATCAAAAGTTCGATATGCCAACTATTCCTAATATGGATATGTTCAAATAGAATATTTCAGAATCGAATAGAACTATATCATACTTAATTTCTTGACTTTTGAAGGCTTTACTCATATTTTTAACGCTCTAATTTTTTTGATATAAAGTGCTTTTTGGGAGAAATCGTAGTGAAACAGGAAAAAATAACGAAGTTCATTAAATCTGAAGATGCTGATAAAAAATGGTACCTGGTAGATGCGAAGGATCAGGTACTCGGAAGGTTAGCCTCTGAGATTGCAAAAGTGATACGTGGAAAAAATAAAGCTATCTTTACACCAAATACAGATACCGGTGATTTTGTAATTGTGATAAATGCTGATCAGGTGAAGGTTACAGGTAAAAGAGGACTTCTTAAAACTTATTCACATCATTCGGGTTACCCCGGAGGATTAAAAACCAAAAGCTTTGAAGAAATTATTACTAAGAAACCGGAGTTCATTATAGAAAGTGCTGTAAGAGGTATGCTTCCCAAAACAAGGTTAGGAAACAAACTAATTAAAAAATTGAAAGTGTACGCAGGTCAAAACCATCCGCATGTTGCGCAGAGACCCGAACAATTAAACTTAATGGAGAAATAATGGCCGACCAGATATTTGTAGGAAGAAGAAAAACTTCTGTTGCAAGAATAATTCTTAAAAACGGTAATGGTAAAATTACTGTTAATGGAAAAGATTTTGAGAAGGCATTTCCCCAGGAAGTTTCCAGAGAAGACATTCTTTCTCCTTTTAATGCTACTGATACTTTAGGACAATATAATGTTTTAATAAATGTTAACGGTGGTGGTACAACGGGTCAGGCTCAGGCAGTTAGGCTCGGAATAGCCAGGGCTCTTATTGGAATAAATCCGGACTTTAGGGTAAAACTTAAGACTGATGGATTGTTGACAAGAGATCCCCGAATGGTTGAACGTAAAAAGTACGGCAGACCAAAAGCAAGGAAAAGATTTCAGTTTTCTAAACGATAAAATTATCGGACTATCGAATTTCCGAATTCGGTAATGCGGCAATTCACAAATTCACTAATTTCAAAACACATACTTCCCGATTTGTCCCCTGTGTCCCGCCCTCGGCGAGATGAAAGGCAAAGAAGACGGAAGTAGAAGATCCCGCCAGGCGGGAGATAACAGGAGAAAAAAATGGAAAAAGTTGAACTAACCCAGCTTATCGAAGCTGGTGCACATTTCGGTCATTTAACCCGCCGATGGAATCCTAAAATGAAGCCATTCATCTTTATGGAAAAGAATGGAATTCATATTATAGATCTCAAGAAAACTCAGAAATCAATGACTGAAGCGGCGCAAAATCTTGCTAAGGTTGTTACCGAAGGTAGAAAGATTCTTTTTGTCGGAACAAAAAAACAGGCAAAAGGAGTAATTGAATCGGAAGCCCGAAGGGTTGATATGAATTGGGTAAGTGAAAGATGGCTTGGCGGAATGCTTACTAACTTCTCTACTATAAGAAAAAGTATTAAAAGACTTAACAATATTGAGAAACAAGAAACAGACGGAACGTTCGATAAGATCACAAAAAAAGAAAGATTATTCCTTACAAGAGAGAAAGATAAGCTGAAAAAAATACTTGAAGGTGTTGAAACAATGTCGCGTTTGCCGGGTGCTCTTTTTATTGTCGATATAAAGAAAGAAACTATTGCTGTAAAAGAAGCAAAGAAATTAAACATTCCTGTGTATGCTATAGTTGATACAAATTGCGATCCCGATGAAGTTGATTTTGCTATACCTGCAAATGACGATGCAGTTAAAACGATTGAATTAATTACGAAATGTATAGCGGATGCTGTAGTTGAAGGTGCTGTAAAGGCTAAAGAATTAAAAGCAGAAGAAGCTGCCGAAAGAGAAAGACAGAAAAAAGAACGTGAAGCTGAAAGAGAAGCCGAAAAGAAAGAAAACCTGGAAAAAGTAAAAATAGAATCTGAAACTAAAAGCAAAGAAAAGAGTGAGTAAGGTTCTTTATTAATTTATAGGAGGATAGAAATTTCAAATGGAAATTACTGCGGCGTTAGTTAATCAATTAAGACAAAAGACCGGTGCGGGTATGATGGATTGCAAAAAAGCCCTTACTGAAGCAAATGGTGATATAGAAAAAGCGATTGAAATACTTAGAAAAAAAGGTGCTGCTGTTGCGGCAAAAAGAGCTGAGAAAACCGCTAACGAAGGATTGGTTCTAACCAAAATTTTGAATGATGGGAAAACAGGGATAATTGTTGAAATAAACTGTGAGACAGACTTTGTTGCAAAGAGCGCAGACTTTGAAAAATTTGCCGGCGACGTTCTTGAAACTGTTGTTGCCTCAAAGCCATCAAACGTAAAAGAACTCTTTGATGGCAATTCCGAATTAAAAAATAAATACACAGAAATACTGGGTAAAATCGGTGAGAAAATCGAGGTTTCGAGATTTTCAATTGATGAGATTAAGAACGGATTGCTTGTCGATTATGTTCACCCCGGTTCGAAGCTTGGTGTACTGGTTGCCTTTGAAAATACTAATGGCGTAGAAGATAAATTCGGAATACCTGGTAAAGATATTGCAATGCAGGTTGCTGCTATGAAGCCGATTTGTACTTACCGCGAAGAGGTTCCGAAAGAAATAATTGACAAGGAAATGGAAATATATAAAGAGTTAGCGCGTAAAGAAGGAAAGCCAGAGAACATTCTTGAAAAAATTGCATCAGGCAGACTAAACAAATTCTACCAGGAAAATTGTCTTGTTGAACAGATGTTTATTAAGGACAATTCAAAATCTGTCGGGGATTTGATAAAAGAGTTCAATTCTTCCAACAGTAGCCAAATTAAAATTAAAATGTTCCGGCGCTACCATCTTGGTGATGAAAAAAAATAATTTCCTGCAAGGTCTTAAAACTTTTAAGACCTTTTTTTATATTTAACCTTCAATAAATAAATAAATCGATGAACAAATTAAAATATAAAAGAGTACTGCTTAAATTAAGCGGTGAATCTCTTATGGGGGACAAAGGGTTTGGTATCGATAATAAAGTACTTGAGTTTTTTGCCGATGAAATTAAGAAGGTTCATGATGAGGGCGTTGGATTAGGAATAGTAATAGGTGGTGGAAACATTTACAGAGGGCTGAGCGCCAGTGACCAGGGAATCGACAGGGTTACCGGTGACCAGATGGGAATGCTTGCTACTTTGATAAATTCACTCGCTCTTCAGAATGCTGTTGAGAAAAAGGAAATATATACACGCCTTATGAGTTCAATAAAAATGGAAGAAATAGCAGAACCTTACATTAGAAGAAGAGCCTTAAGGCATCTTGAAAAAGGAAGGGTTGTTATTTTTGGAGGCGGTACAGGTCATCCGTATTTCAGTACTGATACGGCAGCTTCGTTAAGGGCTGTTGAAATCCAGGCAGATGCTATTGTTAAAGGAACAAGAGTTGACGGAGTTTATGATTCCGATCCCGAAAAGAATCCTGCTGCCTTTAAATTTGATAAAATTTCCTACCTCGATGTTCTTAAGAAAAATCTGAGAATTATGGATCTTACTGCCATAAGCTTATGCCAGGAAAATAATCTCCCTGTGGTTGTTTTTAACATGGATGTTCCCGGTAACCTTCTTAAACTTGTTAAAGGAGAAAATGTGGGAACTCTTATACATGATGAAAAAAGGAACTAAAGTTATTCCATAAGCTTTTTGATTTAAGTTTAACAATCTGAGAGGTTTTGGATGAAACAAGTAATAAAGGACGCAAAATCGAGAATGGATAAGTCCCTTGAAGCATTAAGAGCAGAACTTGCTAAAATCCGGTCAGGTAAAGCTACAACTGCTTTGTTAGACGGGATTAAGGTTGATTTCTATGGTAATATGACTCCCATCAACCAGGTCGGTAACCTAACTGTGCTCGATGCACATTCTCTTTCATTTACCCCGTGGGATAAAACAATCCTTTCTCATGTAGATAAAGCAATCCTGGAAGCTAACATCGGGTTGAATCCGGTTAGCGATGGTACTAATCTGCGAATTCCGATTCCCCCTTTAAATGAGGAAAGAAGAAAAGAGCTCGTAAAGATCGTAAAAAAATTTGGTGAGGATTCAAAAGTAGCTGTAAGAAATATCAGGAGGGATGCAAATGAGCATCTGAAAAGGGAACAGAAAGAAAAAAAATTATCAGAAGATGAACTTAAAGCTTCGGAAGACCAAATTCAGAAAATAACAGATGAGCATGTCAAGCTTGTTGATGATGTTCTAAAGCACAAGGAAATGGAGATACTTGAAGTTTAAGATTTTTTTTATAGAAATTCTGGTTTTGACAGGGCGAATTTTTAATTCGCCCTTTTTTGTTATTATTCCCTTTTTCTGATTAGATTTCGCAAGTTGTTAGAAAAAATAGTACCGTATAATCTGCCTCAATAAAAATAGATGGGAAAGAACGAGAGAAAATATCCACGTTTCAGGGATATAAAACTTTCTAATTTTATTAATGAAAATACCCTCAGAAATGTTTTTTACATGACTGCCGGTATAGTTGTTTTTATATTTGGCGTAGTCGTTTACGGAATTATTCTCAACTCACTCGAAGATACCCTTCAGGAAGAAATGCTGAAGAAAGGGTATCCCGATTTGAAAGAAGTAAACATATTGGTTGATAGAAAAACTTTTACACTGAGCATTTTTGAGGATACTGTCTTAATAAAAACTTACCGGGCGAGTTTTGGAAGGAACATTAATATCCCTAAAAGCAGGGCAAATGATAATGCTACTCCGGTTGGGGAGTATAAGATTTGTGATATTGATACTGCTTATAAATATTATAAATTTCTAAAGTTAAATTATCCCAATCTTAACGATGCTTCCGAAGCTTTGAGAAAGGGACTTATCAGCCAACGGGAATTTGATCAGCTGAAGTTTGAATTTTATTATGAAGATTGTCCAAAGCTGGAAACTGTTTTAGGAAACAATGTAGGTATTCACGGGATTGGAGAATTAAATTATATATTTAAAAACCTGCCGTTTGTTTATAACTGGACAGACGGCTCGATTGCTATTAAAAATGAAAGTATTGATGAAATTCTAAGTATTGTAAAGAAAGGGACAAAAGTTGTTATTAAATAAAATTGTACAGCCGGCAATTCTTTTTTCAATTATTGTTTTGCTGTTTAGTTGCGGTGAAACAGAAGAAAAGAAAGCCGCTAAGGAGCCTGTAAAAAATTATAATGATCCCGCAGTTCTTTTCCAGGAAACAAAAAAAGTTTTGGGAAATAATGCGAAAGCAGCTTACTTAGGATTTTATGAAGATAACTCAAAAGATGAAATTGTTGCAGGTATTGAAATAGATACCAAGGAAGAACTGGGAATCAAATTTGCGCTTCTAAGGATTAAGAATAATAAGCTTGAAAAAGGATATGAAACCGGTTTGCTTGAGGGCTCGTTCAATAGTAGTTATGTTAAGAAAATAAAATTTCCTTCTGTAGCTTATGAATTAATCTATTATAACTCCCAGGATTATTACATGGGTTCGGGCGGGGGAGAGATATTCAGCTACATTTTCGATTTCAAAATCGGGAAAGTATATTATGCTCACCTTGTTATAGAATCAAAAAGAATATCGCTTTTTCTTTCACATAATATTAATGACCAGGAGGTTAAAAACTTTTTTATAAATAATTTTAAAAAAGACTATCCCGCTTTTACTCTTGTATCGCAGGATTTTACGCTTGATTAAGAGAATAAGTTAGAATATTGTTTAGCTACTGTTAACACGGTAATTATAAAAATGAAAATTTACCGCATACTTGTTTTATTCTTACTTCTCAGCAAAGTTCATTTTCCCCAGCAATATGAATTAAAGTCAATCGAATATGAAGGGAATAATGAATTTTCATCTTCTACTTTAACCTCGGTTATTTTATCCGAAGAATCACCGGGATGGTTTTATAAATTCCTTAACTCGTTTACACCCCTGGGTGCACCGATAGTTTATTTTGATTCTTTGAATATTCCAATAGACCTGAATTCAATACGGTTCTTTTACAATGCTAATGGCTTTTTTAAAGCAAAAATTTCATACAAATATGATATAGACACATCATCAGGTAGTGTTCATCTGACATATACCATACAAGAGAATAGACCGTCTGATTACAATAACCTGCGTTTTTTCGGAGCAGATATGGTACCCGGGCATATCATTACTTATATGGTTCGTGCCTTTAGTATTGATACAACGAACAGGTATAACCAGGATTACATACAAACAAAAACTGAGGAAGCGCTAAATATCCTGTTGAACAACGGTTTTATATATGCCGCTTTTGACAGCTTGGTAGTCTATAAAGATACTATAAATAATAATGCTGACCTGAACATATACTTTTCTCCAGGCAGCCAATATTTTGTCGATTCTATTATTGTCGAGAAAGACGGGGAAGGAGCTGCGGAAGTAAAAGACGATCTGCTGCGTGATGTTACGGGAATAATACCGGGGCAGGTTTATAATCTTGAAGAGCTGAGAAGAGGACAGGTAAGGCTTTACAGAACAGGTTTGTTTAATTCGATTACACTTTCTATTCCCAACAATGACTCGATTAATTCAACAGGTCTTCTCCCGTTGTTACTAAGCGGGAATATCGGTTTGATGAACGAGCTTTCTCCTGAAATAATTATGAATAATCAGCAAAGAGCTTTTAATATAGGTTTGGGCGCAACTTATGTCAGGAAAAACTTTCTTGGTAATGCAAGAAAACTTACAATCAGCTCTTCTTTTGGTGTCCAGGATATCTTTAATCTTGATTTTGGAAAGCTCGTTAAAAAATTTTCATTCAGGGATACAACTTTACTCGGGTACTTCGATTCAAGGATTATTCTGGAGCAACCGTTCCGTTACATAAACCCGATATATGCTACTTTGGAAAATTATGTTACAATAGAAAAACTGGTCAATATAAATAACACAAGATACGGGTCAAAACTTTCACTGGAATTCGAGTTGCCTCACTACACTTTCATTAATTTTCTTAAGACTTCATATAACATCGAGGTAAATAATGAAGTGTACCGGACTTTCAACGATAGTCTCTCAAGAAAGCTAATATCAGTTATCGGGACCGATTTTGGTTCAACTACTGTTGATAATATTCTTTTTCCTACTAAAGGCTATACTTTATCATTCCAGCTTGAAGAAGCAAATGTTTTTCCTTACCTGATTTCAAAAGCATTTAAATCCGATTTTGATGGAGCCCTTTTTTATAAAATAGTTATAGCTAATTCCGCCTTTGGTTCTTTTGGAAGGATCAGAAATTACATTTTTGCATGGAAATTTAAAGTAGGGCACCTTCAGACATTTGTTGGAAATTATGGCGGCATACCGTACAATAGAACATTTTATGCCGGTGGAAGTAACTCTATAAGAGGGTGGCGTTCAAACCAATTAGTACCCAAAGGTACGCCTGATGTGCCCGGTTTTATATCAAACGGGGTAAATGTGAAAGGGGGTACTTTCCTTTTAGAAGGAACCCTTGAGTTCAGGTTAAGATTTTTGAAAAGTTTTGGTGTTGCCCTTTTTACAGACTACGGCAATACCTGGCTCGGTTATAAAAATTTCAGGTTCGATGAGGTAGCGGTTGCAGCCGGTACAGGTATAAGGTATTATTCTTCATTTGCACCTTTCAGGCTGGATTTCGGGTTTAGGTTTTATGATCCTGCAGACAAAGAATATATCTTTAAAAAGAATTTCTGGGATAACCTCGAATTTCATTTCGGTATAGGCGAAGCCTTCTGACCAATCTTTATAAACTTCTTGTAATTGAATTCAGATTTGATAAATTTTGAGGAGTGAACTTTTGCTGAGGTGATACAATGGCAGGTCATTGGATTTTCAAAACTGATCCGGCACAATACTCCTTCCAGAATTTGCTGCATGACAGAAAAATTACATGGAAACAGGTTCATAACACCCTGGCTCTTAAAGAATTGAGGAATATAAAGTTAGGGGATATAATAATTATTTACCACGATGGAGACGAGCAGCAGCTTGTTGGCACTGCGGAAGCCGTTTCCAACCCTTATCAAAATCCCGATTCGGAAGATCCCCGGTTTTTGGTAGTCGATATAAAGGCTATTAAAAAATTAACTAAAGCAGTTCCTTTGTGGGAAATAAAAAGTAATTCTATGCTTAAAGATATAGACCTTGTTAACATACCTGAACTGAATGTAGATTCTATAGATTTTGAAATGTGGGAAGAAATAATGGTTCTTGCCAAGGAAAGAGTAAAATGATTATTTCCCCTTTTTCTTAAAAGGGTATACCGGATTAGTTTTTATTCTTTGTTTAGCTGTAAAGAAATAGCTATTTTTTTGCACTTCTTAATTAAATAATAAGAGGAGATTTATGATATTCAGTATGACGGGTTATGGCAGGGGCGTAGCAGGTAATGAAAAAGTAACATTTGAAACTGAAATTAAAAGTGTAAACAGTCGCTATCTCGATGTTTTTTTCCGCTTGCCTTCTTCCCTGCAAAGCAAAGAATACGAGTTGAGAGAGCAGATTAAAAGTAAAATAAAAAGGGGTAAAATCACTCTCCTGTTTCAAATTAAAAGCAATGAAAGTGCTCTTGATGTTCCGCCCGTGAGCAAAGAAAAGCTGAAAGCCTTTTTAACTTTCATAAAGGATATTAAAAAAGCAGCTAAGATAAATGAGAAAACTAAGATTGAGCATTTGCTGGCTTTTAAGGAATTATTTATTCCCGACCAGTTTGAATTTAAAGAAGAAGAATTTGCTCTCGTAAAAGTATCGCTCGATAAAGCCCTTAATGAACTTCTTAAGATGAAAAGAAAAGAAGGAGGTGAGCTGTCAAAAGATCTTATTAAAAGAATAAACAGTATCGACGAAAAAATTGTAACAATTGAAGACGAGTTTCATAAAAGCGTCAACGAACATTTTGATTCACTTAAGGAAAAAGTAAAAACATTAATCGAAAACACATCGGAATACAGCGACAGGCTTGAACTGGAATTAGCTTTAATAGCTGAGAAAGCCGATGTAACAGAAGAATGTGTAAGACTAAAAAGCCATTTGAAGTTTTTTCTGGAAAGCATCGATAATGAAGAAGAGCCGGGTAGAAAGCTGAATTTTATCTGCCAGGAAATGAACAGGGAGGCGAACACGATTTCATCAAAATCCGTATCAACTTTGATAACTCATAACTCGGTTCTTATTAAAGAAGAAATAGAAAGAATACGCGAACAGATACAAAACATCGAATAGCTTGAATACTAAAAAGGGAAAAATATTTGTAGTTGCGGCTCCAAGCGGTGCTGGCAAAACGACAATTGTAAAAAATATACTGAGCAACCTGCCGGAACTGGCTCTTTCTATTTCAGCTACAACACGTAAAAAAAGGGAACATGAAATTAACGGGGTCGATTATCATTTTATTTCAGAAGAAGAATTTTTAAAAAAAATTGAAGAAAACGGGTTTGTTGAATGGGAAAAATTTTACGATTACTATTATGGCACCCCTAAAGGTTTTATCGAGGAAAAGACAAAAAGCGGTATTTCAGTCCTTTTAGAGATTGATGTTAAAGGCGCATTAAATATAAAACTTATTTACCCTGATGCAATTTTAATTTATATTTCACCCCCCAGTTTTGAAGTTCTTGTAGAAAGGCTGAAAAACCGGAAAACCGAAGACGAAAATGACCTTAAAAAACGGATTGAGCGGGCTAAAATGGAATTGAGTCTTAAGGACAAATTTGATTATCTTGTAGTGAATAAAGATTTAAATACTGCAGTTTCAGAGGTTAAGACAATAATAAAAAGAATAATCAGTAAGGAGAAATAGTTAATGAATATCGAACCGGTAGATTTGAGAGTAGTTGACAAGCGTACGGCTAATGTTTATGAAGCGATTATTGTTTCTGCAAAGAGAGCACGCCAGGTAAACGACGAACAAAAAATGGAGTTCAATGCGTTGCTAAGCACCGTTCCTCCTCCTGCTACAGGAGAAGAAGATGGTGAGGATATCCAGAATCCTGCTCAGTTAAAAATTGCAATGGAGCTTGAAAACCGTGAGAAACCTCATATCCAGGCTATTAAAGAGTTGCTCGACGGTAAAATTGATTACGAATATAAAAAATAATTCCTTTCCTAATTTTATTTAGTTAAATGCCAAATGATGTGTTCCGTAAGAAAAAGATAATACTTGGGGTAACGGGATGCATTGCTGCTTATAAAGCCTGTTATTTAACAAGAGAATTAAAAAATCGCGGAGCGGAAGTTAAAGTTGTAATGACACCTTCCGCTCTCCAGTTTGTAGCACCCTTAACTTTTTCAACTCTTTCGGGTAACCCGGTAATTGTAAATATCTTTCCCGTGTCGCAACAAAACGGAACTGATGTTTCTACCTGGCATATTGATACTGCACGGTGGGCTGACCTCATTTTAATAGCTCCTGCAACTGTTAATACTGTTGCAAAGATCGCTTACGGTTTTGCAGATAATGCTTTAACAACGCTTGTTTCCGCTGCACGTTCGCCTTTGGTAGTTGTTCCCGCTGCCGATGTTGATATGTACATGAATAAAACTACCACTGCCAATATTCAAAAGCTGGAAGAGCTTGGGCATTATGTTGTTTATGCAGAAGAAGGAGAACTTGCAAGCGGGCTTTCAGGTTATGGCAGAATGGCGGACATA
>Ga0209212_1001742_pt1 | contig 33774 bp, 28 predicted proteins | sample RifGroC2_FD_183996 | JGI IMG/M metagenome (GOLD analysis project Ga0209212, IMG submission 183996) | Groundwater microbial communities from Rifle, Colorado, USA - Groundwater C2 (SPAdes) (version 2) | ecosystem: Environmental > Aquatic > Deep subsurface > Groundwater | place: Rifle, Colorado...
TGCTCAAATTCAAAATACGGATCTTTTCCACTTTTGCTAAAACCCCGCTGCGCCGCCGGTAAGCCTTCTTATGACCGTGTTCCCGACAATGAGCAGACCCATGACGATCGAGGCCAAGGCAGCAGCGACCTCGCGATAACCCGCATCCTGCAAGTTAAACACGACCACCCCGATGGTCTCCGTATGATACGCATAGAGGAGAATCGAAACGGTAAGTTCCCGCAGGGCGGGCATGAACACCAAGATCCAGCCGGCGATCATCCCCGGCCAAGCGAGGGGCAGGATAATATCGCGCAGCCTGGGGAAAATCTTCGCCCCGGAGACCCTGGCCGCCTCTTCCAAAGAATTATGAATCTGTTGCAGCGTGGAATTGGTCGTTCTCACCGCAAAGGGCAGGTAAACGGCCAGATAGGCCACCAGGATGATCCACAGAGTGCCGTAAAGGCTGACCGGTGGTTTCGCCCACGCCAGGATCATCGCGATTGCTATCACGGTATGAGGCACGGCGTATGGGATAGTGGCAAGGAAATCAAGAATACGGCTTCCCTTGAGCCTGGCCTTGACGTGCATGTAGGAAATAAGGATGCCCACAAACGTGGTCAGGGTCGCGGCCACGGCGGCTAGAAAAAGACTGTTCACGATAGCTCTTCTCCCCGTGTCCAGCTTGAGGATATAGGCAAAATGCTCGAGCGTGAGACTCGCCTGCGCCAGAGGGGCGCCCCAGTATTTAAGCAGGGCCGTTAAAACCATGGAAAAGATAGGAACAATCGATATACAAAAGACAAAAACCGCGGTGCAGGAAAAAAGCGGATACCTCATCGAGCGCAACCTGAGCTCCGACGGACGAACTGACTTGCCTGAAATCACGGTGTATCTGCCCTCGCCTTTCTGAAGCGCGAACTGGAAGGTCATGGAAACCAGGGCCACGACCACAAGCATGCTGGAGAGGGCCGTGGCCAGGCCAAAATCGGGAATCGCCAGGGCGTAATAAATGCTCGTGGTAAGGACAAAGAATCTTGCTCTCATCCCGAGCAGCGCGGGTATCCCGAAATTCGCCAGCGCGCCGATGAACGCCAGCAGACCTCCGGCCAGGATAGCGGGAAGAACCAGCGGGAGAGTGATCTCCCTCATGATTCGATAAGTATTAGCTCCGGAAGCTCGTGCCGCCTCCTCCAGGCTCGCGTCCATTCGCTCCAGAGCGCCTGCCACCGTGATGAAGACTAAAATGAAGTAATGAACCGTCAGAACAAAGACGATACCGCCGGCGCTGTAAATATTCCATGGCGCTGTCTCCCATCCGGAGAGCTGGAAGAAAAGCCTGGCAAGGTACCCTTGGGGTCCCAAGAGTTGGATCCAGGCGATCGCGGCAAAAAACGAGGGCAGGGCATAGGGAAGGACCAGCAGGGTGCGCAGAGACTTTTTATATGGAAGATCCGTGCGCACGACCAGAAAGGCCAGGAGAGTTCCCGAAACCATGCAGAGGGCCGCAGTAACGCACGAAACCCAGACAGAGTTGAGAAGGGCGCGGTAATAAGCGGGATAAGCGAAGACCTTACGGTAGCTTTTCAGCGAAAAGGCGCCGGCATCGAGAAAGCTCCTGAAAAAAACCTGCCAGAGTGGATAGATAACCACAAGCAGGATGAACAGGCCGACCGCCATCATCAGGAGATAGCGCCTGTCAAAGTTCGAGGTCGTCATCCGTAGTGGTCCGTCTTCCTCGCCCCCGGCCCGGCAAGCTTCTCTTAATGGAGCATGATCTTTTCAAACCTCTCCCGTATAACCGCGGCATTTTCAGACGCCCACTCATAAGGGATCGGCAGAAACTTGATCTGGCTTGCCGAGGGTTGTCCCTTGGGAGGGTTGACGTCCCCTCTTACCGGGATAACCTCCTGCTTGACCAAAAACTCCTGGCCCTCCTTCGATATCACAAAATCGACAAACGCCTTGCTGGCGTCCGGATTCTTCGTTCCTTTGATGATGGCAATAGGACTGGGAACAGAGATCACGCCATCCTCGGGCCAAATAATAGCGAGGGGAGCCCCTTTTTTAATCAGTCCGGCGATGATGTAATCAAGGGTCATGGCTATGGCAAACTCCTTGCCCGCCAGAGCGTTCGCTGCTTCAGAATTTCCTCTGACGACAGCCACTCCCTTGGCCCTCGCCCTTTCAAACCACCCCCATCCATCCTTCTTGACGAACGTGGCTACGGTGACAAAGTTCGATCCCGAGTAAAGGGGATTGCCCATCGCTGCTTTCTTGCCAAAATCAGGAAAGTCTTTCCACGATTTAGGCGCATCTTTCAGAGGAATGACCTCCTTGTTCACGGCGATGATCATGTTGATGAGCCGGCCGGCGATAAAATATCCATCCGGATCCCTGAGGTCTGCAGGAATATGCTTGGCCTCAGGGGAGATATATGCCATGAGTTCTCCCTTGGCTCTAAGATCATAATAGATGGGCGCATCGGCGAGCCACAGGAGATCCGCCCTGATGCCGCCCACCTCACGCTCGGCCGCCAGCTTCGCTCCTACCTCAGTGCTTCCCGCACGATAAATTTCCACCCTGATATCCGGCCTCCTCTTCATGAACGCATTGCCGAACGCTGTGGCCAGTTGTTGAGGAACAGAAGTATATAGGAGTACTCTGTTTGCCGGCCTGGCCTGGGCAGAAACCAGGCCTGGATTGAAAAATGGGAAAAAAGCTATGACAGCCAGGAATGAGAACAGGACCTTGGATAATTTCATCGGACACCTCCTAATGAAAAAAGAGCAACCGGACGATATCTAAGCCGCGCGGGCTCAAAGGCTCGCGAGCTGCGCCCTGAGAAAGGCGGTTGACTTCTGAACCATACCCATTTCATCTTTTGGATTCCAACCTTCGATAACCAGCGCGCCGTCATACTTTTGCTTGAGGGCTTGAAGCACCGGACCAAACGCGATCTCTCCCTCTCCCATGAGGACATGGACCTTCCCCGACTTGGTATCGCTGATGTGGATATGATTGATCTTACGCAGTGCGCGGATAAATTGGACCACATCCATGACCGTATGGGCGTGCGAGACGTCGAATGTGACTCCGAAGTTCTCCATGTTGACCGCAGCGAGGATCTCGTTGGCGATCTCGGGATGGATGACCACTTCCTTACTGCGCTTTTCCATAGTCTCCATGGCCACCAGGATGCCCACCTCCTTTCCCCTCCTGGCGATCCGGGTCAGTCCCTCAACCTGTAGATCCCGGATGCTCTCCGGGCCGTCCTGCCTGCCGGTCAAGTAGCCGGGATGGACGGTGATGACCCTGGCCCCCATCTTCGCCGCCTCCTCGACCCCGTGAAGAACCTGCCTTAGGGACTCTTCGCGAATCCCGCGATTATTCGACGTGATGTTGATATCTCCGATCGGCCCGTGAACGGAGAGACCTAATCCCGACTTACGCAGCTTCTCCAGCAACCGGCCGTCGTCGTCGCGCCAGAAGTGCTCGGTCCACACCTCCAGCCACGAAACCCCGATATCGCGGGCCAGATCGACGACGCCTCCAAGAGGATGAGACTTGAAAAGGAGGCTCGATATGGCGGCTTGCATGGTAACCTTTTATACTCAGGCCATTTGCCCCTTGTCAATCCGCTCACCAATAATGCCGCTCAGAGTTTAACGCCTAATTTTTGAAGTTCCTGTGCCAATTTCCGGACTTCTCCCCTGGAGTAAATTACAACGCGCACTCCGAGCTCCCTGGCAGGCAAAGCATACCGATCGTTATCCTCTATATAAACGATTTCTCGCGGCCGGCAACCCGACTCCTCAATCATGATCTCGACGAACTGTTTGTCCGGCTTGGTCCGGTGATAATCGAACGAATAAATTTCCTTGTCGAGCAGGCGCCGAAAGCGGTATTTTTTTTCCAGGAACTCTACCCGGCTGCGGATGTTTCCTGAAAAAGCGATGATCCGGTATTTCCCTCCGAGCCGCTTGATGAGCCCAAAAATATCCTCATCCAATACGTAACCCCCGTACCACTCTTTTTTTATCAACAGGGCATCGTAACCCTCCGGGATCTGGCGCTGCGCCCAGCCCCAGAATTCCTCATCGCTAATCAAGCCTTTGCGCAGATCCATGCTTTTGGAGGAAGATAAAACTGCGAGAACGACATCCTTTTTATAGCCGTGCTCTCTCGCCAGTTTCTCCACGGCTACGGATTTGCCTTCGGCAAAAAGAACCCCGCCCAGGTCAAACACAATCGCTCGAACCATAAGGTAAGGACCCCCGCGAAGCTATCTACGGCGCCCCCCTGATCAAGAAAAGCCAGCATAGGTCTGCAGAGAGGGGCCGTCAAGCGGCCTGCGGAACCGAGAATATCCAACCTTGAATCCACTATTTCCATAGTGTATAGCTCTGGATACCGTGAGCTACGAATTTATCCTGGTTGAGAGAGAGGGGCCTGTAGCCATCGTCACCTTGAATCGGCCGCAACAGCTCAACGCCCTTTCCTATGGCCTGATCAAGGAGCTGGCGCTGGCGCTGGAGGCTTTGGATCAGGACGCCGACATCCGCGCCATCGTGCTCACGGGAGGAGAAAAGGTTTTTGCCGCGGGCACCGATATCAAGGAGATGGCGGACGCCGCGCCTTTCGACGATCGCCTGCAAGGACGGCTGGCCTTCAGGGATCGGATAAACAGGATCTCCAAGCCGGTCATTGCCGCCGTCAGTGGATTGACCTTGGGCGGAGGATGTGAGCTGGCGATGTGCTGTGACATCATCATTGCCTCGGAGACGGCCCGCTTCGGCCAGCCCGAGGTGAATCTGGGCATTATTCCCGGCAGCGGCGGGACACAGCGCCTGACCCGGACTGTGGGAAAATACCGGGCCATGGAGATGGTCCTGACCGGCGATTTCATCAACGCGGCCGAGGCCCACACGCTAGGTCTGGTCGCCAAGGTTGTTCCGGTAGAATTTCTCATCGAGGAAGCCAAAGGGATAGCCAAAAAAATCGCCGCCAAACCCCCGCTCGCCGTCAAGTTCGCCAAAGAAGCGGTCCTGAAGGCCTTCGAAACATCCCTGGGTGAAGGGTTGGAATTCGAGAGAAAAAGTTTTTATCTCCTCTTTGCCTCCGAAGACAAAAGAGAAGGAATGAAAGCCTTCATAGAAAAACGCAAACCGGAGTTTAAGGGAAAGTAAGCCCCGATCCGAAAAGAGGGCTATTAGGGCTCTCGGGAGTCTCCGGGAGGCGTTAGGCTGCGGGCAAGATTTCGGATCGAGGTAAGGAGACAAAAAGAACGTGAGCTACGAAACGATCCTGTACGAAAAAGCCAACGGAGTGGCGAAGATCACTCTGAACCGTCCCCAGGCATTGAACGCTTTTACCCCGAAGATGAACAGCGAGCTGCAGGAAATTCTGAAGGATGCGGACGATGATAAAAAAATCCGCTGCTTTTTGATCACCGGCTCGGGCCGCGCCTTTTGCGCGGGACAGGATCTGAAGGGCCGGACTCCTGAGCAGAAAGGCTCTCTGGGAGAATCTCTCAGGGCAAGATACAATCCGATCATCCTGCGCCTGCGCCGGACGGAAAAAATCGCGCTCGCGGCAGTCAACGGGACAGCCGCCGGCGCCGGGTGCAACCTGGCATTGGCCTGCGATCTGCGCATCGCCTCGGAAGAGGCCAAATTCATCCAGGCCTTTGTCCGGGTGGGCCTCGCCCCTGATAGCGGCGGCAGCTTCATTCTCCCTCGTCTCGTCGGGCTCAGCAAAGCGATGGAGCTCCTGCTCCTCGGCGAGCCGGTGGATGCCAGGGAGGCGCTCAGGATAGGTCTCGTCGCAAGAGTGCTTTCTGCAAGTGAGCTCTCGAACGCGGCCGGTGAAATGGCCGAGAAATTGGCCTGCGGCCCGCGCAGCATCGGACTTATCAAACGAGCGGTTAACCACGCCATGCTGCCCGATTTGGAGAGCCAACTGGAATATGAGGCCTATCTGCAGGAGATTGCCGGCAGGAGCGCCGATTACGATGAGGGGGTGCGGGCGTTTTTGGAAAAACGCCCGCCGGTGTTTACCGGGAAGTAACATGGTTGACAAACTAAGAATAGGCGTGCTGGGCGCCGGCACCATGGGGTCCGGTATCGCCCAGGTCTGTGCTCAAGCAGGCTGCGAGACCCTTCTCTATGATGTCTCGCAGGAGTTTATAGATAATGGGCTGAGCAGGATCCGGAGCTTTCTCCAACGGAGCAGGGCGAGAGGAAAAATGACCGCCGAGGAAGAGAAGCAGATCCTGGAGCGGCTCGTCAGCACGCTCCGGCTGGAGGATTTCCGGGAATGCACGTTGGTCATCGAGGCAGCCCCGGAGCAACTCGACCTCAAGCGCGACGTCTTCAAAAAACTCGATGCCCTCTGCGGGCCGGAAGCGCTTCTCGCCACCAACACCTCTTCCTTCTCCGTCACTGCGATCGCGGGCGCAACCCGGCAACCGGAGCGCGTAGTGGGAATGCACTTCTTTAACCCTCCGCCGCTCATGGCCCTGGTCGAGATCATCCGGGGAGACCGAACCAGCCCGGCAACCATGGAAAAGGCCATCAGCCTCGCGCGCCGGATCGGTAAGACTCCGGTGCCGGCCAAGGACACCCCGGGATTCATCGTCAACCGCATCGCCCGGTCGTTTTACAACGAGGCGCTGCGCATCTTTGGGGATGGCCAGGCCGAGGTGCCGACTATCGACCGAATTATGAAAGAGGCCGGAGGTTTCCCGATGGGTCCTTTTGAGCTCATGGATCTGATCGGGATCGACGTCAACTTCGCCGCCACTCAGTCGATCTATCAATCGTCTTTCTACGATTCCAGATTCCGTCCCAGTCCGATCCAACAGCGCATGGTCCTGGCCGGCAACCTGGGGAGAAAAACGGGCCGGGGCTTTTATACCTATGGCGAAAAATAGCGTAGCGATCATCGGCAGGAGCCGGCTGGCTGAGGAACTTTTCCAACTCAGCCGGGACAAAGGATTCGCGGCCACCCTTCATCCCGATGCGGACGGGATCGCCGCTTCGGCTTCCCTGGTCGTGGAAACCCGCGCCGCGGCGGATAAGAAAAAAAAAGAAATCCTAAAAAGACTCGATGCGGACCTGCCGCATTCCTCGGTCCTGCTGACCTCTTGTGCGGGCTCGCCTACCACCCGCATCGCCTCCTGGACCGCCAGGCCGGAGCGCGTCGTCGGTTTTGCCAGCTTCTATCCCCTTCAAGAAAAAAGGGTGATAGAATTGAGCGCGGGGTTAAGGACTCAAGAAGCCTCTCTCAAAGAGGCTGAAAATCTCTTCCGGACGCTGGGGAAGGAGCCGGTGAGAGTGAAGGACGGGTCGGGGTTGATCTTTCCGCGCATCTTGAGCCTGATCATCAATGAGGCAGCCAGGAGCCTGGACGAAGGGGTAGCGCAGGCGGAAGAGATCGACGTGGCGATGCGGCTCGGCACCAACTATCCCGTGGGGCCGCTTCGTTGGGCCGACCAAATCGGGCTGGATGAGGTGCTGGCGGTGCTGGAGGGGTTGCAGCAGGAGACCGGCGAGGAGCGCTATCGGCCCGCCCCTCTGCTAAAAAAGATGGTGCTTGCCGGTTGGCTCGGTGAGAGCGCGGGCAGGGGTTTTTACAGCTACACGGAAAGTAAGGTGACAAAATGAGAGCAGCGGTCATCGTGGATGCAGTGCGCACGCCGATGGGGCGCCACGGCGGGATTTTGAAAGACATCCGCACAGACGATCTGGCGGCTTTCATCATCGCGCAACTGGTGAAGAGAACCGGCATTAGCGCCGAAGAGGTTGAAGATGTCTATTTCGGATGCACCAACCAGGCGGGCGAGGATTCGCGCAACGTGGCGCGCACCGCTTCCCTGTTGGCCGGCATCCCCTATACGGTGCCCGGGGTGACGATCAATCGACTGTGCGGCTCCGGTCTCGAGGCGATCAATCAGGCGGGACGGGCCATTGAGACAGACCACGGCGATCTCTTTATTGCGGGAGGCGTCGAAAGCATGACCCGGGGTCCCTGGGTCATGGGCAAAAGCGCCGTCCCCTTTCAGCGCGGCGATGTAACCGTATACGATAGCTCGCTCGGATGGCGTTTTCCCAATCCACGGATGGGAGAGCTCTACTCGCTCATCAACAATGGAGAAACCGCAGAGAACGTGGCGGAGAAATATCAAATCGGCCGCAAGGAGCAGGACGCCTTCGCCCTGGAAAGCCACCGCAAGGCAGTGCGGGCAAACGAACATGGCATCTTCAAGGACGAGATCGCCCCGGTGGAGCCGCCCCAAAAAAAAGGGGGCACGCTCGTCTATGATAAGGACGAGGGTCCCAGAGCGGACACCTCGCTGGAAAAACTTGCCACACTCAAACCCTCGTTCAAAAAAGACGGTACCGTCACCGCCGGCAATTCCTCGCAGATTTCCGACGGGGCGGCCGCTCTGCTCGTGACAACGGCCGGGAAGGCCGGGGCCCTGAGACTCAAGCCTATGGTGCGGATTGTCGCTTCCGCCGCCGCAGGAGTCCATCCCAATTACATGGGCATCGGGCCGATCCCCGCCACACAAAAGGTCTTAAAGAGAGCCGGCCTCACCATCGACCAAATCGACCTGGTCGAGATCAACGAGGCCTTTGCCTCCCAATCCCTCGCCTGCATCAAAGAGCTGGGGCTGGATGCGAAGCGGGTGAATGTCAACGGCGGCGCCATCGCGTTGGGCCACCCGCTCGGTTGCAGCGGCGCGCGCATCATGACCAGCCTGATTCATGAAATGAAAAAGCGCGGCAGCCGCTACGGCCTGGCCACGATGTGCATCGGCGTAGGTCAAGGCATCGCCACGATTGTGGAGCGGGTGGATTAGCCGCGACATGCCGCCGGCCTTTTGGCTGACCTCATGAGAGTTCGTCGCAAAGGTATCACCGTTTTCCTGGCCACATTAGTCTGCGTCTTAGCCCTGCTCGTTGTCTTCCTCAATACCTTCATCAACAAGAACCGCGAGCGTATTCGCGAAGAGATCGAAAAACACCTGGGGAGATCTCTCCGGTTTGACCAGCTCCAGCTGAGCTTTTGGGGGGGAATCGGCATATTGGCCAAGCATCTAAGCATTGCCGAAGACCCCCGCTTCGCCGCGACCCCCTTTATCCAAACCAAAGAGTTGAAGATGCAGCTCCGATGGCTGCCGCTTCTTATGGGAGATATCGTCATCAAGAAATTTGTCCTGGATGAACCCGAGATCCAGATCATCAAGAACGAAGAGGGGGTTCTCAACCTGTCGGCGCTGAAAGGCCCCGGAAAAAGGGCTGGCGAGGGCGCAAAAGAAACCAGAGAGGCCAAAGAGGAAAAAAAGCGCACCGCAGTGAGTCTTCTCCCTTCGGCAATTTATGTGACCAACGGCAGGGTCGACTACATCGACCGGTCTTTAAAGGAACCCGTCGAGATACGCGCGCGCAATGTCAACCTGGACCTAAAAGGCCTGGCCCTCTCGGGAACCACAAAGGTAAAATTTTCGGCCAGCCTCTTCGAGGGCCAGGGACAAAACGTGGGCGTGGAGGGGCTGATAGGACCGTTGCAAAGCGAGCGGAACTGGACCCAACACCCTTTAGACCTCCAGGTTCATTTCGATTCTCTCCTCCTGCCTCAGCTCTCCCGATCCATCCCTTTCTTGAGAGCGCCGCTCTCTCCTTACCTCGGCACGACGGGACCCCTCATGCTTCAGGCAAAGTTGCTCGGCTCCCTCGAACGGCCCCGAATCAGCAATCTGATCATGACGGGGGCGGCATTCGGCTCGGTAGAACCGAATACCACCGTCAAAGGGGAGTTGGATTTTTCGAAAGGCAGCTCCTGGAGAGAGGGCGAGATCCAGGTGAAAATCAATGTCGATCCCGTAAGCCTGGAGGAGTTAAAAAAGATCCCCTTTCTCAAGCAGTCCCTGCCGGCCTCCCTCAGCTCCGAGGGACCCTGGAGCGTTGCGAGCGAACTCCAGGGGGGCCGGGAAAACTTCCAGGTGCATGCCCTGATCAAGGCAAGAGAGAGCGAGATCCGCTACCGGGACTGGCTAAAAAAAGGCAAAGGCATCCCGGCCGAGATGGAAATAAGAGCGGCACGGCAGAAGGACCGCCTCGCCATCGAGGAATCGAGTTTCACCCTGCACAATCTGAAACTCAAGTTCTCCGGACTGCTGGAAGAGTCCCCGGAGCAACGTCTCACGCTGCAGTTGCGCTCCAACGATATCGATCTGTCAGGTTGGGAAAAACTGCTCCCGCCGCTCTCCTCTTTTAGCACCGGCGGAATTCTTCAGTTGAATCTCTCCCTCAACAAAAATCTCGCCCTCCTGGAAGGGGGCTTCGATATCCGCGGAGCCTTGACGATCGACGGCCTCCAGGCCAAAGACAAGAAAAGCGCCCGGGGCATCGAAAAGGTGACCGCGCGGGTGACCTTCCAGGGAAAAGAAGCGCGCATCGAGAAGGGGGAAGGCGCCTGGGATGGAATCCCGCTTGCGAATTTGAATGGAAACCTCGCCTGGCTTGCGAATGGATTCAGCTTCAAGAACCTGTCGTTTCAAGCCCTGGGAGGAACTCTTCGCGCCAACGGCGCCTGGGAAAGCAGGCCGGACGGCTCTCAACGCCTCACTCTGGAACCTACGATCGAGGCTATGGACCTTAAGGCGTTATTGTCCCAGAAGTTTCCAAACTTTAAAGATCAGATAGAGGGGCAATTGAATGTCAAAGCCAGGCTGTGGGGGGAAAGCAAAAATGGCGCTGCCTTGCAGGACAGTCTGCAGGGGGAAGGCACCGCCCAGGTCCGAGGCGGCTCACTCAAAAATTATAATTTAGTGGAGCGTGTCCTTACCAAGATCACGGGACTTCCAGGGGTCCCCAACCTCATCTCTTCCCGCATGCCCACCCGTTACAATACTCTCTTCCAAAGACGTGATACTCTCTTCGAGACTCTGGGCGCCACCTTCAGCGTTCAACAGGGTCGCATCTACTCCGAGGATCTCCACTTGGCGACTCCCGATTACAGCATTAGCGCGGAAGGTTGGGTCGGCTTCGACAAGACGATGAAATGGAACGCGACCCTGGCGATGTCCCCCCAGTTCACCCGGGACCTGATGCAGGAACACAGGAATGTCCGCTACATGGTGGACCGACAGGCAAGGCTCGCTGTCCCCTTTCGTCTCGAAGGGACCCTGCCCTACGTCCAAGCCAAGCCCGACCTCCAGGGCCTGGCCGAGACGATCCAGAGGGGCCTGCTGCAAAGAGGCGTCGAGCGCGCATTAGGGGGCGAGAAGGACGAAAACAAAAAGGGGAAAAGAGACTGGATTCAAAAGGGACTGGAACAGCTTTTCGGAAAGTAGCTATCAGCTATTGGAAAAAATAAAATGGATTTGCAGGAAATCTATTTGGAGCTCCGCCCTGAAGACATCGCCTATGTCAAATTCATCTTCGAATCCTACGAGGGAGTGGGAATCATCCGCACCGTGGAGCGCAAAAAAGCAGTCATCGTACTTCTGGTCGTTGACGACTTCCTAAACGTCGCCCGCTCCATCCTGGATTCCCTCCAGAAGGAGGTCCCGCTGATGGAGATCCCCCGACCGGATGACATCGGAGATGATTGGCTCTTGAGAGAGCTGGCCGTACCAAATAAACCTTTTAACCCTTGAACCCTGCGACTTCATGTGTGCAGCTACTCGGCGTTTGAACGATGGCACCAACCCCACCTACTAGAGATAAAATTCTATCTCTTTTCTTTTCGAAGCCGCGCCACCGTTTTTCACTTCCCGAGATTTTAAAAGGGACGGCTGGTTCGCGAGGAGAGCTGCAGGCAGTCACGGACTGCCTGAGGCAGCTCTGCCGGGAGGGGAAGCTGGTGCGGCTTAAGAAAAATCATTACGCCCTTCCGGACGCGGGGAATTGCGTCAGCGGAAAAATCCAGGCTCATCCGGACGGCTTTGGCTTTCTGATCCCGGATGAAAAAGGACGGGAGGATATTTACTTAAACCGGCGGGAGATGCGCCGCGTTATGCACGGGGACCGCGTCGTCGTCCGGATCGACAGGAAAAGAGGCGGGACAACCGAGGCCCATGTCGTGCAGATTGTGGAGCGCGGCCAAAAACGCATCCTGGGCACCTACGAGGAGTTTGAGGGGAAAAGTTTTCTCGTCCCGATGGACTTGAGGATAGGCCCCGCCATCCCGCTCACGGCCGGAGGCGCGAGACCTGATAAGGGAAAAGTCATCGCCGCGGAGATCGTGCGCTACGCGACCGCCCTCTCCTCGTCGCAAGCAAGACTTCTGGAGACCTTAGGTGATCCTGACGACCCCGAGGTTCAGACCCAGGCGGTTATTTTCCGCTACGGCTTGCCGACCGCCTTCACAGAGGAGTCACGGCGCGAGGCGGCTCAATGCCCACGGACAATCGACCCCGGAGAGCTGGCGTTTCGCACGGACCTGCGCCCGCTCATCACTGTCACGATTGACGGGGAGCAGGCGCGTGATTTTGACGACGCCGTGAGTGTGCAAAGAAAAAACGGCCTCTATTATCTCTACGTCTCCATTGCGGACGTCTCTCGTTACGTTACATCCGAGACCGGGCTGGATCAGGAAGCTTATCAGAGAGGGACCAGCGTTTATTTCCCTGACCGCGCCCTTCCCATGCTCCCCGAAGAACTCTCCAACGGGATCTGCAGCCTCAACCCCGCCGAGGAGCGCCTGACCAAAACCGCTCTCTTGGAGATTAACGGAAGAGGGGAAATCCTCCAAAGCCGTTTCTTTAATTCGATCATCCGCAGCCATGCGCGCATGACCTACACCGAGGTGCGCCGCATCCTGGTGGACCACGATCAGGAATGCACGGAGCGCTACCGCCGCCTGGTGGACGATTTTAGACTCATGGAGGAGCTGGCCCTGCTTCTCTGGGAGAACCGAAAGGGCAGAGGGAGCCTGGACTTCGACCTCCCCGAGGCGGAAATCATTCTCGACCTTCAGGGAATGCCGGAGAACATCGTGCGCGCGGAGCGCAGCATCGCCCACCGGATCATCGAGGAATTCATGATCGCGGCCAACGAGGCGGTGGCGCGCCACCTCAAGGAAAAAGATTTTCCCTTTCTCTATCGCGTGCATGAGGGGCCGGATCAAGATACCCTGCACGCCATCGCCCCTTTTCTCCTGAGCTTAGGATACCGCTTGCCGCTAAAGAGAGAAAAAATCACTCCCAAGGAACTCCAGAGACTTTTAGAAGCGTGCAGGGGCAAACCCGAGGAAAGGGTCTTGAACCGGGTGCTGCTGCGCGCCATGAAGCAGGCCCACTACGCGCCGGAAAACATCGGCCACTTCGGCCTGGCCTCGACCTGCTACACTCATTTCACCTCGCCTATCCGGCGTTACCCTGATTTGATCGTGCACCGGATGCTGGAAAATGCGCTGCAAGGAAAAAAACTGAAGCCTAAAGAAAAAGAGGATCTGGTCTCCTACCTCGAAGAGGCCGGAAAGCACACCTCTGAGCGCGAGCGGACCGCGATGGATGCGGAGCGCGAGATGGTGGATCTCAAAAAGGCCCAATTTATGATGGATAAAATCGGCCAGGAGTTTCCCGGCTTTGTCGCCGGTCTTGCCGGATTCGGCTTTTTCGTCCAACTGGACGCTTACTTCATTGAAGGACTAGTGCGCCTGGCCACTCTCAAAGACGACTCCTACCAATATTACGAAAAGGAATACCTCATCAAAGGACGCCGCCACGGCCGCGCCTTCCGTCTTGGCGACTCCATCCGAATCAAGGTCGCTCGCGTCAACGCCTTCCGCGGCGAAATAGACTTCGAGCTAATCAGTGCGGGTTAAGAGTTACAGAGGCTAAAGGCCTCGTGAAACATCGCAGCATTGCGTTGAAGGAGAATTGGACTAAACCGCTTCGCGGTGGTGGTGGGGCTGGTCGGGTCTTACGCTGCAACAGCCACGTCGTCAGTCCGGCAGGTCTTCAAGTTTGGTAAAGCCCTTCTTTTCCCCCTCCTTGTGCGCTCGGTCAAATAGCTGCCAGAAATCTTTCCGCTGCGCGAGCAACATGCTTTCGAAGGCTGAATGTTTGGAGCCGTTGAACTTTCTCTATTCGTATCTTAACGCATCGATCGGATCTAAATGAGCGGCCTTTTGCGCGGGGTAGAAGCCGAAGAAGATCCCCACCCCTCCGGAGACGAGCAGGGCGATGATCACGATGTCGGGACGGACCAAAACCGGCCATTCCATAATTCGTTGGATCATGTTGGAGCTGCCGATGCCGAGGAGAATGCCGAGCGCGCCGCCGATGGCTGCCATCACGACCGCCTCAACGATGAACTGAAGCATGATATCGCGGCTGCGGGCGCCGACGGCCATCCGAATTCCGATCTCGCGGGTCCGTTCGGTCACGGAGACAAGCATGATGTTCATGATGCCGATCCCACCGACGAGAAGAGAGACAGAGGCGATGCTGCCCAGGAGAACGGCCATCACCGTAGCGCTGTTGGAAGCGGCTTCAGCGATGTCGGATAGGTTCCTTATGTTAAAGTCATCGTCTGCGCCCGGTCGAATCTTGTGACGCTGCCGGAGCAGCAACGTGATTTGATCCTTGGCTTCCTGGGTCTTATCGGCGCTCACAGCGGAGACGATAATCTGCTGGACATAGGTGACGCCCATGATTCGCTTCTGCATCGTCGTATAGGGGACCATCACCACGTCGTCTTGGTCTGTCCCATGCCCGGTCTGACCCTTGGCGCCTAAGACGCCGATGATGCGGAAAGGGATCTTTTTTATTCGAATGATATTATCGAGGGGATCGTCATCGCCAAAAAGATTGTAGGCGACGGTCTGGCCGATCAGCGCAACCTTGGCTGTGCTGTCGACGTCCGCTTGACTGATGAAGCGGCCTTCCTGAACTTGCCAGTTCCGGATCTGTTGGAATTCCGGAGCAACCCCTTGCACAGACGTGGCCCAGTTCTGATCCCCCGCGATTGCCTGCTGGACCTGGCGGAGAACCGGCGACGCGGCCGTTACCACGGGAATCTCGCTCATGACGGCCTTGGCATCGCTGTCAACAAGGCTTTGCCGGCCGCCCGCTCCGGTCCTCGCCCCACCCACCGTAACTGTGCCGGGTAAGATCACCAACAGATTGGTCCCAAGGCTCGCGATCTGCTGGCGCACCAAGGCCTTCGCCCCTTCGCCGATGGCGACCATGGCGATGACCGCGCCGACGCCAATAATGATTCCCATCATAGTCAGAAAGGAGCGGAGCTTGTTTCTTCCTAACGCCCGTACAGCAATTCTGAAGGCCATGATCCACATAGTCTGATTTTTCTCCCTATCCCTGGAGCTTTTCTTCCTTCTTGGAATCCGAGATGATCAGCCCGTCCCGGAAAAGAATCTGGCGCTGAGCGTATTTGGCGATGTCGGTCTCGTGGGTCACCAAGACGATCGTAATACCCTCTTTCGCGTTCAAATTCTGAAACAGCTCCATAATCTCAGCGCTGGTTTTGGTATCGAGGTTGCCCGTCGGCTCATCAGCCAGGATCAAAGCGGGACGATTCACCAGAGAGCGCGCGATGGCGACCCTTTGCTGCTGGCCGCCGGAAAGTTGATTCGGCATATGATGCAACCTGTCTTCCAAACCGACCAAGGTAAGAACCTCCAAAGCCCGCTCGCGCCTTTCCTTGCCGTGAAGCCCGTTGTACATCATGGGCAGCTCCACATTCTCCACGGCGGACGTGCGGGACAAAAGATTGAACCCTTGGAAGACAAAGCCGATTTTGCGATTGCGTATGTGGGCCCATTCGTCCGACGAAAGAGCGCTGACATCCTGGCCCTCAAGAAAATAGGCGCCACTGGTCGGCCGATCCAGGCAGCCCACGATGTTCATAAAGGTCGACTTGCCTGAGCCCGACGCGCCCATTACAGCGACAAACTCGCCCCGCTGGATCGTGACATTGATGCCGCACAGAGCTTCAACCTCAATATCTCCCATCTTATAGACCTTGTGCAGGTCGTGGATACGAATGACTTCGGTCCCCGAATCCGAGCGAAGCCGACTCGGCCCGGAGGACGAGTCGGAAAAATGCAGACCGGCTGTACCATCAAAAGCCAAACAAGCGCCTCCCGCCTGGGGGAGTGGCAGGCCGCGCCTGACTCCCTGAGCCGGACATCGCCAAGATAACCTGCTCACCTTCCTTGATCTCGTCCGCAACAAGCTCCGTCGAGGTCCCATCACTGATTCCAAGACGAACCCTAACGGGCGTTGCCTTCTGATCCCTGAGGACATAAATGGTTGCTTCGCGGTTTCCCCGTCCCTCTCCCCGGCTTCTCGATCCCTGCCCGGCATTGCGGTTACCGCCCCTTCCCCCTCCACCCCCACCCGGTCCCGCACGCTGTCCGCTTGCAGCCACTTGGGTCTGAGGCTTGTCCGCAAGCGGCCGGAAGCGCAGGGACGCATTGGAAATTTTCAAGACATCCGTTTTCCGGCTGACCAAAAACTCCACGTTAGCGGTCATTCCAGGCTTCAGCAAAAGCTCCTTGTTATCGACCCCGACCACAGCGTCATAGGTTACGACATTTTGCACCATGATCGCGGCATTGCGCACCTGCAGCACCTTACCCGTAAACCGACGAGTCGGATAGGCATCAACGGTGAAGGTAACTTCCTGATCCATCCAGACGTTACCGACATCACCCTCGCTCACATTGGTATCGACCTGCATCTTACTGAGGTCGTTGGCGATGAGAAATAAAACCGGCGCTTGCAGCGATGCGGCTACCGTCTGCCCTACATCCACGTTGCGCGAGACCACGATGCCGTCCACCGGAGAGCGGATAATCGTATTCTCAAGATCGACGGAGGTTTGATTCAACGCCGCCTGGGCTTGCGCCACCTGGGCGTTGTTGACTTCGAGCTGCGCCGCTGCGGCATCATAGGCGGTCTGAGCCGCATCCAGATCGCTCTGGGCAATGAGCCCGCGTTTTGCTAGCTCTTTGTTCCGCTCCAAGGTCCGTCGCGTATCCTCAACGCCGACCTTCGCCTTTGCTACATTGGATCGGGCTGCCAAGAGATTGGCCTTGGCTTGGTCGACTGCCGCTTTGAATTTGTCCTGGTTGAGTTGAGCAACCACCTGTCCTGCTTTGACCTTGCTGTTAAAATCCGCGTTGAGCTTTTCAATAGTTCCGGAGATCTGGCTTCCTACCTGAACCGTAATCACGGCCGAAAGGCTGCCGGTTGCCGTCACCACCTGGGTGATATCCCCTTTTTGCACCGGCGTGGTCATATATGGAGACTCTTGGCCTCCATTGCCGAAGCGCCAAAAGGCCACACCTGCGAGACCGGCCAGGCAAAGCGCGACAGCTATCACAACAACCCGCGTCCGTTTCACGGTTCTCTCCGTAAAGCCTGAAAGATCTTCTCGATGATCTCCCCGACTTCTTTCTTTTGAGGGCGGCTGAAAGTGACACCGCTGGTGATCACTGCGTCAGGTTCCAGATCTTCCAGGAGCTGTTCGATCTCGACGCGAAAGAGAGACATGAAGGACACCCCTTCCATGGATTCCTTGATCTCGCGGGCGCTTCCCTTGAGGTAGTAATTGATGCCGCTGTCTGTAATGAGCAGCGTGATCTGCCCGGTCCGCCGCAGGTTTTTGGTCGTGGTGCTGGTCTTACCGATCGCCAGATCGATCCTGGAGCGCTCTTTGGCAACGACCTCGTAATAGGAGAGCATGGCCGGATGAGGCCATCCTTTGTCATCCACCGTGACGATGACAATGGCCTTGCCCAACTTGGAGGCGACATTTTCCCCCTTGAGCAGGTTAAAGAGCTCTTTTGTCAGTTCCTTGCCTAGAAGTTGGGACATCTTCGTCGTGCTATATTAATTAGACGCTTGACGAGCTATTTGGTTGACTCGCCAATAACGAGTTCTTGTCTTTTGCCGAACCCCTGTTCATTGTCGATATAATAAATCCGCTCCGCAACCACGCAGTAAAACTTCACTTTCAGAAAAGCCCGGTGCAAAGCGCCGCTCGCCGGATCGGTGAAAATCTTCATGACCTCGGGATACTTGCGCAGGTAAGCCGCCATCGCTTTCCCCTTCTCGAGGAGAGAACTGACCGCCGCAACCTTGCCTTCGAGCTGGATCCCCTTGATCTTGCGCCAATCGTGATAGTCCTCCTGGATCGTCACCGCGACTCGCGGATTCATCGCCAAGTTCTGACAGTGGCGGGAGTCCGGCGCGGAGAAGAAATAGAGCCGAAAACCGTCGCTGGCATAAAAAACCGTCGCCGCCCAGGGAATGTCCCCCTGACAGGTTGCCAGCGTCATGGTGTTATGACTCTCCATGTAATCCAAGATCTGCCGCCTTAGCTCTTCAGCCATACTCTGCTAATCCAAAATCAAAAATTGAGCCTTACCGTCGTGTGAGCGGCGCCTTGCTGAGCGCCGCGAGGTTGGTAACCCCGACGCAGAGCATAGCCACCTTGATCTCATAAATGATCCCAGTCAAAAATTTTATCACCTCTTCAGCCGATTCCAAAGCCGGCGCCAGAAGCGGCTGTGCGACGGCGGCGATATTCGCCCCCAGGGCGATGGCCTTGGCGATATCCAGGCCGCTGCGGATGCCGCCAGAAGCGACAATCTCGAGATCGGGTACCGCCTCCTTCACTTGAACCAGGGCCTCCTCTGTGGGAATACCCCAATCCGCAAAGGTAAGGTCAACAGGCTTTCCTCTGCGTGCCGCCCTCTCAGCCTCTACCGCATACCAGGAAGTCCCCCCACGGCCGGCAACATCGATGGCCCTCACGCCTGCCCGTTTGAGCCGCAAGGCCACGGCGCCGGAAATCCCACTACCCACCTCCTTGGCTACCACCGGGACTTCAAGCTGGCGGCAGACATCCCCGATCTTGGCGGCGAGCCCGCGAAAGTTCCGGTTTCCTTCAGGCTGGACCGCCTCCTGCAAAACATTCAGGTGGAGGATCAGGCCGTCTGCCTGAATCATTTGCACGGCTTGACGACACTGCTCGATGCCGTAGCCGTAATTGAGCTGGACCGCCCCGAGATTGGCCAGCAGAAGGATGGCCGGGGCCAGATCCCTCACTTCGAATGAATCAGCTACGCTCTTTTCCTCCAACGCAACCCGCTGCGAGCCGACCCCCATAGCCAGGCCAAGTTCTTGAGCAGCGAAGGCCAAGTTTCGGTTGACCTTGCGGGCAAGATCAAAACCCCCGGTCATGGAGGAGATCAGAAGAGGCGCCTTGAGCGGTTTACCCAGGAAGGAGGTGCTCAAGTCGATTTCATCGATATCGACCTCCGGCAGGGCATTATGGAGAAAAGAGTATCGGTCCAGGCCCGTGCCATAGGGAGGGACAACAGTCCTGGCGTCAAGACAGAGCTCGAGATGCTCTTTCTTTCTCTGCTGCGTAGCTGTGAGGGATTTTTTACCCCTTCTGCGTGGCATGGCGTGGCAGAGGGAACTTCACTTGACCTTTTTCGTGCCTGGTCTGTTTTTGCCGCCGGCGGAGCCGGAAGCGGCCCGGGATGCCTCGGGATGGCGGCTCATCTGCTCATCGCTCCACCGTTCAAAGAGGTTCACGTCGATACCGAATTGGTCGAGCACGCGGGCGACGGTTTGATTGATCACATCATCGAGGGTCTTGGGCCGATGATAGAACGCCGGCACCGGCGGAAAAATCACCGCTCCCATCCGCGTCAGGGCAACCATGCTCTCCAGGTGCCCCAAGTGGAGCGGCGTCTCGCGCGCAAGGAGCACCAGCTTCTTTCTCTCTTTGAGCACCACATCGGCGGCCCGCACCAGAAGGTCGCCGGCTATCGAGTGGGCGATCCCGCCCATCGATTTCATCGAGCAAGGGGCGATCACCATGCCCTCCGTGCGGAAGGAGCCGCTCGCTATACCGGCGCCGATATTGTTGATGTCGTGAACGTAATCCGCCATCGCCTCCACTTCTTTGGCAGAGTGAGGGGTCTCCACTTGAATCGTCATCTTGGCCGCACGGGTCAGCACCAGATGGGTCTCGACGTCTTTAACTCCCGCAAGGACCTCTAAGATCCGCACCCCGTAGATCGCGCCTGTGGCGCCGGATATGCCGACGATTAATTTTCGCATAGAAATCAACCCGTAAATTCCAAAGTGACCCGCCCTCCATCCCGGACGCGGAGCTCGTCTTTCAGCCGGACCGGAGCAATCACCTCGACCTTGTTTGCCGGATAGCCCTCGACTTCCGGAAGCAGCACGGCGCCTTTTTGCTTCCCTTCAATTTCAACCAAAAAACAGCGCGCCTTACAAAACGAGGGATCCGGAGGGATAATATCAATGCCGCGCATCTCGCTTTTCACCTCCTGCCACACCGCCATCGCTTGGTCGGACTCCAGCCGCAAGTTGAGCGTCGCCGGAAAGGGGGAAAAGCCGAGCCCGTCGCGCAAGGCCTTTTGCACCCAATCCAAAGCCATGAAGGAAGACGCCTGGCCCAAGTCGGAGAAGATAACTCCGGTGATTCTCTTCCCCACCATCCGTCATAATCGAAGATAGAAGATCGAGGATCGAAGATAGCGATCATCCGTCACCCTTCTATCCTCTATCCTCTATCCTCAATCCTCAATCCTCTATCCTCTATCCTCAATCCTCTATCCTCAATCCTCTATATTCCGCTTGCGTGAACTACTTCCCCGACAGAGACTGAGCCTTGCCCCCCCGGCGCACCTTGACGATCTCGGCGAGAATGGAAAGGGCAATCTCTTCAGGGGTTTCCGTGTTGAAATCCAGGCCGATGGGAGCGTAAACCCTCTGGATGACCTCCTCGGCGATATTCTCCTCCTCTTTGAATCTCTGAAAGCATGCCTTGATTCGTCTCCTGCTGCCGATCATGCCGATGTACTTCGCCGGGCCATGAATGATCTCCCGCAGGCAGAGCTCATCGTACTTATGGCCCCGGGTAATAAGGACAATATAGGTTGAGGAATTAATCGGCAACCCCTTCAGCGCCGCCGCCATATCCCCCACGAGAATCTCATCGGCCTCAGGGAACCGCTCCCGGTTGGCGAACAGCATGCGATCATCCATGACGATAACACGAAAATCCAAAACCTTGGCTAATTTCACCAGCGGAACAGCGATGTGACCTGCGCCCACCACAATGATTTTGGGCGGAGCGGGCATCACCTCGAAGAATACTTCTATCTTGCCTCCCGCATCGGGCAACTCCAGGGCCACCGATTTTGATTTCTCTTCCCGCAGGCGATTCTCCGCCTCTTGGAGGATTGCCTGGAGGAGCCCTTCATGACGAATCGTACCGCCCGTGATCCTGCCGTCACGGACGAGACATTTATCGCCCGGCTCCACCCCGCCCTTCTCGCCCGCGTCAATCACGGTCGCCAGCACGGCGGCAGCCCCCTGCTCCTGGATCTGAATCAGTTCTTCGGATAACCGGCTCATTATTTGCCCGCACCCTCTGCGTCACGTTCCTTCCACCAGGGATCGATAAAAACGTTCATAATGCCCCCGCAAACAGCCGGGCTGTCTGAAGAGATGTCGTCAAGGAGATCCACCCGCACCACCCTGGGCTTGCGTGTCCGAATCACTTCGATAGCCTCGCGCTTTACATCCGCCTCTCCACAACCTCCCCCGATCGTTCCCAGAATCTCGCCCCAGGCGGTCACGACCATCTTGGCGCCCACCTCCCTGGGGGTGGAACCGCGCGTCGATACGATCGTGGCTACCGCCAGCGTTTCTCCCTTGTCGAGAAACTCTTTCACCTGATGATAGATCGAATCGGTCTTGCGTCGTTCGATCTCTGCATCTTCATGACATGCCCCTGGACCCGCCATATTTTTTACCTCCTCTCAATTTCATTATTAGTTATTCGTGATTCGTTATTCGTTTAAAAAATTAATACAAACGCATTAAGTCATGTTACATTATCGTCGATCCAGTGTGAGATGCTTCACTGCGTTCAGCATGACAAAAAGAGCGTCATTCTGAGCGCAAGCGAAGAATCTCATTCTATTCAATGTCACTCTGTTTATTTCGTCTGTATTAGTCAACGAGTAACGAGTATACCAGTAACGAATTCACGCTACCATCTTCTGCAGCGTCCTGCCCAAAGCGATCAAGCTGTTGAGATTGTGCACCGACAGAAAGAGATCGAGATAGGGAAGCGCCGCCTGCATCCCCTTACAGAGGGGCTCATAATTCTCGCTCGCCAATAGCGGATTGAGCCATATAATTTTGTGGCAGCGCCGCTTGAGGCTTCTCATCTCCCGCTCCAGGAGCCCCACGTCTCCCCGGTCCCAGCCGTCGCTGATAATCACGACCACGGTCCGATGGGTCACCAGGCTGGGCGCAAAATCCCGGTTGAATGTGCAGAGAGAGCGGCCGATGTTGGTCCCGCCGGACCATCCCAAGATAGAATGGGAAATTCTTTCCAACGCGCTGCCGATGTCCTTGGTACGAATGAGATGCGTAATCCGGCTTAACGAGGTACTGAAGACAAAGGTCTCCACTCCCCAAAGCTCGTTTTGCAGACCGTACATAAACTGGATCAAAAAGCGGCTGTAGCAGTCCATGGAGCCGCTGACATCGCAGAGCAAAACGACCCGGGTCTTTTTGATCCTCCTTTTGCGCGAGAAGAGCTGAATGATCTCGCCGCCGTATTTGATGTTCTTGCGCATGGTCCAGCGCGGATCGATCTCTTCCCCTTTGGCGGCGCGCTTCTTGCGGCGGCTCACCTGCGTCGCGATCTTGGTGGCGATCAGAAGGATCGCCCGGCTAATAGCGCGGCTCTCCTCGATACCCATTTCGCTGAAATCTTTTTTGTGCAGGGCTTCGTGGGGGCTGTACGTGGGCACCGGAAATCGTTCCGCCTCCTCGCTCAGCTTGGCCTCCTGGCTGGCGGCCTGCGCCACAATCTCTTCAAGAGACCCTCCGGCATCGGCAGAGTCTCCGCCTTTCTGCTCCGCAGAGGAGGGCGGCATCTCGACCGATTCCATCGGCGGCTCCTCGAACCCGTGTTCCTGCCAAAAACGATCAAAGACACGGTCAAATAGAGGCATCTCCTCTTTGTCGGAGACCAGATTCGAGCGCAAGACAGCTCGAAAATCGTCCCGGCGCGCGATATCCACCAATTCCAGCGAACGACTGGCATCGATCACCTGACTCAGGCTGACCTTGACGCCCGTCTCTTTGAGAACCCGCCCAAAGGCCAACAGGTTGGCCAGGGTTCCCTCGCCCCGAATGGCGGCAAAGCGATCCACTGCTTTGAGAATGGCCTCGTCGGAAATCTGCATGGTCTAGGCCGACAGTTCAGGTAGATCCTTGAGCATTTGATCCAGCGCCAGCCGCTTGCCCGTCAACTCCTCTTTCAGGTGGTGGAGATCCTCTTTATATTTGAAAATGCATCCCATGGTCTCTGCCAAAGTTTTTTCATCCACCTCTTGGCGGTTAAGCGCGATCAGGGCCGCGGCCCAGTCGAGAGTTTCCGCCACCCCGGGCCGTTTGTAAAAATTCATCTGCCGCACCCGCTGCATAAAGGAACAGATCTGCTTGGCCAGATGATCCCGGACCTCGGGAAATTTCGTCATGACGATCTCGTATTCTTTTTCGAAAGTCGGGTAATCTATCCAGTGGTACAGACAGCGGCGCTTCAGGGCGTCGTGAATTTCCCGCGTGCGGTTGGAGGTCAAAAAAACATAGGGCCGGAGCTTGGCGCGGATGGTTCCGATCTCGGGTATGGTGATTTGAAAGTCGGACAGCACCTCCAGCAAGAACGCCTCGAATTCCATATCCGCGCGATCAATCTCATCGATCAGAAGGACGGGGGGTTTCGGTCCGTCGCTCTGAATAGCCTCCAACAAGGGCCTCTTGACCAGATACTCCTCAGAGAAGATCTCCGTCTCTACGACGTCACGGTCTCCGCGCCTTAACTCTTCCAGCTTGATGCGCAGCATTTGCTTGGGATAGTTCCACTCGTAGAGCGCGGTATTGGCGTCCAACCCCTCATAGCATTGGAGGCGGATTAATTTTGTCTCCATGACCTCGGCCAGCACCTTGGCGATCTCGGTCTTGCCCACACCGGCTTCCCCTTCGAGCAGAACCGGCTTGCCCATGGCGATTGAGAGGTAGACCACGGTGGCGAGGGAGCGATCGCAAATGTATCGCTGCCCCCGCAGCGCCTCCTGGATCTTTTCAATCGTAAGCTTTTTAGGATTCACGGATATCCTCGTATCAATCGTTAAATGGAAGTGAGTTCAAGAGGAGTGGAGATTCAAATCCTTTAAGGAATGAAGAATGGCTTCCAGCACGCCTCCGGCAATGGCCCTCGCCTTATCCGAAATCAAATAACAGTACTCCCTTTCTCCCCTTGGATCAATGTCCCCGGCCTTCATCCCCTCCTCGACCAGGATGCCGTCTTTGAGCAGCCCGCGCAAAACCCCCTGGATCTGAGCGCGAACAGGATAGCCGTTGACCTGACCTACGAGATCCCCTGCCTGCACCAGATCCCCGATCTCATGCAGCGCCTTGAACAACCCCTTTTGCGGAACCCGGAGCACCCTTTCCTCGCTGTAACCTCCGACCGGGGCTGGGATACCCGTGTCTTGCTCGGCCTCTCCTTCCCATAGCGCCCGCCCCAGGTTGTGACCCCGATTGCTCTCCACCACTGCATGCACATTCAATCCGGCCTTGAAGCCCGGTCCCACGCCAATCACCAACGGGGCATGAGACTTATCAGTGCCGGTGTTTTTCTTCGCCAAAATGGCGTCGACAAGAACCTCCGGCCGTAGGGCCTCCCGGACCTTGGCATCAGGGTCGACAAAGAGCGGGATACCCTCACTCTCCCAAACCCGGTAAGCCTCCTCGGGAGAAGAAACTCTAACCGCCTCTACTCCCTCTATGGCGTGCCTCCCCGTGAAGACCGCCTCGGCAAAAGCTACCGTGCGACGGACCGTAGTCGGCGCCGCTACCTCGGTAATCAATACCCTCATGTGGCAGCGGTTGAGACGGTGGACGATACCACTGGCCATCTCCCCGCCACCGCGAACGAGCACCTTTAACCCAACGAAGTCTAGCGCCATAATTTAAAGTTTACTTTAGCAGACCCACATAGGCAACAGGCTGCGAGGTTCGTTCGGGGACTTACCTCGCTCGCCGAAGGCAATAGGTTCGCTCGGGAGCTGACTCGCTCCCCGAAAGCAATAGTGCAGCGGTTAATCCGAAACTCCACGTCTGGTGCTTTCGGGTCGCTCCGTCAGGCCCCTCGCTCTTGGAAGAACCGCCGGAGGTGGATCGAAAGATCGATGCACCAGTCGTGGAGCTTCAAGCGTATATTCAGGTGCAGCGTACCACAACTCTATTGCATCGATCTTGAGAGACACCTTCGGTGGTGAGCACCACTCCAAGACAGGCAGGCCCCAACCTCCATTGACCGCGACCGGAAGGCTCTCTTCCCCGAGACACGTTTTGGCCGCAGCCGAGAGCGCGCTCCCCGAGGGAACTTGGCCAAGCCACTCCTGTATCTGCTATTTCCTTCGATACCTCTCCACTGCCGGGTTGACCCTCACCTTTTTTCCGCCTTCCCAAATATAGAAACCCCTCCCGTTCTTTATCCCGTTCGAACCCGTCTCTACCAGCCTCCTTAGGAGAGTGGGAGGTCTGTAACTGGGGCCTAACTCCTTTTCCAAGACCTCGGCAATCGCCAACGTCGTGTCCAGCCCTACGTAGTCCAAAGTTGTAATCGGACCCATCTTGTGCCCCAGACAGAGAGTCGTCTTATCCGCGTCCTCGCAGCTCATAACTCCTTCTTCGACCACTTTTACGGCTTCCGCCAGAAAGGGGACAAACATGCGGTTAATCCCGAACCCGGCCTTATCCTCGGCCAAGATCGCTTCTTTCCCCAGCTCCTGGCAGAAGGCAACAACGGTTTGCCAGGTCTGCTCGGAAGTCAAAAAGCCGCGAATCAGCTCACATCCAGGCTGGACCGGAACAGGATTCATAAAGTGCATCCCCATAAATTGATCGGGAAGGGCGTAAGAGCTGCCCAGACGCGTGATTGAGATCGACGACGTGTTCGAGACAAAAATTCCCCGGTAGCCCATCCCGGTCAGCGCGGCAATAACCTCTTTTTTGGCCGCCTCATTTTCTATAACGGCCTCAATCAGGATCTCCCGATCGAGCAGACTTTCGCGCTCTATCGAAGGGTGAATCAGAGAGAGGATTCGGTCCCGCCGGGCGCCATCGATGCCTTTTTCCCCGGAGGATTTCCGGTGGCTTTCCACCAACCGATCGAGACTATCCTGGATGCGTTTCATCCCTCTCTCAACGATATCTGAGCTCACATCAACCACGACAGTATCGAAGCCTTGAGTCGCAGCAACCTGAGCTATACCGCTGCCCATCAGGCCGATGCCAATCACTCCCACCTTATGAATCCCCGAACTCATAGAACCTCCTCATAATTTCCGATTCTGCTGAAGAATGGCCCCTGAATGTCACCCTGAACCCTTCGCCTTCTGTCATCCTGAGCGCAGCGAAGGATCTCGTCCTACTCAGGGCAGGCTCCGTGAAGGGTCTCAAGTCTTGGAAAACACGAGATTCTTCGCTTTGCTCAGAATGACAGACCGGCTTGATAGGGGGTTTTTCAGCGGAATCAATTTCCGTTGTCGGACCCTTTATCCCTTGAACCCTTAAACCCTTGACCCCTTTAACTCTTTATGTTGAAGCCTCGCGCCATATTTTTGCCAAATGTTTTCGAACCGCTTGAGAATCTCCATCGTAGGAGTCTCGAATTCTTCCATTGTGATCGTCATCTCAATCAAAAACCGTACGGCTCCTTCGATATCCTTGAGATGAACAACCTCCGGCGCGAGCCGCTTATTGCCCTGGTTATGGTAGTTACGGAGCGGGACCGCGATTCCCCCAGCGATATATCCTCTCAATTGATAAGGCGTCGCCTCGCAGGTTCCTCCATCCATAACCCTTCGCTGGTAAAGAAAATAGCGGGCTTTCTTTTGTGTCTCCCGCGCCACATGGTCCATAAAGAGAACCATCTGATGATGGAACATGCTCGTCCGGTCCCCAAGACGGATTACCGGCCCGCCGCCCAAAACCACACCCGGCAGAGCCTTGCTGGTCTCAACGGAAATGATCCTGGTGGAGGCGGGGAAAAAACCGCTCTGAATCATCCCCAGGGTGCCGATAAAACCCTGCTCTTCGGCGCGAGTGAAGATGCCTCTGATCCCGTTCCGGATTCCTTTTTTCTTTAACTCTTTCAGGACGTAAAGTATAACAGCACAGCCAACCAGATCGTCCGCTCCTTTAGTGTATATCAGCTCCCCACGCCGGCGAAAGGGAACCAAATCCCACGTGCCGAAATCTCCCCGGGCCGCGCTGCCCTTAATGCGCAGCGTCATTTTTTCAACCCGTCCTTGAGGGTTTTTCGAAACCCTTTCCACCACCCCCCGTGCGCCGACCGCGCCGGTGAACTGATCGTAAATGACAACCCGGGCGCCAATAAAATATCTCGCATCCACGCCCCCGAACCAGTCGGCCTCCACGCGATTTCCTTTAACCCGGGCGATCTCAAAACCGGGATGATCCATGTGGGCGACATAGGCCATTGAATTTTTCTTATCGCCACCGCCGGCAACGATGTTCCCATAGCTGTCCTGTTGAAAATCGATATCGGCTTTTTTTAGCTCTTGGCAGAGAAACGATCTCACGAAATGCTCGTGAAAGGGCGCTGTTGGCAGAGGGAGAATCTTCCCTAGCAGATTCAGCAGGTCAGAACGGGTCGCCACAGTCTTTAACTCCTACCACCCGACAGGGGAGATGTAAAATTCCCTCAGAGAGGGTATTCCCCATCGAACGGCGATACGGAGGCAGAGATCAAGAATCGCAAGCTGCCGGTCAAATTTATAAACCCGGAGCTGGGGAAGGTCTATACGTTTACGAAATAGAGCTCAGCCGGCGCGGGGAGCTAGTGTAGTGTCCCTAACGCTTCTTTACATTAGCAGGATGCTGAAAAAGGTTTTACGTGTCACCCTGAACGAAGTGAAGGGTCTCATGTATTTGAAAAGGCGAGATTCTTCGCTTCGCTCAGAATGACAACCAAAGTCAAGGGATTTATGGGACACTATACTAGAGCAATCCAAAGGAAAGAATTTTTAAGATCGACCGCCATATTTCTTGAGGCGCCGATTCCGGTCCCGCAACCCCCGTCTCGTCACTTACCTCCCTCACTGCTTCGGTAACTCCTTGAGGCGGTGAGGAAACCTCTCCATTGACCCTAGTGGCAAGCTTGATCCCCTGGATACGACCTTCCGCGCCGGGCGCGCCCTTTTCCCCAGGCAGATCAGGCGGCCTCTGAAGAACGCCGGATTGCTCTGCGGGCGTTTTTCCCGATTTCTGTTCGCCGCCGGGAGAAGCAGGCTTTTGAGGAATGGGATTTTGTTCCTCCTGAGCCCTTGTCCTCTCTTTTCTCATCCTCTCAATCTCCCGCGTTACGGTTGAGAGCTTTTCTTTGAACTCGTCCGTGACGCTCTTCGCCTCTTCACGATTGCGGATCACACGAGGGGTAATGAGCATGATCAATTCGGTGCGGTCGATTTCGTCCGTGGTCGTGCCGAAGAAGCGACCTATAACAGGAATATCCATGAGATAGGGAATGCCGGTCCGGCTGCGGCTTTTGCGATCGGCTATAATTCCCCCTATCGCCAGAGTCTCGCCATCCTGAACCACCGCCGTGGTCTCCGCATCCCGCGTGTCAAAAGAGGGGAATGAGTCCTGCCCTACGCGGACATCGGGGCCCCGCTGACTTACCTCCGCCTTGATCTGGAGATGCACGAGCCCTTGAGTGTTGACCTGCGGAATAATCGTCAAAATTCTTCCCGTGTTGCGATACTGGATGGTTGTGCTGGAAGTGATGGTGCCACCGCTCACCGGGGACTGAACTGTACCGGTCGGTATCGGCTCCTCCGTGCCCACCTGGATTCTGGCTGGACGGTTGTCAGTCGCAAGCACAGTCGGAGAGGAGAGAACTTTTACGCGCGAATCCGTCATCAGGGCGTTAATAAAAGCGCGGACATCACCACCGGTGCCGATCACGGCACTCAAAACCGCCGGACCCGGTCCACCGGCGGCGGGTACCGCTGTTCCCAGGCCAGTGAGGATGGAGGCACGCGATCCAAACGCACGATCAAAGATTCGAACATCTCCCCCCTTCCTCAGAATCTCGTACTCCAAACCAAATTTTTCATTGTCTGCCAGCGTCACCTCCGCCACCAACACGTCCAACAAAACCTGACGCGGAATGATATCGAGCTCTTTGAGTATGTTCTTGATGTTCTGAAACTCCTGCGCCGTGCCATAGATTATCAGCGAGTTGGTCGCCGGGTCAGGCACAACGCGCAGTTGCTCCTGAGGTCTGGCCGCAGGCTGAGTCGGAGCCGCAGGGGCCACGGCAGGCGGCCTTGGGGCCGCAAGGGGAGGCTGCGCGGGCAAAGGGACGGCAGCAAAAGCGCCAAAAGGCGAGCTTTGGGTTCCTGGTGTAGGAGCGCTCCCGCCGAGCGGTGGAAGCGAAGGACGAGGAGCGCCTGGCGCTCCCGGGGCGGTCGGGGCTCCCCTGTGAAGATCTTGCAGCGTCCTGGCCGGCTCCCTCCTGCCGGCCGAGGGTTGTCCGAGGACCTGATTCAATATGTCCGCCAGCTCTGTCGCCTTACCGTTCTCGACCGGATAGATGAAGATTCTTCGTCCCGGACCCTCTCCAACCGCGTCGATCCGTTCGAGCCAGCGCTTGGCATAGGTCCAGGCCGCTTCGCTGTGGCTGATCACCAAAAGCTGATTGATTCTTGGAATGGCAAGGAACTGAGCAGCAAAACCCTCAGCCTGGGCTGCCGATGAGGCATAGAGCTGCATGATCTTTGTCATCTCAGACGCCAGCTCCTCAGCGCTGGCTACCTTGGGCTGGTAAATTTCCATCCGTGTCCCGGTAAAGGTACTGACATCAATCAAGTCTCTGATCTCCATGAGACGCTGGATGTTCGAAGGAAGATCGACAATAATGAAAAAATTCCCCCGTGGATAATCCAGGATCTCACCCCCGGGGGTAACAAAAGGAGAGAGCAGTTTCTTCATTTCTGCTACGGAGAAAAAGCGCACCGGCACCACCTGGAGGGCATAGCCATCCTCTTTTCCCTGCCCTACCGGCCGAACCAACCCCTTGCCGTCTTTAATGAGGGAAATGCGGTACATGTCACCGCTCTTGACCGCTACCGCGCCGTTAATGCGCAGCACCTGATGAAAGATGGGAAACAGATCTTCTTTCTTAAGCGGGTCGGCGCTGTAAATCGTCACCGTCCCCTTAACCTCGGGATCAATGGTGTAGGTGAGCTTTAAATGCTGCGCTAAGACATGAACCACCTCAACCAGCTCGGCGCGATTGAAATTAAGAGAGACCATGTCGGCTGACCGGGCAACCGTCGGGGCAGGAAGCAAGCGGCGTTCTGGAACCCGCGCAGGCGGTGTCGCTTGTGGCGTAGAGGGGGTTTCCCTAGCCGGCGGCGCTACCGGAGGCTGGACTTGTTTCTGCGGCGGAGTCAGAGTAGGCGTTTCTTGCCCTGCGATGGGTACCGGCGTAACGGTAATCGCCGTCAGTAGAAAGACCGAAAGCAACAAAATAAATTTTCTTGCCATCGTTGCCTCCTTAGAAATCATCGAGGGACCGGAGGAGCAGGGAGATTTTGCCTCCGGGGGATGCTGGGCGCTACCCCTGGCCTGGGCGGTATCGCCCCTGCCGGGCTTTGCGCGGGTTGCTCACCTTTACGGAAAAAATCGAGGGCCACTTCCACTTGGGAGCTCCCCTTGGAAAAAACCACTTTCCTCTCGTGGATCTCGGAGAGCTTAAATCCTTCCACCGTGTCACCTAACCTAAGCCGGAGTTGATCCGGCTGACCTGCCGGGCTTTTTGCCGCTGATGGCGGAGAATCAGACGGCGACCGCAATATCGCATAACGGCTACTACCCAAGATCACGGTCCCCATGAGGACCATGCTTCTTATCCGCCTAACGGCGGCCGCTGAAGCCTCTGTCTCTTGAGTTCTACCCGCTCCCCTCTCCGGGTCGAAGAGATTCTTGTCAATAATGTTTTTCGTGCTCACCAACTGCTGCCGTGGAATTTCCTTCTTTGGCTCCTCACTGACCGTAGCTACCTTCGCTTTTGCCGGCTTTGGGAGATCCCATGGCCCTTTCTGCCAAAGGTTATAGGTCCTAGCCCCGACAAAAACAATAGCGGCTAAGAGCAAGAGGATAAGTAGTGAAGAACGCTTAAGAATCCCCTGTCCTCCTCAGCCAAGCTGTACAGAAGCCCAATTTACTTCCGAAAACGCGCGAGGTCAAACGGTCATAAGGATGGACTCGCCAGGGACCGAAGATGAGGAATGAACGGGCACTACGATGATGCGGCCTGAGATTCTCTGTCTTCCCCCAGGAAATAGCGTCGAGCCTCGTGCCGATTTCTGACTCCGAGTTTACCAAGGATATGCGTGACGTGGTTCTTTACCGTCTTTTCGCTGATGTGAAGCTGGAAACTGATTTCCTTGTTGCTCTTATCTTGGGCAAGCACAGAAAGGATTCTCAGCTCCTGTCGGCTAAGCCTTCGCAGCTTTGCCCTTCCGTTGTCGGCCCCGTTTAAGAACGTTTGAAAAATCCCGCGTGGGAGCCTCGGGTCAAGCCAAAGACCTCCCGCCATAAGTGTATCGATAGCCTCTGAGAGCTCGGTCAAAGGCGCTCGGTTCGTCAGATACCCATGAACGCCACCTGTAGCAGCTTCAAGAGCAGCTTCCTCCTCTGAGTAGCCTGTTATGACGAGGATTCGGGTTGTTGTGCATTGACGACATACCTCGTTGCAGAATTTGGACAAGCGACCGAGGCCGTGCATCTTGTAATGTAAGATTACAACATCGGGACAATGGCGTGTTAGCATATCCATGATTTCGACCCCATCCCCAGCTTCACTTACCACCACCTCGGCGCCGCCCTGCTTTCGGTTGAGATGCTCCCGGACCGCCTGACGCAGAAGTATATGGTCGCCCGCCAAAAGTATCCTAGTAGGCAAATAACCCCCAAGGTCCCAATAAAGACTTAAAAATGAGACCTCTACATACTTTACTTTGCTGGAGAGTACAAGGTAAAAATAGTGATCGCTATAAGCTATAATTGGTTGAGAGGCGGGTCAGCTCCTGTCAGGGTGCCCTCCCTGCCTTTTTGTCATCGCCAAAAAAACTAAGAGGAGATAAAAAATCATGAAAAGAATCTTCGGAAGTCTTATCTTGGCGTTTCGAACTTCCCCTAGGAGCATGCCTTCAGCTGCGTGGATTCGCCCGCGCCGGGCCGTTGCCTGGGGCGCAGTTGTGGTGCTCACGCTGGCGCTGCTCGCGGCGAGGGCCGAGGCCTTCAGCGATGGTAGTTTCGAAGCCGCGGCGCCGGGAACGGTGGGAAGCCCCTGGACAGTGGGCGGCGGCGGCATGAATTGGGTATCGGATTGGCAGCCTTCCCCCGACGGTAGCGCGCATGCAATTGACCTGAACAAGGATACGATCGGCGGCATTGGGGGTACGATCGCCCAGACTTTTGACACGGTGTCCGGGCAGGCGTACACAGTGTCGTTTTCCCTGGCTGGGAACCCTGAGTGTTTGTTCGATGCTGGCAACGATCTCGACAAGACCGTGACGGCCACGGCCGGCGCTGGGTCCTTGACAACTACATTCAACGTCGCTGGCCGCAGCATCTTCAACCTGGGCTGGCGAGAAGAGTCCTTCAGCTTCACGGCAAGCGCCTCCTCCACAGAGCTCAAGTTCGAAAGCCTCGAGACCGGCCGTTGTGGCCCGTTGGTAGACAATGTCCGGGTTGAGGTAACAGCGCCGTTCGTCTTCTTCTGGGCAGACTGGACGGGCGGGGATCTCGACGCGTCGGCTGGGTTCGAGGGAGTCGGAACGATCACAACACCAACTTCCGTGGTCACTGTGACCTACACGAACCCACAGGGGATCTACTTCTTTCAGCCTAGTGGTGGGACAGACTATTATGCGAACGGTCTCTTCGGGACTACCAGGAACCCCGCGACCTCTCCCTACACGAGTAACCTAGTCGCGAACATCCCGACGGGCACGGACATCGTCGCTCTGAAGTTCGCCGGTACGCAGACGCTGACGTTCTCGGAACCGGTCGCCAACCCTGTGTTCGCCTACGTGAGCCTCAACGGCAACGGCTACGCGTTCGACAAGGACTTCGAGATCCTGAGTTTCGGAGACCCTTCCAATGGCAATGACTGTGGTTACTGGGGTTGCGGCACCTCGTTCAAGAACGTCGTCGACCTGGGCGGTGGAAACTTCGAGTACCAGTTGCTGGGAACGGGAGAGCCCCACGGGACCATCCGCTTCCTCGGGACCTTCAGTTCCGTGTCCTGGCGGAGCCTCAGCAACGAAACCTGGAACGGGTTCACAGTCGGCATTCTTGGAACGTCAGCCGAAGTTCCTGACTCTGATGGCGATGGACTGACCGACGTTGAAGAGGGCACGTTGGGCACGGACCCGAATAACCCGGATACTGATGGCGACGGCATCAGCGACGGTGACGAGGTGGTGGCGGGCACAGACCCGTTGACCCCGGACAACCAACCGCCGGACGCCATCTGCAAGAACGTGACGACGAACACCGCTCCAGGAACCTGTTCCGCAAACGCGAGCGTCGATAACGGGTCCTTCGACCCGGATGGAACCATCGTGAGTTCAGTT
>Ga0209212_1001743_pt1 | contig 33772 bp, 35 predicted proteins | sample RifGroC2_FD_183996 | JGI IMG/M metagenome (GOLD analysis project Ga0209212, IMG submission 183996) | Groundwater microbial communities from Rifle, Colorado, USA - Groundwater C2 (SPAdes) (version 2) | ecosystem: Environmental > Aquatic > Deep subsurface > Groundwater | place: Rifle, Colorado...
CCCCACTCCAGGTCGTGGTAATCACGATACAGCGGGTCGCTGCCTGCCCAGGCACAGCGGATTTCAGAAGATTTCTCTTTCATCGAATATCCTTTGAATAAAGCCTGAATCCGTGATTCCGAAACGCCGAAGCGCGCGGAATGCTGGTGTTGACCGTCGTTTACTCCGGAACAAGTCTGTTGCCCAGGGCGTCCTCCGTCGAACAGTAACTTTGCCAGGGAAAGCTAAAACATAAGGCGTTCCGGGCAAGTGAAGGCGTGAAGGCATCACGGATTCAGGTAAAAATAATCAGACCGTCATTGTTTTCAATCTCCAAAACAGGTTTGCACACTCCGGGCGCTTTCAATCCAGTAATGATCCAACGGTACTGTCTTGCGTTTCCCGACAACGTCCTTGAGCGCTACCGGCTTGACCCCATCGCCCCGTACAGCAACCATAACGCCGAAATCGCCTTTGTTGATCAGGTCAGCACAGGCCGTGCCCAGGCGTGTGGCCAGCAGGCGATCGCCTGCCGAAGGGATTCCACCGCGCTGCAGGTACCCCAGAATGGTGAGGCGTGATTCCAGACCGGTGAGTCCTTCCAGCTGGTGCGCCAGATGCAGGCTGTTGCCAGGCTTGTTGCCGGCAGCAACCTCTTGAGCCTGCTGTTTTTCTGCTTTTTTCTTACTGTCCTTGTTTTTGCCATCCCCATGCTGTTTGGCGGCAACTTCTTTGGAAATAGCCCCTTCGGCCATGGCCACAATGCTGAAGCCCTGGCCGCTGTGGCTGCGGCGCAGAATTGCCGAGGCCACCTTCTTGACATCGTACGGAATTTCCGGAATCAGGATGACATCGGCCCCACCGGCAATGCCCGCCCCCAGAGCCAGCCAGCCAGCCTTGTTTCCCATCAGCTCCAGAACAAGAATGCGATGATGGCTATGGGCTGTACTGTGCAGCCGGTCGATCGCCTCCGTGGCAATGCCGAGAGCGGTATCATAGCCAAAGGAGACATCGGTCATGGCCACGTCATTGTCGATCGTTTTGGGCAGCGTAATTACATTCAGTCCATGCTTCATGAGATGATAGGCGTTTTTTTGCGTCCCGCCGCCCCCCAGGCAGACCAGCGCGTCCAGGTGGTGCCTGTGGTAATTGTCGACAATAACCTCTGTCATGTCCATCAGCTTTCCGGCAACGGGCATGGCATAGGGCTTGTCCCGACTGGTGCCCAGGATAGTGCCTCCCAACGTAAGAATGCCTGACAGCGCCGCTGAATCCAGCAGCTCCGTCCGGTTTTCCATCATCCCGCGGAAACCGTCACGGAACCCGATCACCTTCATGCCGTAACGTCCCAGAAGGGCCTTGCCGATGCCCCGGATAGCCGCATTCAATCCGGGGCTGTCGCCACCGGAAGTTAAGATGCCGATCATCTTGCTCATGGATTGCTGTCCTTTCTGCCATCAGATTTGAACAAGCAGAGGAATGGAGTTTAGAGAAGCTTCGACAGATCTGGATTATAATCAACATTGAATCAAAAACCTTATGTGGCTGTTATAACACGAATTATTACAAAAATAACACAAATTGCATGAGCAGCGACTTTCACTATTTTGCGTTATTAATCAGCATGTTACCGCAATACTATGCCCGATTGTCTACGGGGGGCGTGGTCATACTGTTACGATAAAGACAGCTGAATACCAGCGTCATCAGCAATGTCACTGCTCCGGCCGCGATAAAACCGTTGCGGAAGCTGGTCTGGCGGATTACACCTCCCATTATTGCGGAACTCAGCATCATGCCGAGATAGATACAGCTGTTGTAAAGTCCCATGCCCAAACCGCGCTGTTTGGGCGGCATCACGACCACCACCATTGCGCTCAGGGCGGTGAAACTGATGCCCATACCACCTCCCAGCAGCCCGGCAGACAAAACCAGGCCGACTTCGGAGCTGCTGACCCCGGTCAACCCCAGTGCAACACCGCAGACAACCAACCCGATGGCCGACATGACGCCGCGATCAACCCGGTCGCTCAGGTGGCCGAAGGGTATGCGCAGCAGTACGTTCACCAAAGCCTGGGCAGCAAAGATAATCCCGACCTGATCCACATTCAGGCCGTTGGAGCTCGCATGCAGCGGCAGAAACGAGATAAACATGCCGAAACCAAAGCAGCCACCCAGGGTGCCGGTCAGGGCCGCCATCAACTGCCGATTCTCCAGCAGTCCGGTCGATATATGGCCGGACTGCTCCGCAGCATGATTTTCAGGACCGTCGTATCTTACTGTGGGTAAAAATGCTATTACTGCCAGAAAGGCAAGGAAGATCAGGCTTCCGGAAACGACAAACACCTGTCTGATACCAATGATACGCCCGAGCAGACCGCCAGCCGCCGGACCGATGGTCATGCTGAGGTAAACCGCAGTGGTGTACCAGCTATAAGCGCGCCCCAGGTGGGAGCGAGGCGTGACCATGGCCACCGCCGACATCATGGTGGGAGTAAAGGCAGACAGACCAATACCGAACACCAGATAGACCGCGCCCAGCATCAGCGGGCCATTGCTCAGGGGGATCATAAACGAGGACCCGCTCATAAGAACGAGTCCGGTTAACAGTACCGGCCGATTGCCGATTCTGTCCGACAGCAGGCCGGCGGGAACCGCCAGCAAACCGGCCGACAGCATGAAAGCGGCGTTTATCAAGCCGATTTGCGTGGTCCCGGCTCCCAGGCCCGCCGCGAAAAGCGGCAGAACCGGGATGCGCATATACACACCCAGAAAACAGGTCAGGCCAATGGCGCAGCAGATAAGCACCTGAACAGCATGGCTGGTGACAGGAATCTTTTCTTCATGCAGTTGACTGTCAAAGGAGGAGGAGCGATTTTCTGTTTCAGGCATATATCACCGGTTGAGAAACGCCATCATGTAGTCCGGATAACGCTCGCCGCTTGCGGCTCCCTTGGGCAGCAGTTCGGCGATATCCGCCATCTCTGCTGCGCCGAACTTCACCGCTCCGGCGGCGATATTCTCCTCCAGGTATTTCCTGCGCTTGGTACCCGGAATCGGCACGATGTCATCCCCCTGCGCCAGCACCCAGGCCAGGGCCAGCTGCCCGGGGGTAACCCCTTTTTTCTCGGCAATGGCCTTGACCCGCTCCACCAGCTCCAGGTTCTTCACAAAGTTATCGCCCTGAAAGCGGGGGGAATTTCTGCGGTAATCGTCGGCGACGAAATCATCTGGACTTTTCAGCTGCCCGGTCAGAAAACCGCGTCCCAATGGGCTGTAGGCCACAAAACCGATACCCAGTTCCCGCAGGGTCGGCAGCACCTGTTCTTCCATGTCACGGGTCCAGAGCGAATACTCGCTTTGCAGTGCCGTAACCGGATGCACGGCATGGGCGCGACGGATGGTCTGGACACCAGCCTCGGACAGTCCGATAAAGCGGATTTTTCCGGCTGACACCAGATCGGACATGGCCCCCACGGTTTCCTCGATCGGCACCTCGACATCCACCCGGTGCTGGTAGTAAAGGTCGATATGATCCACTCCCAGCCTTTTCAGCGAGTCATCGCAGGCCGAACGGACATACTCAGGCCTGCCGCTGATACCGGTAACCGGAGCCCAGCCGCCTTTGACCGGCTTACTGCGTATGATGCCGAACTTGGTAGCAACCACCACCCGGTTTCGGCGCCCCTTGATCGCTTTACCTATAAGTTCTTCGTTGGTGAATGGTCCGTACATGTCGGAGGTGTCCAGAAAATTCACTCCCAGATCCAGGGCGCGATGGATGGTGGCAATGGACTCCTCCTCGTCCCGCTGGCCGTAAAAATCAGACATCCCCATGCAGCCCAACCCCTGAGCTGATACGGTCAATCCTTGTGATCCCAGCATTCTTTGATCCATGTCAATTCTCCTTTTGCGTCTTTCTGTTTAAACTTCATGCGCAGGAAGATCATGATCAGCCCCCCCCCAGCCGACACAGCGATTATGCTCAACCGGCAACAGGCTACTTCTTCAGGTTTGCAGATGTCAAGGCTGGATAATCGTGATAACAACAAATAATGCAATGTTTCAATTGTCCGGCAACGTGACCAGCAATACCTACCCACGACCTGACCATGCCCCTGCAATAACCCCCAGCACCACAAGCAGGCAGCCGGAAAGCTGCATCGACGACAGTGGTTCATCAAGTACAAGGTATGACAAGACAACGGCGCTTACCGGCATGGCAGCTGTAGTGATGCCGGCGGTTATGCCGCTGACCGAACCGACCGCTCCGGTCCAGAGGAGATAGGCTACCACTGTGGCAACGGCACCATAGTAGAGAATTGCCAACAGGTCGGCGGTCGTCGGCACTGCCGGATGGCACAGGAGATCCATAAGCGCCAGGGGAGAGACCATGACCAATGCACAGAAGACCAGTACCACGGTATTGGCTGTCGCGGAAACTGTGGCGGCAATCCTCTTACGCCAGATTGAAAACAGCCCTTCGCTGATAACCGCTCCGAAGACCAGGATGCCCCCCCACGACATACCGCTTATCACAGTTCCGCCCGCATCTGCCCGGGCAAGCCCGGCAGCACCAACCATGGCGCAGAGCACACCGATACTGGAAAGTATCGCTGGCCGCTCCCCCAGAATGAGCCATGAGAGGATGGTGAGAACAGCTGGTGAGGTGCCGGTAATTATCCCGGCCTGAGCCGCGCCGATGGTGCGCAGACCGCTCAACATCAACACACGGAACAGCACTATGCCGCACATCCCTTGGAGGAAGAGATAGATCCATTCCCTAGGCACAAGACCTCGGATCTCTTCCCGTTTTGCCAGGCACACGGCAGCATGACGATCAGTGCAACCAGCAACGTGGCAAAGGTCGTCAAAAACACCGGAAAATTGCCAGCCAGCCGTTTGCCAACGACCACCGAGCTTCCGGCCAGCGCCATTGCCACTACCAGTTGAATCGTTGCCTTCCTGTTTCCCGGATGGGACATGGTCAATCCTTTCTGTAATCAGGTAGACAGACTGACGATTACAGGAAAACTTTCTTCAGCCTTTCTTCTTCTTGACCATAAGACATCAAAGTGGTTCAATACAGGTCCAGTTATATGATTTGTTATGGTGCCACTTGGAGATCCCATGATCCATATCAAGCTTGAAAGAAAATCGTCCACCCCCATGATTCGTCAGATTTACGGCGGGATACGGGCACAGATCCTTTCCGGAATCATTCCTGAAGGAAGCCGACTTCCTTCAAGCCGGGAGTTGGCCGAACATCTGGGGGTTTCGCGCAATGTGGTCATGGAGGCCTTTGAGATGCTCTATTCGGAGGGTTTCACCACATCGCGCCACGGTTCCGGCACTTATGTCGCACCAGGGACAAGCTACCCGGTAGCAGCTGTTGGACAAGGCATTCAGGCGGAAACGGTTTCAATGGGATATGAAAGTCCGCAGGGGATAATCAATTTCAAGCCAGGCACGCCCGATCTGCGTGAGTTTCCGCTGCGAGCCTGGCTGCAGGCCGTTAAGACGGCCTATCTGCATCCTGTCAATGACACAATGGGATACGGACAGCCGGAGGGGAGACGAGAACTGCGCCAGGCGATCCATGATTATGTGGTCGGTCAGCGGGGGGTGGCATGTCACCCTGACCAGATCATCATTACTGCCGGAACCACCCAGGCCATCGGTATTGCCTGTCATCTGCTCCTGAGAACCCGTCGCAACGTCGTACTGGAAGACCCCATCACCAGGGATATCCAGTTGATAGTCCGGGGACTGGGAGGGGTAATCCACCCGACATCAGCCGATGACAACGGCATGGTGGTTGACGAACTTCCGGAGGATATTCAGCCGGCCTTTATCTATGTCACACCTTCGCACCAGTTCCCGCTGGGGGGAACCCTACCCATTCAGCGCAGAATCGCTCTGCTGGAGTACGCGCAGAGAACCGGTGCTTATGTGATCGAGGACGACTACGACAGTGAATTCAGGTTTGACGGGCCACCGCTCAGTTCGTTGCACGGCCTGGCTCCAGACCGGGTGGTGTATATCGGCACCTTCAGCAAAACCCTCAGTCCCGCCCTGCGCACCGGTTACCTGATCCTGCCACGGACCCTGATCAGCGAGGGGCGCGGCAGAAAATGGCACTGCGACCTGCATAACGAAACCCCGACCCAGCTGGCTCTGGCCCTTTTCATTACCCAGGGGGGATATCTGCGCCATCTGGCGCGGATGAAACGGCTTTACGCCGGGAAACGGATTGTTGTTGAACAGGCTTTGGGCGAGAATTTCGGCGACCAGGTGCAAATAATGGGGAGCGCCACGGGGCTGCATCTGGCAGCCCGATTTATCGGGGTCGATTTCACATCAGTGTTGCTTGCGGAAATAGAAAAATCGGGGGTGAGGGTCTATCCGGCAGAGGCCCATGCCATCAGGCCGGGGCGGCTGGGCGACACTCTGATAATCGGCTATGGGAACCTGAGCGAGGGGCAGATCGAACAGGGGATACGGATACTAGGCTGTGTGATGGGTCGAAAGAAGGACACGATCAAATAGCCTTCCTGAATACGTTGATTCACCACTTGGCAGACAGTTTGTAGTTGTAGTTTGCCAGATAGTCGCATAGTGCGGCTTTGGTGCGTTCCTGGCACGATATATAGGCAAAGAAATCCTGCGCTGAATCGAACAGGAAAAACGACTCCCCGTAAAACTCGTTTACCTCGGTCAACAGACCTGGAAGTCATTGGGCACAGTGCCATAGGTAATGCCCGGCTCACTGTATAGATCATCCCATTTCATATCAGGCCCCCCAGTTACGGCAAAGACACCAACCTGGCGTCCTCAAATCCTTCAGCCACCGCTGTAACAGCCGGCTGCTGGCGACGAGCTCCCTGACGACGAAAAGGTTGACAGCTCCTTTTTGACTTCATCGGAACCACAGGCAGGGCATTCAATCATCTGTGCTGCGGATAATCTTTGCAATTTTTCAAAGCGGATACCGCATTTTAGACAACTATATTCGTAAATCGGCACTGCACACCTCCTGCATAAACATTCAGATATTTGAATACTATACCACTATCAATTTGTCATGACAATGTCCGTCAACAAACGCCTTGGCATCCGGGTAAAGAACAGGTATCTTTCCGGGCTGTTAACTCTTTGAGGCCCCATGGCACAAAACAACACAAAAGCAAGAGCATTCCATTACGGCTGGGTCATAGTCGTTACCGGCGCCCTGGTGATTTTTTCCTGTTTCGGGCTGGCCCGCTACGCCTACACCATGCTCCTGCCTGGAATGCAGGCAGGCTTGGGATTTGCCTATGAGAAGATGGGCTTTATCGGCACCTGCAACTTTGCCGGTTACCTGACTGCCGTCCTGGCATCGCCATTAGTGATCCGCCGCCTTCACCCCCGCCGCACCATTTCTGCCGGCCTGCTGTTAATCGGGGTAAGCATGCTGATTATCAGCCGCAGCCAGAGCTACGGCATGATCCTGGTTCTGTATACCCTGGTCGGCATCGGCGGGGGCTTTGCCAATATACCGATGATGGCGCTGATAACCTGCTGGTTCCGCTCAGAACAACGCGGCAAGGCCGTCGGCCTGGTTCTGGCAGGCAACGGCGCCGGAATCATCTTCAGCGGCGCACTGATTCCGTTGCTCAATCGCTGGTACGGAGCCGCTGGTTGGCGCAACGGCTGGCTGATTCTCAGGCTGCTCTCACTGGCGGCAGCAGCCGTGGCAGCCCTGCTGCTTCGCAATCATCCGACCGAGCTTGGGCTGGAGCCGCTCGGCCGGGTGCTGCCACCTTCCTCCGACCAGCTCGTTCCCCGTGAGCGGCACGGCGATGGCCGCCTGCTGGTTAGACTCGGCCTGCTCTACCTGGCATTCGGCGCCACCTTCATGGTCTACGGCACCTTTATCGTTACCACCATGGTGAAAGAGTACGGGGTCAGCGAGGCAAAGGCTGGCCTGTATTGGTCGTGGGTCGGCTGTTTCAGCCTCTTTTCCGGGGTCGGTTTCGGCACACTTTCCGACCGCATCGGGCGCAAGTGCGGCCTGGCGCTTGTCTTCATGGTGCAAAGCATATCCTACCTGCTGGCCGGACTGCGTCTCGGGACCGCCGCGTTGTTATTTTCAATAATACTCTACGGCCTGGCTGTCTTTGCCATCCCTGCCATCATGACAGCCGCCATCGGTGACTACCTGGGGCTTTCCCGGGCGGCAAACGCACTTGCCACGGTCACGATCTTTTTCGCCTTAGGCCAGACCATAGGCCCGGGTGCGGCTGGAATGTTCGCGGAGGCAATCGGCAGTTTTGCCCCTTGCTACCTGGCTTCCTCACTCCTGACCGCCGCTGCAGCCCTCTTTGCCGCCATGCTTCCAGAGCCTGCAACCGGGCATGAATAGCAACAAGCGTTGCTTACCACCCTTCGGCGCCGATCAACGGGACAAACCTGACCCCGCAGAGTATTTCACTGCGAAAATCAAACTCCGACACCCGGCGCACACGCACAAGATCCTGCACCTCCAAGGATGATCCGACCGGAACAACCAATCTTCCATAGAGTACCAGCTGTTCGAGAAGAGGCTTCGGCACTTTCGGCGCGCCCGCCGTGACGACAATAGCGTCATAGGGGGCATGCTCCAACCAGCCCAGGGTACCGTCGCCGACATGAATATGGATATTGGTGTAACCGAGCATCTCCAGACGCTGCCTTGCACTGCTGGCCAATGCTTCCAGACGTTCTACGCTGTAGACGGTGCCGGCAATACGGCTGAGCACTGCGGCGGCATAGCCCGAGCCGGTGCCGATTTCCAGCACCCTGTCGCTGTTCTTCAGTTCCAGTGCTTCGGTCATATAAGCAACGATGTACGGTTGCGAAATGGTCTGACCTTCATCGATCGGAAGCGGACGATCTTCATAGGCCAAAGCCTGCATCCCCTTGTTGACAAATGCCTCCCGCGGCACCTCACGCATTGCCTTCAGGACAGCTTGATCATGGATGCCGCGCCGCGCCAGATGCTCCCTGAGCATTATCTCGCGCCGGTTATTCGACGGTATGTTTATGGGCTGTATCATTTAAAAACAATATCGCATTACCGGTAACAAGCAACTTTATCGCGCCGACCCTTCGGCCAGAAATTAATTTTATCCTGCTTGACTAGCTCACCAAACATTGTTAGTATTATTTAACAACAAGACGCTCTTTAAAAATTGCGCTGGGATTCACGTAATATGCAGTTATGGAATCTGCCGATAAATCATGGTAATGGTTTCGGGTTCAGACGTGGTGTGCAAGCCCTCTTCGGAGAAGGAAGCCTGAAGCGTTTTTCCCGGGGAATACTGACAAAAAGGGTAGTGACGTAAACGTTTATACGGAATTTCAGCGCACAACACTGATTGATGCCAAATGAGATGAGGCAGCATTTGATATAATCTCGTTGGATGATGATTTTAAACACCACTTCAATCAGTGTTTATGGAAAAGCCCCGGAATAGTATCCGGGGCTTTTCTCGTTTCTCGGAGATTTATGCTGAAGGCTGCTAACGTTTGTAGCCGATCTTCCGCAATAGTGCCCGCCGCTCCAGGCGGGCGTCGGACGATTCCAGCCCCAGTGGGGGATATCCGTCTATAACACCGAGGATACCCCAACCCTGGAGAGTCGAAGCAACGATCACCTGTAGCGGGTTGGACGTGGCGCAGTAAATCAGGCACACCTCCGGGCAGTTCTTTATCTGGTTAAGAACATTGATGGGATAGGCCTCACGCAGCAGAACGCAAAACACGTGACCAGCGCCGATCGCCTTCAGGACGGACACGCAGCCTCTTTCCAATTCATCGTCATTACCCTCGGTCCGAATCAGACATGGGCCGGACGCCTCGGTAAAGGCAATCCCGAAGCGGGCCTGCGGTACCGTAGTGGCAATGACCTCGTACAGATCCTCCGCTGTCTTGATGAAGTGTGTCTGTCCGATGATGATGTTGCATCCTTCCGGATATTCGATCTTGACGGCATGCATCTCCAGATTCATAGCTTCCCCCTTTCACCCTGGAAATCAAGTATAACAGGTTAATGGCCACGTTCAAATTTCAGTGCTGCGCCAATTACGCCCACCTCCTTCAGAAAAGCAGCAATGATGCGGTAGAACTCGCGCCAATCCGGTGGAAAATCATTGTGGCCGCAGGGAAATTCCACCAGCCGGGCATGTGGAGACAACTGAAGCAGCTTACGACTGTGCTCCGGCGGCACAATGGTATCTTCGCTGCCGTGAAAGAGCAGGAGCGGCTGCCGGTATGCGGCCACAACCTTGCTGTTATCGAACAGATCCCTGACAAGAAAACCGGGAATAAGGAAACTATGGGCAAATGGCTTGATTGAGGTGAACGCAGACTGCAGTATCAGGGCCGCTGTCGGCCTTTGCGCAGCAAGAGCGCATGCCGCGCCGCTTCCCAGCGAGCGTCCGAAGAGAACTATCCGCTCCGGATCAATCTCCTCGCGTTTTAGCGCGGCATCATAGGCGGCAACCACGGTCTGAGTGATGCTCTTCTCGCTGGGCTGGCCGGATGAACGGCCAAAACCAGGGTACTCCACAAGCAGCACCCCCATGCCCAACTCGCGGAAGCCCTCGGTATGCTGCGGCAGGGAATCTATTACCTCGCCATTGCCGTGGAGGAAGATCACCAGCGGCAATCGCTCCCCCTCTCTCCGCTTCAAAGGCGGCATGAACCATGACTCGCTGCGACCTGTGGCGGTAATGACCGCAATGGGTACAATGCCGGCCGGCGGCGGATCGTTCACCTTTATGTAGCGCCCAGGGTAGAGAATCTGGCGCTGCAGCAAAAAGATGAGCAGGGCATATGCCGCATAAGCAAAGAATGCGATCGCAAAAAATCTGAGTATGGGCTGGACAGGCATGGTTTATCTCCTGTTGCCAAGGCTCGCCAGCACGGTATTGCCGGCAGATACCTACAAGTATGCCACCCGTTTTGCAGAATGCTGCTTAATAAAATTGTGCCGGTTACATCCCGATTTAAAGTTATTCCCGGCTTTTCGCCATTCTTGCCGAGCATCGCGACTGTGATATAAAATCATCATAACTCACGATCCTTAGATCAGGAGGCGATCCATGCGACTATTTATTGCCATAGAGCTCCCGGACGAGCTCAAAAGGGCACTAGGAAGGTTGCGGGCCGATATTCCGGGCGCACGTTGGGTACCGGCAGAGCAGATTCACCTGACCCTGGCCTTTCTGGGCGAGGTGGAGGAAGAGATTGTCGGGCTGCTGACCTTCGAACTGGCGCGCATCCAGTCACCGGCATTTAAGCTATGCTTTACCGGGGTCGGATGTTTTCCCAACCGTCACCGGCCAAGGATATTATGGATCGGACTCCAGCCGGAACCCCGCCTGAATGATCTGGCGACAAAGGTTAATGAAGTCGTCCAGGCCTGCGGCATCCCCCTGGAGAAGCGCCCCTTTTCCCCGCATATCACCCTGGCCCGGTTCAAGGTTCCTGCATCCGGAGAAACCGGAATATTTCTCGACCAGCACCAGAAAACGGACCTTCCACATCTTTCCGTACAGGAATTCACTCTTTTCCAGAGCAAGCTGACCTCTCAAGGCGCCGTGCACACATCGATAAGGAATTTTGCTCTTCCGGCTTCGAACAACGTCCTATAATCCGCCCAAATCCCATCGTGTTAATGAACTATGCAGCAAAACAGTCATCTGTATTGTAATTGTAAAAGTATTGTAAAACAGCTTTATATCCCCCTTTTTTTCGCTACGCTTCTATACAATGAATCTATCAACGTAGTCCTCCCCTCCCTCAACCCCCTCGCCTCATGAAGAAAAGGAGAAAAGCAATGCTGCACCACCACCCCGCAAGCCCCCCACTCCATCCCCTGGGAACCCGTGCCCGTGTGCTTCTTTCAAGTGTCTTTGGTCCTTACGGCCAGGACGATCAATACGGAAGTCGTAAAGTCAACCCGATGGAACTGTATCAGAACCAGGTCACCCGCCTGCAGGGAGGATTTTCCCTCCGGATGTTTCATCGCTCCTTTGGGCTGATGATGATTCAGGCCAATCTCGATGCCCCTTGCACCCTGCTGGATTTTCCAACCCTTGAACTTTTTACGGCACAAATCCGCCAGCAGAGCTACGACGTCATCGGCATCAGCGGCATTATTGCCAATGTGGGCAAGGTGACAAAGATGTGCGAGCTTATCCGTCAGCACCAGCCAGCGGCAACAATTGTCGTTGGAGGCCACATAACCAACAAGGAAGGTCTGGATCAGATGATTGATGTGGACTTGATTGTCCGTGGCGAAGGTATCCGCTGGTTCCAGCGCTACCTCGGGCAGAACGATCAGGCTCCGATCAAGCACCCGGCGGCGCTTTCCGGCTTCGGCTCCCGGATCATGGGTATGGATCTTGGCGATGATCCCAAGCGGACAGCGGCAATACTGATTCCCTCTGTCGGATGTCCCATGGGTTGTAACTTCTGCTCCACCTCCGCCCAGTTCGGAGGCAAAGGAAAATTCATAAATTTCTATGAAACCGGCGATGAACTCTTCGACGTCATGTGCGGGATCGAACAAAAGCTGAAGGTACACTCCTTTTTTGTCCTCGACGAAAATTTCCTGCTGCACAGAAAACGCGCTCTGCGGCTTCTGGAACTCATGGAGGCCCACAACAAGAGTTGGGCACTGTCAGTATTCAGTTCGGCACGGGTTCTGAAATCATACAGTATGGATCAGCTGATGGGGTTGGGGATCGGTTTTGTCTGGATGGGCCTGGAAGGGAAGGAAAGCGCCTACGACAAACTCAAGGGTGTTGACACCATCGGGCTTGTACGGAATCTGCAGGCCAACGGTATTCGCGTCCTCGGGTCATCCATCCTTGGCCTTGAAGATCACCGCCCGGAAGATCTGGGAGCGATCATCGAATATGCTGTTCGCCATGATACGGTTTTTCACCAGTTCATGCTGTACACTCCGATTCCTGGCACCCCGCTCTATGAAAGGCATAAACAGGAAGGTAATCTGCTCCCCGAGTCCGAATTCCCATTTGCCGATGCCCATGGGCAGTATCGTTTTAACTACCGCCATCCCCATTTTAAAAACGGGGAGGAAGGTGGGTACCTGCTGGATGCATTTCAGCTGGACCTGGATGTCAACGGCCCCAGTCTGCTGCGCCTGATCCGGGTGCTCCTGAACGGATGGCAGAATCGCAGGCTTCATTCCCAAAGGGTTCGGGAACGTCTCGAATGGGAGGCCGCACCGTTGCGCTCCACCTATGCCGGTGCTGTCTGGGCAATCAGGAAATATTATCACCTGAATCCGGGACTCCGGGAAAAGGCCGGAACGCTTCTTGCCGACCTGTACGGGGCTTTCGGCTGGCCCACTCGACTGATTGCGCCACTTATCGGGCGTTATGTACACAACCGGCTAATAAAAGAGGAAGCACGACTGGCAGCAGACCCCCCCCATGAGCCCAGTTCCTTTTGTGAAAAAAATGCCGCAGCACGGGCTTTGGAAAAGGCCCTTGCCGCCGATCGCAGTACCGGCGCCCAGCAGCATCCGCCCATCCAGCACCCAGCTTGGCAATAACATGAAATAGCAGGAATAGTTTTTCAGCAACTATTCAGGTGTTAAGGCTGAAGGCTGAAGGTATAAACATGTCTCGTGTATCTCGACTTGCAGATCATGCAGAGACTTTCCCAACAGTCTTCAGTCTATCAACCAGAGCTGTTTTCACGGCACGATATTTACCTCTGTACCCACCCTGATCCTGCGAGCCAGCGCCATACCTTCTGTATTATCCATAACGAAACAGCCGCCCGTTACCCGCTGCCCGACCCGCTTCGGGTTATTGTTGCCATGTATCCGGTATATAGCCCCTTTCCATGTCCTGTGTGACAGCGCAATTTTGAAAGGGCCCATATAGTTCAGCGGATGGCCGGGCGGAACCGCCGAGGGGAGTTTGATCCCGCGCTCGCGGAACACCTGTCGGGAGTAAGGGGTTGGGTACCACCAGGGGTTAAAGTAGATGCCGGTCACTTTGCCGCTCCCTTGCGGATAGTTTTTAAGACCCCTTACAGCTGTGCCTACCGGATACCTTGCAATAACCGCCTGCTCCATTTCACCTTTCTTTTCATAGAGCGTCAGCTGTTTTTGGCTGATACTGATCTCGATAAAATACGAGACTTCGGGGTCAGGCTTGGCGGCAGACTCGATGCCTTGCTGCTTTATCGGGGGGATCTCCGCGCTGAAAGCGGATTGTGCCAGAAGGGCTGAAATAAGCACTACGACAAGAGCAGCCATGAACAGTTCACTCCTTGTCTTCTGTCGTACGCTTGTCAGGGGATAACCGACCATAATGCCAAAAACAGTAATAAACCGCCAGGTTCAGGAACAGCGCCGTCAGGCCAAAGACAAGCTGCACATGACGCGTCAGACCTAGGGGATAGAGCATGGGTTCAAGGTAGCGTTCGATGAATGTGACACCGTAGCCGGCTCCTCCACCCATGCGTCGGAAATAATTTTCCAGATAGGTCAGCGGGCAAATCCACCCACCCAGTTCAATAATGGCACCCCATAACGCCGCTGGCAGATGGAACCACGCCAGGCTTCGCCAGCGTAGCGCCGCCAGTCCACCCAGAAGTACGAAGAGCACGAAGGCGGCATGGAGGATTACCACCAGGTCGGCCCAAAAATGGTAGTTAGTCATCTTGATTAATACCGTTTTCACTAAATAAACAAAAATATGTCGGATTACATCTGGCCTTGTGAGCTGAATCCAAAGAAATCAACACAGAACTAATTGTTTCCAAGCACGGTTTTAATGCCATCAATGACATACTGGACGGCAATGAAGGCAAGGAGCAGCCCCATGGTCCTTGTAACGATTTTCATGCCGAGGGGGCCTATGATTTCGGCCAGAACTTCGGCCCAGTGAAAAACCAGGTAGACAAAAGCAAAAACAATGGCAGCTCCTGCCACCAGTATGAAACAGGATAATGTGCTGTTCACCTGTCCGGCAAAAACAAGCGTAGTCGCAATAGCGCCCGGACCGGCAAGCAAGGGGATCGCAAGTGGCGTTACCGATACATCCTCCTTTTCTTCGGCAAGTCGTTCCTCCCGGCTGCTGGTTTCCGTCCCGGTGGCTCTGCCATACAAAAGCTCCAGTGAGATGATGAAAAGGAGAATGCCGCCACAAATGCGAACTGCTGAGGTTGTTATGCCGAAATAATCAAGGATTGCGGGACCTGCCACTAGAAAGAAGACAATGACAAGGAACGCAATGATGCAGCTTCGCCGCACTATGTCCCGTCTCTCACAACGTGTTTTGCCCGGAGTGATGGCAAGGAAGATCGGGATGCCGGTAAGAGGATCGACAATAATAAAAAGTTGAATAACGAAGACTGTTAACAGTTCCATGTAATTTGACATCTCAATGTTCCCTTACCCGCATGCCATGATCCAGTTGGCTGGAAGGGTGCAACACGACTGTTTCCCCTTTGGTGAGACCAGTCAGGATTTCAACCTCTGCCTGGTTCCGGTGTCCGGCCGTGACTGTTCTTCGCATGGCCCGGCCGCGCTCCACCACAAAGACGCACCATTTTTCCCCCTGCCTGAACAGGGCGCTGATCGGGATTTTCAGCACATCCTTCTTCGCCCAGGTGACAATCCGCGCCAAAACCCGATAGCCGTCTCCCAGCGAATCTGGTGGATCGATGATGTCGACGACTATATTGACCCGCTGTTCCTCGATTCCCAATGCCGACACCTTGGTAAAGGCGTACGGCTCCACAACCCTGACCTTGCCCTTGAGCGGTTGTGCGCCCCCCCACTCGTCCAGCAAAACCTCTGCGGTTGGGCGAACCCTGACGGCATCGCTGGAAAGCACATCCACGACAACCTCCAATTGCCTGGGGTCGCCGATCAGCAGCAATGGCGTGCCAGCCGTCACGACCCGCTCGCTCTTCTCCAGCACCCGCAGCACCGGACCGCTTCGCGGAACCCGCAGGCTGATGATGCGGCCGCCGCCGGATTTGTCCGGTTCGGCAGCCAGTAGAGCTGCCCGGGCTTCCCGCAATTGGGCTATTACCGCCCGGGCGCGATATTCAGATGTCTTAAGATTATTTGCAGCAAGTTGTTCCGCTGTGCGGGCCAGTTCCATGGCCTGGGCAGTGGCTATCCCCTGTCCTGCCAGCTGCTCCGTGCGATTCCGCTCGCGCCGGTACTGCTCCAGCTCGGCACGGTCATGGGCGACCTGCTCCTCTGCCGCCCGCACCAATGCTTCAGCGGAGCTGATCCGCGCTGCAGCGGCATCGCGCTCCCGGTCGTCAAGCGGTGTCGGCCGCATGAACGCCACTGCCTGACCCTCTGTCACCCGGTCGCCGTCATGCAGCTCGATCCGCATCAGGCGTCCGGTAACCGGGGCAGCCACGGTGAAGCGGTCGTGGGCCCGGGTTTCCCCCTCAGCCTCCACCGTCTCTTGCAGGGGACCGGTAACGACCCGTCCGGTCTCAATCAGCTGAGGTCGCGGCCGAAGCGCAAGAATGACCAGGGCGACCAACGCCAGAACCAGCAGCACCTGTACAAGCCGTTTGGATGGTTTCTTCATACAAAGCTACTCCTGTGTCTTAAGTACAGCGATCAGGTCTAGGCGCCTTATCCGTCCATATACCAGCAACCCCGACAGCATTGCGGCCAGGGCCACCACAAGAAATGAAAAGGCATAACTATAGTTGCTGATGACCAGAGGCATGCGATACAACTCGGTAGACATGCGCCGCGCAAGGAAGGCGCTGAGCGCAAACCCGAGTCCCCAGCCAAAGGGAATGGCGGCACAGGTCAGGAGAGCCTGTTCACCCAGCAACACCCAGGAAACCTCGCGATGGGTGAATCCAAGCACGCGCAGGCTGGCCAGTTCATGCCCCCGTTCCGAGAGGTTGATGCGCACACCGTTATAGACCATGCCGCAGGCGATAATACAGGAAAAAACCAGCAGAAACGAGGTGGTGATGGCCAGACTCTGGGCGATCAGTTCCCTCACCGAGTCCAGCATGGTTTCCCGTACCGCTACACCGCTGACAGCAGGTGTGCGTTTGAGAAGTTCGTAGAGTCTGGGTGCCGATGACGGATCAACGGCAAGGAAAGCTCCCGAGATGGTTTTCCCCTCTCCCATGAGGCGGTTCAGGGCAGAGCCGTCCATGTAGGCCGAGAGGCCGATCAGTTCATCCACCAGGGCTGCCACCTTAACCTGGCGCACCGGCCGTGCCCCCTCCAGGACCTCCACGCTTAGCGGTTCTCCTGGCGCGACCCCCAGCACCTCTGCCAGGGCGCTGTTCAGCACCAGTCCCTCCTGCGGGAGGCTGACCGGACGCAGATCGCTTCCGGTCAACCGCCGCAATTCACCGCCCGGTTCAAGACCGATAATCTCCAGGCGCTTGGCTCGATGGCCGTTGCGCAGCCTGGCCGGAACAGCACGATATGTCTCGCTCCGCAGCACAGCAGGGAGTCCGGCCACTTCCTGGCGGGTGTTTGAACTGCGTGGGTCAGTGAAGGTTATGTTGACATCATCTCGCTGAACCGCCTCAAACTGAATCCGGATCATCTGATCAACGGAATCGTAGAAGAACAGGCCGATTACTATAATTGCCACGGCACAGGCAATGCCGGTCATCGTGAGAAAGGCCTTGCCGAAGCGCCGTTCAATGTTGCGGATGATCATCCGCAGGGTGGTGCTGCAGATCCGGGCCAGCCCGCTCCGTTCCAGCAGGCCGCTGCGGAAGGCAACCGGCAGTTCCGGGCGCATCGCCTCGGCCGGAGGCAGCATCATGGCCTGCCGGGTCGCTGCCCAGGCCCCGGCCAGAGCCGCCGCGAAAGTGATGCCGAGGGCAATGGCCACAACATCAGGCCCGGTCTCATAACGCAGCAGAGGAAATCGGTAGAAATCACGATATATGCCGGTCATACGCAGGCCGAGATACCAGCCGGCCACAATGCCCGCCACTGCTCCGCCTGACACGGCGCAGCAGGCTAATTCCAGGTAATGGCGGCCAATTGCTGCAGTGGTGTAGCCAAAAGCCTTGAGCAGACCGATCTGGCTGCGCTGTATGGCTATCAAGCGAGAAAGAACCATGTGCAGGAGAAAGGCAACTATGGCCAGGAAGATGGCCGGGACATAGGTGGCGGAAATCCGGTTCTGGTTGATCTCGTCGGACAGAAAGCGATAGGAGAGCTGTTCCTCCCTCCCATAGGCACCCAGACAACCGTAGGGGGCCAGAAGCCGGTCAACTGCTGCGATCACGTCTGCTTCACTCGCCCCGCGCGACAGGCTCAGGGCCAGATCGTTGAAGGCGCCATCCATTTTATATGGGGGCCCCAGGGCGTCCCGTCCCATCCAGAGCACCCCAAAGCGCTTGTTATCGGGAAATATTGACCCGCCGCCCCGCACCTCGTAGACATACTCGGGTGAGAGGGCGACACCAACGATGCGCAGCTCCCGCCAGCGGCCGTTGATCACCGCGCCGAGCCGGTCGCCTGGACGGAGCCGGTTTGCCGTGGCAAAGGCCTCGCTGGCCAGCACCTCCTCGGTGCGTCCGGTTTCGGGATAACGTCCCTGGCGCAGGCAGAGGTCATTGAGGATCGCCCCCCGCCTCTCTGGGATGGAAACCAGCCGCCCGGTGGCGGGTTCGCGCAGACCAGGCACATCCAGGATTACGTCAACGACGATCCGGGTCTGGACAGCCGCCACTCCCGGAATGCGGCGGATCTCATCGGCCAGACGCTCCGGGGCGCGCTTGAAACTGGCAAAGACATCGGCGAAACGGTAACGGGCGAAATAATCGTCGCGGGACAGCAGCAGCGAGCGGTAGGTGCTGTGCATTGCCACGTATGAGGCCACGGCGCAGGCAACCACCAGGGAGATGGCCAGCACCTGTCCCCGCAGGCGCCACAGATCGCGCAGCAGCATCCTGGTCAGGGCTGACATTGTTATCACCACGACAGGTCGGCCGGCGCGGTGCGGGCCGGGTTGCGGCGTTCCTCAACGATGCGGCCGCTGCTGAGACGGATTACACGGTCAGCCATGCCGGCAATGGCAGCGTTGTGGGTGATCACCACCGTGATTGTGCCAAACTCACGATTGACCCGTTCCAGCACTTCCAGCACCAGGCGGCCGGTAGTGTAGTCCAGGGCACCGGTCGGCTCATCACACAGCAAGACCTCGGGGCGCTTGGCGACTGCCCGGGCAATCGCAATCCGCTGCTGCTCGCCGCCGGAAAGCTGGGCCGGGAAGTGCTGCAGCCGTTCTTCAAGACCAACCAGACCAAGGGCTTTTGCAGGATCCATGGGGTTGTCCGCAATTTCAGTTACCAGGGCCACATTCTCAAGGGCCGTCAGGCTGGGAATCAGATTGTAGAACTGGAACACAAAACCAACGTGCTCACGCCGAAAAGCGGTCAAGGCCTGATCACCGGCAGCGGTCAGGTTGTGGTCGCGGTAGAAGACCTCGCCGCTGGTCGGGACGTCCAATCCCCCCAGGATATTGAGAAGTGTGGATTTGCCGCTGCCCGAGGCCCCAAGGATTACGACAAACTCTCCGGCCCACAGGTCAAAATCAATCCCGCGAAGGGCATTAACCTGCACATCGCCCATGCAATAGACCTTGGAGACATTATGGATATGGAAGAGCGCTCCGCCTGCCTCGTCAAGCATCTTAGACTAACCTCCCACCGCTGGGACCAACAGCACCCCGAAAACCTGGCGTATCCCGGAATATATCAATGCAATATATGAAATTTTACCAAATATTAGACATTTGTCGAAGAGATCGCGAAATTACATGGAATTGACGTTGCAAAACATCAAGTACGCAAAATCTGTTTTCGACAGGTATTACTTAGGCCACCCAATGTGCTGTTTGCCGAACTTGCGACCGGTCCGGCCTGTGCTATCTTTACAAGAGGTAATTAATCCGGCCTGACCCTGGTAAACCGAGACACCAAGGATGGTGAGGCAATGAATATCGGAATCTACATAACGGTTCTGATTGTCTGCCTGCATTTAATTGGAACGAATGCAATCGCATCTGATGGGGTAACATCCGAGATGAAATGCCCACCGGGAGATGCCCAGGATTCAAGCGGTGCTTGTTCCGAACCGGGTGGCAGCACCTCTCCGGCCGTTCCCAAAGAGGCTCTTCAGTTGCTGCCGCAGCAAGATAAACAGGTAAACAAGAAAAATCTTCATCGCACAACGCTAAAGCCCGTCAATCCACCAGCTGATTCCAATAACAAAATAATCGTCTATTTATTTTGGGGAAGAGGTTGTCCCCATTGCGAAGAGGAAAAAACATTTCTTGCGGATATGAAGCGTGTTCAGCCATCCATGGAAATCAGGGACTACGAGGTTTGGTACAACCATGAGAATGCCGGACTGATGGCGGACATGCTTCGAGCATATGGCATAAGCTCCTCCGGAGTCCCGGTCACAGTCATTAATAACGGGGTTTTTTTAGGATTTACGGCGCAGTCCATGTTCTCCATGAAAAAAGCGATCAAGGCGTGCAGTAAAACACCATGCAGCGATCCGGCTGATCGGCTCGGAAGAACTGACCATCCGGAACCAGCCACAGTCGGAAAGGCGGAAACAGAACCATCCGTAAACATACCGTTTCCGGGGTGGCTAGACGTCCACAACTCCTCCCTGCCGGTGATTACGCTGGTAATCGCCGGAATGGACAGCTTTAATCCCTGCGCATTCTTCGTACTCCTTTCCCTGCTCGGCCTGCTAGTGCATGCCCAGTCGCGCAATAAAATGCTCTTGATCGGCGGGATTTTCGTGTTCTTTTCTGGTCTCATCTATTTTCTGTTTATGGCGGCCTGGCTAAATCTGTTTCTGGTTATGGGTCATGTTGAGACCATTACCATGATTGCAGGCGGGGGCTCGATGGTCATCGCGACGATCAACATCAAGGATTTTTTCCTGTACAAACAGGGTGTTTCCCTGACCATTCCCGACAGCGCAAAACCGAAGCTGTTTGACCGGATGCGAAAATTGCTGCGCTCCAGTTCGCTTGTGTCGCTTGCGATCGGCACCACAGTGCTGGCGGTCATAGCCAATTTCTATGAACTGCTCTGCACTGCAGGATTTCCCATGGTCTTTACCCGGATCCTTACCCTGAACAACCTTTCGGCAACTACCTATTACCTTTATCTCTTCTTGTATAACGTTGTGTATGTCGTGCCTTTGTTAACCATCGTCCTCGGATTCACACTCACACTCGGAAAGCGGAAACTCACTGAATGGCAGGGAAGAGTCCTGAAGCTCGTGTCAGGCACCTTAATGCTGGGACTTGGTGCTATCCTCCTGGTAAATCCCGCACTCCTGAACAATTTGGCGGTCTCGTTCATCATTCTGTTTTCAGCACTGGGCATCTCGCTGCTGGTGGCTATGTTGACGAGAAAACTGGGATTAATCAAATCGTGAGAACGCGGCTACAAACAACTAACATGCGAAAAGATCATCAGACAAAAGGTTTATTAGATATTTTTATTAGCATCTTGACAAAATAATGATCGTCATTATGTTTTTAATATCAGCAATCTAGTCAGGATATCAGCCCGAAAGGAGGAAAAGCCATGAACATTAACAAACTCGCACCGTGGAACTGGTTCAGGAAAGAACAGGAACAGGATGGGAGGTCACTCCAAGTTCAGCGAGCGGAAACGCCGGCCAGTGCAGGTAATCCGTTGCATCAACTGCATCAGGAGATTGATCGGGTCTTTGATGATGCTTTTCGCGGATTCCCATTCTTCACCAGAGGCTTGGGGCGTTCACTTTCGTCACTTGCTCCTTCTGACTGGCTCAAACCGACCATGGACATTGCGGCAAATGACAATGAATACACCGTTACACTTGAATTGCCTGGTGTTGCAGAAAACGACATTCAATTGGAACTTGAGGGGGACACACTAAGAATCAAGGGTGAAAAAAAACAGGAAAAGGAAGAAAAAGAAACCGACTATTACCGCATCGAGCGCTCCTTCGGATCATTCCAGAGAATGCTCTCTCTTCCCGAAGATGCCGATCAGGCCAAAATAGAGGCAAAATTCAACAAGGGTGTCCTTGCTGTAACGATCCCTCGAAAGGCAACGCCCAAGAGCGAAGCGAAGCGAATTCCTATTCAATCGTAAAACCAGAGCCTCATGCAATAGTCACAAGAACTCCCCTCCCGCCAAGGGAGGGGAACCAATTTAAAATACTTTTGCAAGAGCCTCAATCATCCAGTAAAGGAGAGAAACCGATGCTATACTTTGTAAAAAACAATAAGTTGCACCGCTACCCGGTTCCGAAGTGTTGTGGGACCGCCTATGAGAAGGAAACCTTGCGCGACACAATTCCACATAACGTTGAAGAGTGCCTGTATTGCATGCGCCGCTGGCCTGGTGATGAGAGCTGATTCCGGGCAATATCACCCATTACATAATGCGCAAGCGATGATATGGCTGTTGGTTTTCAGGACTATTGCAAGTAACTTACCCCGCCCACTGGGCGGGGTAAGTCTCCACAACTAATTCCTATTGCGAAAAGGTGCAGCACACCTTCTTTATTCTGACCTCTTAGCCAGATAGAAATTAAGACCTATTTTACAGTAGTAGCAAAATCAGGTGCAGTCTGCACGCCAGATACAGCTATCCTGGCCGCAGTGTGAAACCTTGCCGCTTTCGAAGCACTGTTCATTTCCCTCTGCATGTTGAATACTCCTTACCAGTTCAGACTTTTTAACCTTACCTGCCTTGATGTTGTGTAGCATGGCGATTTCCTTGATTTCTTTGAGCGTCATGATTCGAGTCCTCCGTTAATATCTGACTGTCAATTTCCAAATTGTAACGCACATTATAAAAGTTTCAATTTTCAATCTATTTTTTCATATGAATCCATTTCACACGGCATTCGCGCAAGGGAATTTTTGACACTTGAAGTAAATTCAACTTAACCCACTTGACATATCGCGGGGCTGCCACATAATTAGTTGGTATTAATTGTGTCGGGGGGTAAATTCTATGAATATTCCCAAGGCAAACACGCTCGCAGCACAGCTATTCAGCAGAAATCACAATACTAGCATTGGCAGCAGGGTCTTTGAATTTGACAGATGGCTGGTTGATAAATTCCTGCAGGCCATCGGTGAGCCCGCATTACGGATCATTCTGTGGGATGGGCACGAAATTGCGCCAGCCAACACCAAGCCTGCTGTCGGTATGGTGATCCACGATCGGCCAACTCTCTTGCGGCTTTTAACCAATCCCCTCCTCCACTTCGGCGACGATTACAGTGTCGGCCGGATCGAGATCGAAGGCGGCTTGGTGGCATTCATGGAAACCGTTTACCGGGCCATGGACAAAACACCCAGATTCCGACGTAATTCCGATCCTGACGCGTACCGCCGCAATCAGCCAAACCTGAATTCCCTCTCCGGATCCCGTCGGAACATCCATCACCACTACGACATCGGCAACTCTTTTTACCGCCTCTGGTTGGACAGGGAGATGCTCTATACCTGCGCCTACTTTCCGGACACAGGCGCCACACTGGAAGATGCCCAGATCGCCAAGATGGATCTGGTCTGCCGCAAGCTGCGCCTAAAAGCCGGGCAGACTGTTGTTGAAGCGGGTTGTGGCTGGGGCGCACTGGCGCGATACATGGCCAAAAGCTACGGGGTAAAGGTCAGGGCATACAACATTTCGCATGAGCAGATCGCATTTGCGCAAGAGCGTGCCAGGACAGAAGGGTTGAAGGATAAGATCGAATATATCGAGGATGATTATCGTAATATTGCGGGAACTTATGACGCTTTCGTCTCAGTGGGGATGCTGGAGCATGTGGGGCCGGACAATTACCGGGATCTGGGCCGGGTGATCGATCGCTGCCTGGCAAAAGAGGGTCTGGGCCTGATCCACACCATCGGGCAAAACATATCGGCACCGATGAGCCCCTGGTTCCTGAAACGAATATTCCCCGGCAGCTATCCACCTACCCTGCGCGAAATCATGACTATATTCGAACCAGCGGAGTTCTCCATACTGGATGTGGAAAACCTGCGGCTGCATTATGCAAAAACATGCGAGCACTGGCTTGAGCGGTTTGAACAGAACCGGGAGCGCGTACGAGAGTTGTTTGATGATTTTTTTATACGGGCCTGGAGACTTTACCTGTCCGGTTGCATCGCAAATTTCAATATCGGCGCCCTGCAGCTGTTCCAGGTAGTATTTTCGCGTCCCTCCAACAACCTGGTTCCCTGGACACGATCTCATCTGACTGCCCCAAGGGGGGAAACCTGATGAATTCCTGCGATGTGCTTATTGTCGGCGGAGGACCTGCAGGATCAACCTGTGCCGGAAAGTTGAGGGAGGCAGGGCTTGATGTCATGCTGCTGGACAAGGAAATATTTCCACGGTCCAAGCCCTGTGCCGGCTGGATAACTCCGGCAGTGCTGTCAGAACTGAAGATCGATCGTGAGGAGTATGGCCGAGGACGGGTGCTCCAGGAGATCAACGGTTTCCGCACCGGCCTCATGAACGGTCCTGAGGTCGTTACCCGCTACGGCAAGACTGTCAGCTACGGCATCCGGCGCTGCGAATTCGATCATTATCTGCTACAGCGCAGTGCCGTGCGCCAGTTGCTGGGTGAACCGCTTGCCACGCTGACCCGACACGATGGCTGGTGGCTCGCCAACGGTCGCATCAGGGCCCAGCTCGTGGTCGGCGCGGGAGGTCATTTCTGTCCTGTGGCGCGCCTGCTGGGGGCAAAGATAGGCAGTGAAGATGTCATCGTTGCCCAGACAGCGGAGTTTGCCATGAACCGGGACCAGGAGCGCCTGTGCCGTATTCCCGCTGATACGCCCGGTCTGTTTTTCAGCCGGGATATGAAAGGGTATGGCTGGCTCTTCCGCAAAGGACGGTTTCTCAATGTCGGTCTGGGGCGAATGGACAGGGAGCATCTAAGCCGCCACATGCAGGAGATTTGTTCGTTTTTTGCAAAGAAGGGGTATCTGGGCTCCGGCTTTAGCGTCCGGTTCCAGGGACATGCCTATCGGTTGTTCGAGCGCAGGGGAGGACGCACCTGCGTAAGTGATGGTGCACTGCTGGTCGGTGACGCTGCAGGGCTGTCGCATCCCCAGAGTGGTGAAGGCATCCTCCCGGCGATCGAGTCGGCCCTGCTGGCCTCGGATACCATCCTTGCTGCAAATGGCGATTATCGTCGCGAAAATCTGGAGCCGTATACGAGAAGGCTAACCAGCCATTTTGGCAGCAGCGGCATGGATATCCCCCCCTCTCCCATTTCATCAGGGATCATGCGCTTTTTCGGGGCTAGACTGCTCTCCAGCAGCTGGTTTACCCGCAATATCCTGCTGGACCGCTGTTTTCTCCACACAAATCAGCAGGCGATTTAAGAAACACAGGGCAACCGGAGTACAAAGTGAAATGAAGATGGCACCAGGATTCTTTGAAATTGCAGAAATTTTTCAGGAGAACCAAGATGCAGATGCGCGCCATGGTGTTCACCCGACCGGGAGCACCTCTCCGGCTTGAAACCAGATCTGTCCCGTTACCCGGCTCCGGCCAACTCCTGCTGCGGGTCCATGCCTGCGGCATCTGCCGCACAGATCTGCACATCATTGACGGCGAATTGAGCGACCCGAAGCTGCCCCTCATCCCCGGCCACCAGATCGTCGGCCGGGTGGTTGCCCTTGGCAGTGACACCTCTGGTTTCAAGGTTGGGGACCGGGTGGGCGTCCCCTGGCTTGGAGCCACCTGCGGCACCTGCCACCACTGCGTCGCCGGCAGGGAAAACCTCTGCGACCATGCCCGCTTCACCGGTTATCACCTGGATGGAGGTTTCGCCGACTATACGGTGGCAGACCACCATTACTGTTTTCCACTACCCGAAGGTTACCCCGACCTGCAGGTTGCTCCGCTGCTCTGCGCCGGACTCATTGGCTACCGCTCACTGGTAATGGCCGGCGAGGGGAGGCGTCTTGGTCTTTACGGCTTCGGCGCCGCAGCCCATATCGTCACACAATTCGCCTCATGGCAGGGAAGATCGGTTTACGCCTTTACCCGTGCCGGTGACCGGGAGGGGCAGGAATTCGCCCTGAAGATGGGGGCTGTCTGGGCAGGCGCTGCCGATGAATGTCCTCCCGGAGAGTTGGATGCTGCCATAATCTTCGCCCCGGCAGGGGAACTGGTCCCGATGGCACTGCGGGCCGTTGGCAAGGGGGGAACAGTGGTATGCGGCGGCATCCACATGAGCAGTATCCCGTCGTTTCCCTACGATCTCCTCTGGGGGGAACGCGTGCTCCGCTCGGTGGCCAACCTTACCCGCCGGGACGGCGAGGAGTTCCTGGCGCTCGCCCCCTCCGTGCCAATCCGTACCGAGGTAGAGGTATTTTCACTGGAACAGGCGAACGAGGCGCTGGAAGCCCTGCGAGCCGGAAGAATAACGGGTGCCGGTGTGCTTGCGGTGCAGCCGTCGGCTTGAACGCCCCGGCAGAAAGCGGAGAGTTGTGATGCCCGAACTGTCCATAGGCTGCAGCGGTTTTAGTTACCCGCACTGGCGCGGCTGTTTTTACCCGGAAAATCTCCCGCCGAAGCGATGGTTCGGGTATTACTGCGAAACCTTCGGAAGTGTAGAACTTAATGTCACCTTCTACAGGACACTGAAGCCTGAGGTCTTTGCCCGCTGGCGGATTGAATCACCACCCGGCTTTACCTTCAGCGTCAAGGGAAGCCGCTTCATAACCCATATCAAAAGGCTTGCCAACCCGGAAAAACCGCTTGCGCGTTTCTATGAAGGTGTCCTTCAGCTCGGCAAAAAGCTCCGGGTAATCCTTTGGCAATTCCCTCCAGGTTTTGCCTGTAATGTTGCCCTTCTGGAACATTTCCTCAAACAACTGTCCCGGTATCCGGTCCGAAATGCACTGGAATTCAGGGACGAAAGCTGGTTATGCGAAGAGGTCATTTCTCTTTGCCGCAAGTTCCGTATTGCCATCTGCATGGCTGACTGGCCTGAATTTATCAATGAACCGCCACTAACAACAGATTTTGTCTATCTGAGACGTCATGGGCGGGGCGGAAACCATACCGGTTGCTACTCTCACGATGAACTATCGGCCGATGCCGGGAGAATAACAGGATATCTGGATGGCGGCAGAGAAGTGTTCATCTACTTCAATAACGATGCAGAGGGTTTTGCCCTTGCAAACGCCATGGAGCTAGCGCAGCTTCTTCCCGGTTAATCCGCGGAATATCTCTGATCTCGTTTCCTCTATCAACTGGATCTGCCCCAGATCCATACAAAGAACGCTAAGCACCAGTTATCCGTCACCACGGCAGCGTATATATTCTAATTCCGCACAGCACTGGTCACATATCTACCTGCTCACTTGAAGCGGGAAACCACCTTGTCCAGGGCCTGCTTTAACTCGGCAGCAGACTTTTCCACCCCTTCCTTTGCCGTATCCCAGGCCTCTCCGCCCGCTTTTTGCAGTTCTTGCCATTTCTGTTTAAAAACCAGCTTTTTGCTGCGTAACCCCTCGATTTCTTTCATCAGATCTGTCTTTGCCTCGGCCGAGACCTTTGAGGCCCTGGTTTCAAGCATATCGATCTTATTCTTCCATTCCTTTAATTGCGCTTCCAATCTCTTCAGGTATTCCTCTTTCGTATCCATGCTGTTTCTCCTTGTCAGTAAGTTGGAAATCATCTTACAGAGACTTACAGGAAATGATTTCGTTAGCGCATCTGTCCTGTTCATAAGGGCCAGACCAAATATTACAACACCGTAATAATACCACGGGACGGGCCGATCGCAACTTCTTGCACGAGAAAGCCTGGATGAGCAGGTTTCTTTTGCGGCTTTATCTATCGTACTATGGTATATAATAGTCGTACTTGAGACCGACGGGTAATCTTGGCTGTGGGAGGCAACAATGAGGAAGTATCTATTATATATGTTGTTTTTGTCGTTTATATCTCTAAATGGCTGTGGTGGCGGTGGCAGTGAAGGCGACCCATCCACAACGACAAATACATCTTCAATCATCGCATCATTAGGGACAGCAGGAGGAACAGCTGAATTAAGTGATACCGCTAAAGTCACCTTTTCATCCTTTGCCCTGTCCAGTATTGCAGATATCACTTTCAAAAAACTAAGCAGTGAACCAGGTCCTATCAGCGGCAGCAGGGCCATCAGCAGCACATACCAGGTAACGGTTCCCGCAGGGAAAATTTCATCCCTGGTATTTTTAGAGAGCCTTCTCTCCGGCTTCCTGAATTCACTGCACCTGTTTGACTTGACCAAAAATTATATCACTGTGGAAATCCCGCTTGACGTCTCTTCCCTGGGTTCAGTCAATAATTACCGGTATGTTGGCGTCAAAATCGACAATGGCGTTAATGTTTCGCAAATGGCCGGGATTTTCTCCCTGAGTAACGGCAAGGTCAAATTCAGCATCCCGCCAATACTGCTGGGCTCAACCAGGCAAACCATAAGCGCGACCTTATACTCGCTTGACAACATCCCACCGGCATTACAACCAACAGCATCAACTGATATCGCCATATATCACGCCGCTAACATATCCAGTTTCAGTAAAGCTCAACCAACAATTTCAAGCAGCAAAACGCCGCTAATACTGATTCACGGGATACAGTTAATGGATGTGCTGCCTGGCAGCACAACATCAATAAGTAATGCCTATAAAGAGACCTGGTCGGTTTTTATCAATCATTTTTTTGCCAATACCGCACTGTCTAACAAATATGATCTCTATACCTTCAGGTACAATACTTTTGATTCAATAGCCGACAATTCCTTGAGGCTCAAAAACGAAATTGATAGAATCTTCACCGAATCTCCAAATGTTACGATTGTTGCCCATTCAATGGGGGGATTGATTGCAAACGATTACATTATGAATGGAGGCAGTAATAATCTTGTAAAGTTTATCGCCTTGGGCACACCATTTCACGGCAGTCAGGCAGTTCATTACCTGGAACAACTAATGCCTGTCCCGCTGGATATATTCATCCCCCTATACAATAATGGCGCCCTTTCAAGGGGGGCAAAGGACTTGCATTGGGACGGATCAGACGGCAATTATGTAGAAACGGATAAATATCTTTACGTTAATAGAGTCAAGATGAACAGCTTGGATAATACCACATTGTCAAAATACAATGTCATTGCCGGGGTTAATCCGGAAATTACGTTCGCGATCAAATCATTTGCTGATTTTTTTACCTCTTATGAATCAATAAACAATGCTGTCATCTACGACAATGACGGTATAGTTGCCAACAGAAGCGCCCTGTTCAGCACCTTCAGCAATGGTTCATGGAATTCGGCCCCAAAAGCCGGAATTACTCCTGCAACATTTTCCGGGTTGAATCATGTTCAACTGCATGATGATTCGGCTGTACTGGATCATGTAACAGGGATCCTGTTGGCAAACTGAACCTGGTTTTCACGATCTTTATGCATGTATGTTTTAATCATACATGCATAAAGATCCATGCCATCACCACCTAGTTTACTGTTATTATTGACTAAAATCACCGCAAGCGTTCATTTTTCTTATCCGTTGATAGTATATATCTCCTATACTATTCCCCTTCAAGCTTACCCGGCCCACAAACTCCCAAACATCTATCCAATTAAATAACAACTGCAATTACAGCCTATTACAACCATATTTACATTAAATAATTATTTTGGCACAGCCGATGCAATATACCAAAGCAAGACACTTCATCCGGAACTAAGCTGATATCATCAAATAAAAGGAGATCGCCATGAAAGCAAATCAGACTTTGACAGCAGTATTCAGCGCAGTTGCTCTCAGCCTCATTACCAGTACCGCAGCCCTCGCATCATCCGGCGCCACCAACAAGGTTTTCATAAGCGGTCCCCTGATCCTCCTGTTTTTAGGCTTCTGCGCCATGGTAGTCGTTATCCAGTGCATCCCGGCCATAATCACCCTTTATGCCATGATCACCGGTGCTGCCAGCAGCAAGGAAAAAGAAGCAGCCACTGCAAAGCAGAGTTAACTAAATAAACCACCCCCAAATATACTGAAAGGAGTCAGGTCATGGAATTATTCAGCTCAGTTGGAGAAATCAAGGAAGTGTTCACCCTGGTAGATTATTACCAGTACATCAAAGGAGTGGAATACCTGATCTGTGTAGCCTTCTTCGTCGGTTTCCCAATGTTCTACCGCTACATCAACAAAACTGAAGAAAGCCAGGAATCCGGACACTAGACCATATACCCGCATCATTCTGACCATATGCAAAAACAGCACACACCATTTCAAACCGGTGTGTGCTGTTTTTGATTTTACATCCTGACGCTGACTGGGGACGGCGAAACGGCTTCGAGCCCATCTATTTTATTATGCCGTTGAATTTTCCTTTACCGCAGGTATCTGAGCTTTGTCAAAGTTGACTTCATTATAATCACCGCACTGCATCAATAAACCTTGCGGGTCCCGAAAATACATCCAGGCGACATAACGTTCTTCTCCCACAATTATCGTTGTCTCCCTGCGCTCATAGTATCTTGGATGTCCTTCCATACTGTCCAGTGTCTTCAGGGTATTATCATCAACAGCGTACAGTTCTCCGACAATCGGATAGCGGGCTTCAAAACTCGTCACATAGGGATAGCCGCTAATGAGGTACATTGAATAACTGGCTTCAGTGCTGCCGATACCATAGCAATAGGCATCCTTCAGCAGATGATTATTGCTGTGGCCATTGCGAAGTGTACCGTACACAAAAACCAGGTGTTTTCGCTCCATCATAGATTGACCTCATTGATCTGTCTAAAATCAGACCCTCCATTGGAGGAGAGAGTTTGTCTGTCGTGCCCTTGACTTGCCCCCATAAGTTTTGCTTATCATACAATCACCACAATCCGGGGCAGTTTCGTGTTTGGCAATCAATTGTCGTCATTGCCGCCCCATAGGTCCAGCCATTGCTGCTGAGGTGTTCGGCTGTCACCGTACTGGACAATTACACCATCCCCCCTGCTGTAGGAACATGACCACCCGGGTTTGTCGGCTCCGGGAAAGGTCGGATATTCATGGGGATGATCCAGTGCGTTGTAGGGAGCTGAATACTTGCCGTCGTCCTCGGGTGGCGGGCAGTGTTCGTCACCTGTATACCATTTTTTGTCGGCACTATGGGCCTGTACCGCAGCAAGCAATACGAAAATTATAATTGCTGTACCTGTTCTCACACGAAACTCCTATAAATTGCGGCAACATCCCCCATGATTGTTCCGTTTTCTAGACCCTAGGTGGATGTTCTGCCGCTCCAATTTCCATGAGGTACAGCCGGATGTCTACCGAACATTCCTCACCGGTTTTGGCGATCAATGTGACAACCTTTTCCAGTATCGCCTTTGCTCGATCATTTTCCGTAGATGTCCGAGGATCGTTGCTCCGGGCAAAAACCATAATCCTTATATCAGAACCGACATCGCGGCTGTTCGCCTGGGAAAACTCCAGCGAAATCTGTTCCGGCTTGAGTCTTGCCAAATTCCCTCCGGGAACCTCCAACACCTCTGCGATGATGACCGGCAATTCCCTGGCCAACTCGTCCAGCACAATGCTCTTGACGTTCGGCTTATTAATGATCGACGCGTTCATTGATGTATCCTCCTTTTTTGCCTTCCTGAATTAAATTTCCGGAAATCATATTGAATTTGCCCGGATTCACGGTCACAGGCCTAATCACACATAGCTTCTACCAAGTCATACACGTAACTTATATCACCAATACCCAACAACGATAACTCCTCATTAACCTGGTTGTTTATATCACTGGTCTTAGTCAATTCAACACCTTGCTGAACACATTCATGTATTTTACAAGACAACCTGACAGCAGCTACTAAATGATCATTGGTTCCGCACTGCCAATTATCGGTAATATGCCGTTCCACTGAATCAGAATAAATTTCCGGTATATGCAAATGCTGCATCACATTTATTCCTAGCTGCAGACTAAAACCCTCAAGCATTTCAGCTATCAATTCATCATCGTCCTTTAATATTCCCAGCTTGATCAAGTTGTCCATGGACTTTAATAAATATAATTTCCCAATATCATGAAACAAACCTGCCAAGTATACTTCATCAGCGTTTATATCAAGTGCGGGGTTATTATGACTGGTCTGTACCGCAAGCCATGCGCTGGTAATAGCAACTGCATGACTATGCTTCCAAAGTCTCTTCAACTGCGCGTTTATAATCGGATTATCTGATATATTGGTTGCCATGCTTGCAGTAAATGCAAGATTTACAACCTGTTGAGAGCCAAGCCTGACAATGGCATTCTTGATAGTTGTAATTGGCGTCGTACCTGAATTATAGGTCGTATTGGCGTGCCTAAGCATTTCCGATGCCAAGGCGGTGTCTTCATTCACCAGTTTTATTGCTTCTTCTATTCTATACGAGTTACCATTCATCATTTGCAGCAACCGTAATGCCACTTCATGAAAAACCGGAATATTAACGGGCTGAGATAGTATCAGCTTCTGAATTATCTGTTTTCTATCTACTGTTATTGTCATAACGTTCACCCATACAAATCGAAATTTTCTCTCACACCTGTACAACGGGTCATACGCGCCGCAAGCAGTTGGGAATTTTACCGTTTATGATTAATTTCATTAACAATCGAGAAACTTATCAACGCATAACAACCCGAGTATAAGATGTCTCTAATATTCAACATTTAAATACTCTACTCATTTAACCTGTGTCAATAGCATGTTAAATAATAAAAGGGAATATCGCTATAAATTCATACATTAATGGTATTAATAACACATCACAACAAAATCATCACCCATATCCATCATTTAAGAATTACGTGTCAAATATATCATGGTATAAGAACTATATAGTCTCCATCCGGAAACTCAGGATGTGAAGCTGCTGGTTTATGATTCGGAAAGGTGTCGTTTTCGTCCTGGCAAGAAAATCAAGGTACTGGAGTGACTGGCTATGGGACTATTTTCAGGAGAATCTAAGAACGCAGGATCTATGGAAACCAAGAAATACCACTCAGAGTATGGGCAGTTACTTGTTGATGGTGAAATAATTGAGGCTGGTTTTACAGTTACCAGAGATACGTTCCTGTTCACAAACAAGCGGTTGATTATAGTCGAGATACAGGGTATTTCCGGCAAGCAGATCGAGTATCTTTCAATACCTTACAATAAAATTACAAAGTTCAGCGTGCAGACAGGGGGAAGTTTCGATCTCGACGCTGAGTTGAAGATCTGGATTGGCAGTGACACGATACCGCTTGAGAAAAAGTTCAATAAGGACTTGAGTATCTATGAGGTGCAGAAGGTTTTGGCAAGCCATGTGCTGAGATAACACCCTGAATATGTGAGCAGCCCGGCATACCACCCCATATGCTACAACCCGATTGTCGGGATCATGAGGTCCTCATCGGCTCTATTTTACATATCCGCGACCAATGGCTGAAAAAGGCAGGTCCAGTCCGAGGCCGGGAACCTGTTTGGCGATCCAGGCGGTGAAGGTGTTGCTGTTGGGACCGGGGAAAGCCTTGTAGGTGTCGGGCCAGGGGTAGCTTTTCGCTGCCTGGTCAACCGCTTCGATCAGATTGCCCGCTGTTGCTCCCCGAAATTCCTTGAGGAGTCGAGGCCTTTCCCCGTACCAGTAGCGGTCAGGAAGGTCTTTTT
>Ga0209212_1001746_pt1 | contig 33730 bp, 30 predicted proteins | sample RifGroC2_FD_183996 | JGI IMG/M metagenome (GOLD analysis project Ga0209212, IMG submission 183996) | Groundwater microbial communities from Rifle, Colorado, USA - Groundwater C2 (SPAdes) (version 2) | ecosystem: Environmental > Aquatic > Deep subsurface > Groundwater | place: Rifle, Colorado...
TCGGAGATGATATGAGGAAGAATATTAAATTTGTATCTATTCCTGAAACTGAAGTTCCTTCTACCACGGTTAAGAGAAGAAAGAAGGAAACAAACAAGTCTATCTTCGCATAATTCCCCTCAAATATTTTTACCTTTACTCAACCGCAGTTCATTTATAATTTTCCTTATGAAGAAAAAGGGGAAAGCCTTATTAAAGGCTTTTCTTGACATTATTTGCTCTTAAGGTTAATTTTACTCGATTAATCAATACGGGAAAGAACTTGCGTAAGACAGAGTCGCAATCCGATGAAAAATTACAGGATGAGTTAAAAAACTCGGGTGAAATACCGAAACACATTGCCATTATTATGGACGGCAACGGCAGGTGGGCAAGAAGGCGAGGGCTTCCGCGTGTAGCAGGGCACAAAAGAGGAGTTGAAACAGTCAGAGATATTGTAGAAGCATGTGCCCAACTTGGTGTTAAATTCCTTACACTTTACACTTTCTCAACCGAGAATTGGAAAAGACCAAAGGATGAAGTATCTACCCTGATGAGATTGCTTCTAAAAAGTTTGAAAGACAGAACAGACGAATTAGATAAAAACGATATTAAGCTCGATACTATTGGAGACGTGAAAGCCTTTCCTTTGGTGGTTCAAAAAAGACTTTATGATGATATAGAAAGGACGAAGAACAATAAAAGAATGACTCTTAACCTTGCACTCAGTTACAGCGGAAGGTGGGAGCTTCTTGAAGCGATAAAAAGTATCGGACGCCTGGTTCAGGAAGGTAAATTAAGCATAGATGAAATTACAGAACGGCACGTTTCCGATTTCTTAACTACTAAAAATATTCCTGACCCCGATCTCCTTATAAGAACGAGCGGCGAATTCAGAGTGAGTAATTTTTTATTATGGCAGATAGCATACACAGAGTTTTTTATTACGGATGTTTATTGGCCCGACTTTTCACGAAAACATCTTTACGATGCCATTAAAGATTTTCAACGGAGGGAAAGAAGGTTTGGTAAAATCAGTGAACAAATTAAAAAGAATGGTAAAGGCTTAAAGAATGTTTCCGACCTCCCAAAAGAGATTGCTTAAAATAATATTACTTCCCGTTTTTTTGTTTTTCATTTCAACTGCATATCCGCAAATTAAAAGTTATAAAGTGCTTGGAGTTACAGTTGAGGGAAATAAATCTGCTGATGCAACTACAATAATTTCGAGCAGCGGAATTAAAGTTGGAGACGAAGTCCAGATACCCGGAGATAAAACGCTTAACGCAATTCATAATTTGTGGTCTCTGAATATTTTCTCAGATGTCCAGATTATTATTGATAAGGAAATAGGCGATGGTGTTTTCCTCTTAATAAAAGTTGAGGAATATTCCAGGATAGAAAGAACCGTTATCGAAGGAAACGATGAGATAGATACTGATGATATTGAAGCTAAAATAAATTTTACAAGGGGAACAATTTTAAAGCCCCAGGAAGTTGCCAATCTTAAGCAAAAAGTATTAAAGCTTTATGAGGAAGAAGGCTATCTTAATGCTGAAATTACGGATAAGTATTATGATTTTTTCAGGGCTGATACTACTGAAGATGGAATTGAAATAACCTGGAGAAATAAAAAAGATTTTTCTGATGAATATACCGTTTTGTATGAAGACGATGATATAATTTATCGGAACCTTATAGACAGGATAAAGGACCGCATTTTGTTAAAGCTTAAAATAGTAGAAAATGATGAAGTGGTTGTGAGAGAAATTCAATTTGTTGGCAACGAGGATTTTGATGATGGCGATTTAAGAGGTGAGATGGATGAAATTTCCGAAGCCAGATGGTGGAAATTCTGGAGTAGTTCTAATTTTAAACGTGAAGGCTTTGAAAAAGATAAAGAACTGATTAAAAAATTCTACCTGAAAAACGGTTACCGCGATGCAGAAATAATATCGGATTCTCTTACATACTATAATGATAATAAAGATTTAAAGATCGTAATGAACATACATGAGGGACCTCAATATAAAATAAGAAATATTACATGGCAGGGTAATACAATTTATCCCGACGAGGTTTTAACCCAGAGTCTTGATTTTGCCAAAGGGGATATTTTTGATTATGATAAGTTCGAAAAGAACCTTCGTGGAAATGAAGCGCAAACAGATGTAAATGCTCTTTACCAGGATAACGGATATTTAACATTCAGCTCACAAGCTTCAGAAATAAAAGTCGCATCCGATTCAATAGATTTAGTTATTAGACTTGAAGAAAGAAACCAGTTCAGGATAGGGAAGGTTAATATAACAGGCAACACTAAAACAAAAGATAAAGTAATACGCCGTGAACTTTACAATGTGCCCGGTGATTATTTTAACCGTGCACTGCTGTTCAGAAGCATTCAGCAATTGGCTAATCTTCAATATTTTAACGTGGAAAAACTGTATGGACCACAAGGGTTGGATTATACTCTTCCTAATGACAGTACAGTAGATATTACATTTAACGTGGAAGAAAAATCGAGTGATTATTTAAATGCTTCTGTGGGGTATAGCGGAAGCTTCGGCTTTAGCGGTGCAGTTGGTGTAACGCTTACTAATTTTTCCATTGCAGAACCTTTTTCCCTTGGCGGTGGGCAGGTTCTAAGTTTCAACTGGCAGTTTGGCGTTGGAAGTTTGTATAGAACCTTTACTCTTGGTTTTACAGAACCGTGGTTATTCGATACGCCTACTCTTGTTGGATTCGAAGTTTTTGATACAAGGCAACAATATATTTATGATTTACGTCAATCCGGCGGAACATTAAGAACAGGGCGCAGGTTAAAATGGCCTGATGATTTCTTTTATTTACAGGGATTTTTTAAATATCAGTATAATAATGTTATTGAAGGACAAGGTTTTTACCAGGAAGGAAAATTTAATCAGTTTACATTGGGAACAACTATAAGTAGAAAGAATATTGATAACCCGATTTTCCCATCGCAAGGCTCTTCTTATTCTTTTGATGCGGAAATGTCGGGAGGACCTGTTTTACCAGGCGAGGTTAATTACTATAAATTAAGTTTTAGAGCCGAATGGTATAAAAGGTTGTTTAATTCAAGCAGTGTAGCTTTATATGCAATTGCAGATATGGGATATTTAAATGAATTTGAAGAAGGTACTCCGATAAATCCATTTGAATATTTTTTTATGGGAGGCAATGGTTTAGTTATTGCGACAACCCCGTTAAGAGGTTATGATGACAGAACTGTTGGTCCTCGTGATTCTCAGGGAAATGTAATTGGCGGAAGGGTAATGTCCCGTTATACAACTGAACTTCGTTTTGCTGTTACGCTTGATCCTATCCCGATTTATCTTCTTGCATTTGCCGAAGCAGGAAATGTTTTTGAAAGTTTAAAGAAAACAGATATTTTCGAACTTAGAAGGTCGGTTGGTTTTGGCGCAAGACTATTAATTAATCCTTTGGGATTAATTGGATTTGATCTTGGCTACGGTTTTGACAGAAAATTAACCGACGATAAAGAGCCGGAATGGCTCTTCCATTTTCAATTTGGACGTGGTTTTTAATTCAACAACAAACATAAAGGAAAATATTGTGAGGAAATTTCTTTTCATATTTGCAGTAACAGTTATAACAACTAATTTGTTTGCACAATCGCCGCAAAAACTTGGTTATGTAGATTCGCAGATAATTCTTTCTCAGTTCGCCGAAGCCATTAAAGCACAGGGAGATCTTGATGCTATAACCAATAAATGGAGTGCCCAGGTTGACAGTATGACTGTTTCATACCAGCAGGGATTAGCCGATTATCAAAAGCAGGCTAATACTATGACCGATGAGAAAAAACTTGAGGTGCAGAAAGATCTTATTGCGCAGGAGCAAACTATAATCGATTTCAGAAGACAAAAGTTCGGGCAGAACGGTGAAATATACCAGAAGCAGGAAGAAATTTTTAATCCTGTAAAGAAAAAGATTTATACTGCAATTGAACAGGTTGCCAAATCGGAAGGAATGCAATTTGTTTTTGATAAAAGCGGAGATATTGTTCTGCTTTACGCCGATTCATCTTTTGACATAACTTACCAGGTACTTGATAAATTAAAAAGAGGTAATTAAGAATAATCTATACTCTTTTTAGTTATTTGTTAAACGGAGTATTTATGAAGAAAATATTTTTTGTTTTTTCATTAATAGCTTTTCTGCCTGCCTTATCATTTGCTCAGCTTAAGATAGGGTATGTTGATTCGGATACGATTATGGATAACCTGCCCGATGCCCAGGATGCAAGACAAAAACTTGATGCATTGATACAGGAATGGCAGGGTGAGTTGAATAAACTTGAGGGAGACTGGAAAAATAAATACGATGATTATGAAAAAAGAAAACTGATAATGACTGACCAGACAAGAGCGGAAACGGAGGCAGAATTAGTTAAGCTTGAGAAACAAATAAGCGAGTACAGGGAGAAAAAGTTTGGTACTAACGGTGAACTTTTTCAAAAGCAGGATGAATTAATGCATCCCGTTCAAAACAGGGTTTTTAATGCAATCAAGGAAGTAGCCGAGGAAGAAGAGCTTGATTTTGTTTTGGACCGGAGTGGCGATGTTATGCTTTTATATGCAAAAGAAGAATACGACCTGACCGCAAAAGTTCTTGAGAAATTAAAGTTAGAATAAATTTAATGAAGATTAAGCTGGAAGAAGCAGCTGAGGTTGTAAATGGTAATATTGTCGGTGATAAAAATATTGCCATTAGTAGCTTTGCAAAAATAGAGGAAGCAAAATCTGGCGAACTTACGTTTCTTTATCTCGATTCTTACAAAAAATTTTTTCCTTCTACAAAAGCGTCTGCTATTCTCGTAAAGCATGATTTCCCTAAAACGAGAGACAATATTACTTATATAGAAGTTGAAAGTCCCAACAAAGCTTTCGCTAAACTTTTACAACATTATTTCAAACCTGATTATAAACTTTCCGGTATCGATTCCACTGCATCAATTCATCCTGCTGCAATTGTAGGCAGGAATTCTGCTATTGGGAAAAATGTTGTAATATCTGAAGGTTGCAGGATTGGCTCGAACGTAAAAATTTTTCATAATGCTGTTTTACTGGAAGATGTTGAAGTGGGGGACAACTCGGTGATTTATCAGAACGTTAGTATCCGTGAAGGAAGCCGCATAGGTAGGAATGTAATTATTCATGCTAACTCTGTAATTGGATCAGACGGTTTTGGATATGACATCGATGAAAACAGGATCTTTCATAAAGTTCCTCAAATTGGAATAGTGATTATTGAAGATGATGTTGAAATAGGTTCGAATGTTTCTGTTGACCGTGCATCTCTTGGTGCAACTGTAATCAAAAAAGGTGTAAAGGTAGATAACCTCGTACAAATAGCACACAATGTTGTAATTGGTGAGAACTCTATTGTTGCAGGGCAGGCGGGAATTGCAGGGAGTTCAAAGATTGGTAAGAATTGTTATTTACTTGGGCAAGCAGGTGTATCGGGGCATTTAGAAATTACTGATGATGTTATTTTACATCCTCAAGCCGGTATTAGCAAAAGTATATCAAAGCCGGGTAATTATTTTGGTTCGCCCGCCAAAGAAATAAAAACAGCTTTCAAACTCGAATCGCATTACCGGAACCTTCAAAACTATGCCGATAGAATAATGCAATTAGAAAAACGAGTTGAAGAATTATTAAAAAAGGCAGAAGAAATGAAAAATAATAAATCCATATAAAGGATTACTCATCTTCTATACATTTAATTGTATTTCATACCCCATCTTACTATTTTCAAAATCAAAATTTACCTTGAAATATTTAAACGGGAATAAATGTTAGAATTACAAAGAACTATCTCAAAACCTGTTTCCATATCGGGAATAGGATTGCATACCGGAACAGAATGTACTATGACTTTCAAACCGGCACCGGAAAATTATGGAATTCGCTTTATCAGGGTTGATTTAAACGGCAAACCCGAGATACCTGCCAACGCAGACAATGTTGTTGATATTTCGAGAGGTACGACACTCGGCATAGGTGAAGCTAAAGTTCATACTGTCGAACATGTTCTTGCTGCTATTGTTGGTCTGCAAATAGACAATATCATTATTGAACTCGACGGGATTGAACCACCGATCGGTGATGGAAGTGCAGTTCCTTATGTTGAAGCATTAAAAGAAGCAGAATTTACTCAGCAGAATGAACCGAAAGATTATCTCGTTATTGATGAGACAGTAATCTATCATGAAGAAGCAAATCAGATTGATATTGTTGCGTTGCCTCTCGACAGCTACAGGGTTACTGTGATGGTTGATTATCAGAACCCGGCATTAGGCAGCCAGCACACAGGACTTTTTGATCTTGAAAAGGAATTCGCTTCAGAATTTGCTCCTGCAAGAACATTTTGTTTTTTAAGCGAGATCGAAGAGCTGGCAAGCCAGGGTTTAATTAAAGGAGGGGACATTAACAATGCAGTCGTTATTGTTGATAAAAAAGCTACTGAAGCAGAGTTAAAAAATATTCAGAAAACTCTGGGAGTAAAAGAAACATTAACAATTGGTGATAACGGTATTCTCAACAACAAAGATTTGAGATTTCGCAATGAACCCGTTAGGCATAAACTTCTTGATCTGGTTGGAGACCTTGCATTGATTGGCGCTCCTATTAAAGCGCAGATACTTGCTGCTCGTCCGGGTCACAGGGCAAATGTAGAATTCGCAAAACAAATCAGGAAACTTTACCAGCAGAAAAAACTTGTTAAGAAATATCAAACAGTAAAAAAAGAAGGAGTTGTTTTTGACATTAATGCGATACAGAGGATTCTACCTCACCGTTATCCTTTTTTGATGATTGATAAAATAATTGAGCTCGAACTTGATAAACGTGTTGTCGGAGTTAAATCTGTTACTGTAAATGAGCCTTTTTTCCAGGGGCATTTCCCTGGGCAACCGATTATGCCTGGAGTTTTAATCATTGAGGCAATGGCACAAACAAGTGGAATTCTTATTCTTAATTCATTGCCCGATTTTAAAGAGAAACTCGTTTACTTTATGCAGATAAATAATGCAAAGTTCAGAAAGCCTGTTGTGCCGGGTGATCAGCTGTTTCTTGAGATAGTACTTGTTTCAAAGAAAACGAAAATTTTCTTAATGAAAGGTAAAGCAATGGTAAATGATAAGGTTGTTGCCGAAGCTGATTTTATGGCGGGTGTTGTTGACAGGGATGCGCCCGTTGAATCATAGGAATGATTGATTGATGAAATGGTACTTTCTAAATACTGGCGCTGGTTCCGGTCGGTACAATATGGATTTTGACCTTCAACTTGCAAAAAACAACAGGGGAGATGAGGTATTCTTTAGGCTCTACAGGTGGAATCCTTATTGCATATCACTGGGCTTTAACCAGGAGTTTAGTTCTGTTAATGTTAATAAAGCTTCGAGAGACAAAATAGATATTGTTAAAAGACCGACAGGGGGCAAGGCAATTTTACACGCTGAGGAGTTAACATATTCGGTTGTTTATCCTATAGCCGGAGATATGTCTTTAAGAAGTCTTTATTGTGAAATAAATAAAGCCTTGAGAGAAGGTTTGATTTTATACGATGAAAGATTGTCGGGAATTGAGCTCGAATCAGCTCAGCCTGATTTAAGAAATTTTTATAAGGAATCTTTATCTGAAATTTGTTTTACAGTTTCAGTAAAAAGTGAAATTAATTTTTCAGGTAAAAAATTAGTCGGCAGTGCACAGAGAAAAATCGGAAGAACTATTCTTCAGCATGGCTCGATACTTTGCGGTGATTACCACACAAAAATTATTGATTATCTTAATTTGTCCGGCAAAGAATATTCCGATGCAAAAACGGGGATGCTGAAAAATACTACCGAACTTAAAAAAATTCTTCAGAATGAAGTAGATTATGATAAGATGTCCGGCTGCATAATTAAAGGTTTCGAAAAGTTTTTTAATATTAATTTTCTTAATCTTGATGAAGAGATTTTAATTTTATCTGCTTAAAACTTAAAACAAGATGAATACCGAGAAAGAAATAAAAAGAATTACTACAAAAGCTCTTTCGCTTCTCAAAAAGAAAGGCATCAAAATAACTGCTCTTACAGCTTATGATTTTATTACAGCTAAACTCATAGATGAAGCCGGGATAGATATTATTCTTGTTGGCGATTCGCTAAGCAATGTCTTCCAGGGAAATGAGACAACCTTGCCTGTTACCATGGATGAAATGATTTATCACACTAAAGCTGTAGCCAAAGCAGTAGACAGAGCCATGGTTGTTGTTGATTTACCTTTTATGTCGTATCAGCTAAGTGTGGATGAAGGATTCCGGAATGCAGGAAGAATAATGAAAGAAACATCGGCTGGTGGAGTTAAACTCGAAGGCGGCGAAAGAGTAGCAGAAACTGTAAGAAAAATTACGCAAGCCGGGATACCGGTTATGGGTCATATAGGCTTGACTCCTCAGAGTATTCATCAGTTTGGAAGTTACAGGGAAAGAGGTAGGAATAAAGAAGAAGCTGAAGAGATTTTAAACGATTCAAAAATAATGGAAGAAGCCGGAGCTTTTGCAATTGTACTTGAAAAAATTCCTGCTTCGCTTGCTAAAAAAATTTCTGAATCACTCACAATTCCGGCTATAGGAATTGGAGCCGGCATGCATTGCGATGGACAGATTCTTGTTACTCCCGACATGCTCGGTTTAAATCTTGAATTTCATCCAAGATTTGTCCGGCATTATGCAAAGTTAGCGGAAAAAATTAATAGTGCTGTAAAAAAGTATATTGAAGATGTAAAAAACAAACACTTTCCTGATGAAAGTGAAAGTTATTGATTTGTATCTTGTTGATTAAACGGTTTATGTGATATTTCGGGTATATGGCAGAAAAAAAATTTTTGGTTCTGATATTTCTCATCTTTATTTCTTTACAAGCTTTTCCCCAGGTAGATTACAACATCTTTCTTGAAGATGCTTCTATAACCTCGATAGCCGAGGAGAAAGACTTCCTCTGGGTTGCTACTTACGGACAGGGAATTTTCAGGCTTTCAAAAAAGGACGGTAAGTGGTTTAACTTTTCGACCAAGAACAGAAATCTCGATAACGATCTTTTTCACACAATTGCTGTAAGTAAAGATTATGTATGGGCTGGTGCAAATGAAGGTCTCTTCATTTATAATAAAAAAAGAAACAGGTGGACAATAAAAAAGTTTTCCCTGGGTGGAGAGTTTGGAAATTGGATAAGATCGTTATGCTACGATCAAAGCCGGAATATTTTATGGATAGGGAGATTTAGAAATCTGACCCAATTAAATGTAAGTAGGCAAAAGTATAAAGACTTTGATCTGACTCAGAACAACGATCCTAAAACAAATACTTTCAAATCAATAAAACTTGACGGGGACAGTCTTGTATGGTTTGGTACAGAATCGGGTGTTCATATATATAGAAAGAATAAAAAAATTGGAGAAGAAGCCTGGCAATTTATTAATAATAAAAAGGGCTTTAAACAGGAAGGGGATGCTGTTTCTATAAGTGATTTTGCTTTTGAAGGAGACAATGTTTGGTTTGGAACGGACGAATTTATTACTCCAAAACAACCGCAGTTTAACATCGGGGGTCTTTACAGATATAACAGGAAATTTATCTGGGATAAACTCTCGAGAGGAAACGGTCTACCCGCAAACGGTATTTATTGCATAGAAAGGACAGGCAACTATATTTGGGCGGGAGTCTACTCTTTTGAAAAAAAAGAAAAAGAGGAATATGGCAAAGGTCTTGTTTTGATCGATCGTATAACCGGCAAAGTAATCCCCATTGATCTCAACTTGCTTGAAACCAAATCGTCAACAATAAATACTCTTTACTTTGATGAAAAAGATTTGTGGATCGGAACTGACAGGGGCTTGTGGAAACTTAACATTGTAAATCCTCTTGCCGCATGGACACTGAAGAAGGAAGTTAAAAAAAGCGGAACTACCAAGAAATAACTCTGGTTGATTAACTCTTTATCCCCACTTAATTTATAGTTATTTTTATTATCCAAATTAACTTATATGAATGATGTTAAAGTTAACTAAACAAAAGTTAGATAAACTCAGGAATAATTTTGGGGGACAGAAGATCGCAGTTATTGGCGATATGATGCTCGATTGCTATTTCCGGGGCGATGTAAAAAGAGTTTCTCCCGAAGCACCGGTTCCTGTTGTTGAAGTGGAAAATGAATTTTTCCGCTTTGGCGGTGCTGCAAATGTCGCTTTGAATATTCTGAAACTTGGTGGAGTTCCAATTCCAATTGGAGTAATAGGAAATGATAATGACGGAAGAATTTTTACGTCGTTACTAAATGAAGCTGATATGATATTTGATGGAATTATTGAAGATACTTCGCGTCCTACTACAGCCAAAACAAGAGTGATTGCAGGTAACCAGCATGTTGTTAGAATAGATAAAGAAAGTAAAGAGAATATTTCACATGAAACGGAAAAGAAACTTCTTGAATATCTATCTTCGAATATTCATCATCTGCAAGGAATAATTTTACAGGATTATAATAAGGGGGTTCTAACCAGGACTTTCATTAAAAACATTATTGAGCTGGCAAGTAAGAAAAATGTGCTTGTCACTGTAGATCCGAAGTTCAATAACTTTTTTGAATACAAGAATGTAACCGTGTTCAAGCCAAATAAGAAAGAAGCCGAGGATATTCTTGGAATGAAAATAAAAAGTAATGAACATATTACAAAAGCTGGAAGAACAATTCTTGAAAGATCGAATGCTTTGAATGTTCTGTTAACGCTTGGCGCAGAAGGTATTGCAGTGTTTGAGAAAGACAAAACCGAAAAACGTATGGAGACAAAAGCGAGAAAAGTTGCTGATGTATCGGGAGCGGGGGATACGGTTATTTCCACTCTTACAATGGCGCTTGCAGCAGGAGGGGACATTATTGAAGCTTCCTACCTTGCCAATTATGCTGCCGGTATTGTTTGTGAAGAAGTGGGAATAGTCCCTATTGAAATTGAAAAACTTTTTGATGCAGTTGAGAAAGACAACAAATGAATAATATCCTTTCAAAAGCTTCTATGAAATTTCTAAGGGAGAAATTTAAGGAAGAAAAGAAAAAGGTTGTGTTTACCAACGGCGTTTTTGATATAATACATTCCGGGCATATTGACTACCTTGTAAAAGCAAAAGCTTTAGGAGATATTTTAATAGTCGGATTGAACAGCGATTCTTCAGTTAGAAGAATAAAAGGAGAAAAGCGCCCTATAGTTAGTCAAACGGACAGAGCTTTTGTCCTGTCTAATCTCAAACCGGTAGATTATGTTGTTCTTTTTGAAGAAGATACTCCGTTGGAAATTATTAAAGCACTTGTACCTGATGTTCTTGTTAAAGGAGCCGACTGGTCTTTGGATAAGATAATTGGCAGCGATGTTGTATTAAACAAGGGTGGCGAAGTTAAAAATATATCTTTTGTCAATGATCAATCAACATCCGGTATAATCGATCTTATATTATCGAGATATTCAGATTAAATTCCTTTCATTGCTTTTTCATTTAAAGGAAATGAACAATTAATCTTTAACCCAGGGCGTATAAATCTAATATTGGATAACGAAGCGCAAAATAAGACGGCAAACGGAAAAAAGAAAAGAACACTTCTGCAAAGAATTGTAAATGCTTTTCTTTATACATGCATTGGGTTCCTTGTTCTTTTATTAATTTTTTTAGGAATCAGCCAGACCCATACATTCAGGGAATTTTTACGTGAGAAAATAATTGAGGAAGCAAACAGTTCACTTAACGGGAAAATATATATAGAAGAAATAGAAGGAACTATTTTTACTTCTTTGATTCTTCGCAACACCGTGGTTAATATGGAGAGAGACACAATTCTTAAAGCTGAAACAATCAGTGTTTTAACCAGTCCGTTGCAACTGCTTCTTAAAAAGATTTATGTGAGAGACTTTGAGATTGATAATGCAACGGTCAATTTATCAACTGATAGTTCCGGTACTTTGAATCTTGTAAAATTATTTCCTGCCACAGAACCCGATACAAGTACTTCGGAGTTCCCTTTTAAAATTCATATTGCTAATCTGCAGTTAAGCAACATAAATTTTTCTTACCGGAATTTTGCAGAAAATGAAGTCCCGAAAGAATATGCGGGAATCAATTATAATGATATTGAGATCAGGAACCTGAATCTTGAGTTAGCTGCAGATTTGGATATAAGCGATAATAGTTATGAACTTACCCTTTTTCATTTGTCCTTTTTGCCAAACATAGCGGGGTTTAATTTAAGAAATCTTAAAGGTGAATTTGTACTTAATGAAAAAAATATTTTAGTCCGTAATTTTGAAGTGCAAACCGACAGATCGGACTTTAATGTTGGTATTGTTATAAATGATTTCAATGTTTTTGATACTCTATCTACTGATTTTAGCAAAACTCAGTTAACTGTTCTTGCAAATTCCAGGTCATTTTCATTTAAGGATCTCAGGGTTTTCCTGCCATCTGTAAGCATGCTTGACGGAAACTTTACGTTTGATCTTAACGTTTCAGGTTCACCAAGTGAATTAGAACTGAATCATATCCAGGTACTGCTACAGAATTCCAATATAGAAGGAACCGGAAGCTTAAAGAATTTAGACAAGCCAGGATCTTTGTTTATTTCAGCCGATCTGGATAAATCTTATATAGAACAAAAAGATATTCAAAAATTATTTCCTTCAATTGAAATGCCTTCATATCCTGAACTGGGTATTATAAGATTTGATACATTGAGATATGAAGGCAGCCCGCTTAAGTTTAAAACGAATCTGGGTATTGCAACAGACAAAGGTTCTTTCGGTGGTTTAATTAATCTTGATCTTGAAAAAGAACTGATGGAGTATGAAACCACTTTTTTAGTTAGTAAACTTGACTTAAAACCTTTTGCAGATATATCCTCATCAATCAACTTATCCGGGAAGATTAAAGGCAAAGGCACTTCGCCTGCAAACTTTGACGGCTCAATTAATCTTACTGCCGACGGCTCAAAACTGAATGGTAATGAAATTGACTCACTTAGACTTTCAGCCAACGCCATTAATAAGAACATCTCATATAACTTTTATTTAGTTTCTCATAATACAAAAGCCGGGCTGAGCGGCATTCTTGATTTTACAAATGAAGAAAATCCGTTTTATAGAATTGCCGGTGACATAAAAAATCTTGATGTTGCAGAATTTTCAGAAGATTCACTGGTTCATACCGATCTTAATTTTACATTCGACGGGGAAGGAGAAAGTTTTGATCAGGATAAAATGAATTTGTTCATGAGTATGAAACTCTTCGATTCGAAATTAGCCGAAGTATATATTGATAGTGTAAGAGCGATTGTCGATTTGCAGGGAGCTACGGTCGAAGAGAGGATAATTAATATTATATCCGATATTGCCGATGTAACAATGACGGGGAATTTCAAAGTTACAGAAGCTATTGATCTTTTAACCAGTGAAGCAGGAATTCTTTCTGAGGTATATAACGATAAGTTGCAAAAACTCTTTCCAACGGCGTTCCGGGGAGAAGAAATTGTTCACAACGAAAAGACAGGTGTAAAGGAACCTTTGTTTAGCCAGGTAGGTTCCCCGATGAACATTAATTATGCAATAGAATTGAAAGACTTTAATATTATTTCGGCGTTTATCGGTGATTATCATCTCGAAATTGATGCTGAAATGGGAGGAAAAATTATCAACGATGAAAATAGTATTCATTTTAGCTTTAATACTGATCTGAATTATATAAAGTTATGGAATGATGAAAGTGCCTTCTTCGTGACTAAAATGGGTCTTGATTTGGATGTACTGAACGATTTCAATGTGTTTTCAACTTCTGATGTAGAAGTAGACTTAGATGTATCGGCAGAACGTATTTTTTCAGGCAGCGATATATATGATTTTCATTTCGATATGAAAATGCAGGAAGATAAAGCCGAAATTAATTTCGGGGCAGAACAGAAACCAATATCTGTTAATGTTAATGCTGGTATAGATATAAGCCGTGATGTACTTGATGTTTCGATTGACTCGTTAAGATTTAGCGATGATCAATTTTTAATTGTAAACAAGGAGCCATTAAGTTTTACATATACAGAAAACAGGATCGATATAAAGACATTTGATTTGGTTCATAACGATGCTCATTTAAAAGCAAACGGATTTTTATCGCGTACCGGGAATCAGAAACTGAATGTAACATTGTCAGGCTTAAAAGGACAGGATTTAAGTGTTAATCTTTTTCATCTGAGACCCGAAAACAGTATGGATGCAAATGTTAATCTAAATCTCGATGTTTCAGGAAATATGGTTGAGCCGGTAATTAATATGGATATGTCTGTGGATAGTGTTAAGTATGGCGGCAGAACTTTTGGAGTGCTAAAAAGCAAAGTTAATTATAAAAATAAAAATCTTGATCTGGATATAGCATTTGTAGATTCGCTATTAAATCCTACAAGCCCTGCCCTTAAAATTACAGGCTATGTTCCGGTTGATCTTTCTATAGAGGCGTCATCAGATAATTACATTGGAACCAGACCGATGGATATTCGTCTTAAGTCCGATGGTTTTAACCTGGGAGCTTTTGGAGATATACTTCCTGCTGTTAACAGGTTAAGAGGTAATTTTACTTCCGACCTGAGATTAACAGGTACACCGTCATCGTTAAAAACAGAAGGGTATTTAAAAATTAAGGATGCAGCTTTTTTCCTCGAGGCAAATAATCTTGAATATAATGCCTCGGCAGGGGTAAGAATAGAGGGAAACCAGTTAACTATAGATAGCCTTATGATTGCAAACGTAGAGGGTACAATAAATGGCGGCAAACTGACTGGCAGAGGAGTTGCTTTGCTCGATAATTTCACGTTTATATCTTCAAAGTTTTCTTTTAACGGTGATTTAAAAGTGCTGGACGAGGCATCGAAATCGGCAAGCCCGTCTTTTTACGGCAGCCTTGTTATTGGAACTAACGGTACTTTGGAATTTGATGAGGGAAGAATATTCTTAAAAGCTCCCGTTACTATTAAAAATGCTAATCTTACTTTTCCACAAACTCAATCGGCATATAGTGGTTCTGAAAATTATGTATATCGTTTTGTTGAGGATACTGTAACCATTCTTAATGAAGAAATGGATTATGAAAGGCTTATTAATATATATCACAAACAGGGCGGTGAAAATGATAATTCTTCTTCTAAGAAAAATATTTTTGATTACGACTTAAGAATCACGATTGAAGATGAAGCCATTGTTGTATTTGTGTTGTCTAAAGAATTTAATCAAAACCTTAAAGCTGTATTAGACGGTAGTATACGGTTGGAAAAGTATGGGAATAAAACCGAGGCTCAGGGTAAGTTGAGCTTGTTGGAAGGATCTACTCTTGAATTTTTGAAGACCCTGGAAGCAGAGGGATCGATAAGATTTGAAAGCGAAATAGCCAATCCGTACCTCGATATTGTAGCTACATACAGAGATTATTATTATCCGGCAGATGAGACCGATGCAGAAAAAGAAGTGGAGGTGGCTGTTAAAATTGAAATACAAGGACCTTTGAAAGAACTCGACAAAAGATTAATTAGTGAGGGAAATAATATTAAAGTTTATTATGGATCCGAAAATATTGCTAAGAACAACCCGTCTCCTCAATATGATGCATCGGATGCCGCAATGTTTATTTTACTTGGTAAATTTAATGATGATGCCAGACAGCAGGATAGGTATGCAATTGCCTCTACCGCCACAGGGTTAGCAGGTTCTTTAGTTGGTGGATTCTTGAACAGGCAGTTTGGCGATGTAATAAAAAGTGTTGAACTGCGCCAGGTCGGTTCGGCTACTAAAATAAGTTTGATTGGCAGAGCAGGTAACTTCCGTTATGAAATCGGTACTTCGACCGATGTTTACCAGGATTTGAGTCGTGCAAATATAAAAATAGAATATCCCGTTTCCCGGCAACTTTTATTAAGGCTTGAAAGGAAAGAAGCTATTAATACCGAAACAACTTATACAAGTGAAATGATAAATGAATTAGGGCTTAAATATAGATTTGAATTCTGATGAAGAAGAAGATTATTGCATTTTTTAAAAAGAACCCCGGCAAATCTTTTAAAAATAAAGATATAGCCAATAGACTAAAGATTATTTCCGAACATGAGTATTCTGCATTAAAATCCGCCCTGCACAAACTTTACGAAGAAAATTTTTTAGCAAAAAACGGTAAGCGCTTTAAACTCAACACTATTCCAGCGGACAATAGGATAACGGGTAAACTTGAGATTAACCAGGGAGGATATGGTTTTGTAATTCCGGGCAGTAAAGAGATAGGTGACATTTTTATTGCCGCTCGCAATCTAAGTACTGCTTTCAGCGGAGATACTGTTGAAGTTGCACTTTTTGCCAAACAAAAAAGAAAAAATTTTGAAGGACAAATTATTAAGGTTATAAAAAGAAAAAGAGAAGAGATTGTTGGAACCCTTAAGAAATCCAATTCATTTTATTTTGTAAAACCGGATGATCCCGGGATTCATCGCGATATTTATATTGATATTTCGCATCTAAAGGGTGCAAAAAAAGGAGATAAAGTAATTGTATCCAATTTATTCTGGAATACATCTATGCTGAACCCCGAAGCCGAGATTATAGAAGTAATCGGTGAATCAGGATTAGAAGAGACAGAAGCTATAGCAATAGCACGTGAATTCAATTTACCATATAAATTTCCGGATAAGGTAATTGCCGAGGCTGATAAGATAGAAAGTGAAATATCACCCGATGAGATAAATAGAAGAGTCGATTTTAGACATGAAAATGTTTTTACAATTGATCCGGAAGATGCTAAAGATTTCGACGATGCGTTATCGGTTAAAGAACTAGAGAACGGGAATTATTTAATAGGCATTCATATAGCTGATGTCAGTCATTATGTTAAAAACAATACTCAGTTGGATAAGAATGCTTTGAAGAGAGGGAACAGTGTTTATTTTGTGGGACAGGTTATTCCAATGCTTCCGGAAAAGCTTTCTAACAACCTCTGTTCGCTTGTTCTGGCAAAGGACAGGCTGACATACTCGGTTATTGTTGAATTGACACAACGAGGTAAGATAGTTAAATACGATATAAAGAAGTCTGTGATAAATAGTAAAAGAAGATTTACGTACGATGAAGTACAGGAGATAATTGAAACTAAAAAAGGTGACTTTGCAAAAGAAATAATTTGTTTAAATAATATTGCAAGGGTGCTAAGGAAGAAAAGATTTAGAGAGGGAGGAATTGAATTTTTTACGCCCGAAATTAAGTTCAGGCTGGATGACGAAGGGAAACCGACAGAAATTTTTAAAAAGGAAATAAAAGAAAGTAATATGCTGGTTGAAGAATTTATGCTTTTTGCAAATAAAACAGTTGCCCATCATATAGGTTCCCCCGAAAAAACTGCACGTCCTTTTATTTATAGGATTCACGATTTACCAGACAAAGAGAAAATTTATGAATTTGCAAGGTTTTTGAAATCATTAGGTTATACTTTTGACCCAAATTCTGCGTCGCAAACATTACAGTTTATGAACCTCATGGAACAAATAAAAAATACCGAAGAAGAGGCATTAATAAATGAGCTCGCAATCAGGTCAATGGCTAAAGCTATCTATTCTGTGAACAATATTGGACATTACGGGTTAGGGTTTAAATATTATACTCATTTTACATCTCCCATAAGAAGGTATTCTGATTTAATTGTTCACAGGCTTCTTTATAATTATATAGAGGGAAACGGAGCCGCAAATTACCCGTTGGTAAAGCTGGAAGAAATTAGTGAACACATTTCCCAGTGTGAAAGAAACGCTATAGAAGCCGAAAGATTATCTGTAAAACTAAAGCAGATAGATTATCTTAAAGAACATCTCGGTGAGGAATTTAATGCGATAATTAGTGGTATTGCACATTTTGGAATTTTTGTTAAAATAACAGACAATTTAGCAGAAGGGTTGGTAAGATTGAGAGATTTGGAGGGCGATTTTTACGTTTACGATGAAAAAAAATATGCATTAATTGGTAGAGTTTCTAAAAAACAATTTAGATTAGGTGATAAAGTTAAGGTAAAGCTTGTTCGTGTTGACACTGACAAAACAGAATTAGATTTTATAATTTCTAACGAGTGAGGTATTACATGCAAAAAATAATAACATATTTTCTAATTCTGTTCAGCATTAGTATTATTAATATCTATGCTCAGTTCGGTAAAAATAAAGTTCAGTATAAGTCTTTTACATGGTACTACATTCAAACCGGGCATTTTGATATATACTTTTCTGAAAAAGGTTCTACGCTCGCAGAGTTTACGGGGTATGCTGCTGAAAACGCACTTGAATCAATTCAGAATAATTTTAAATATAAAATAAATAACCGGATTACAATAATTGTATATAATTCCCAAAATGATTTTCAGGAAACAAACGTTACGGATGAATATCTTGATGAAGGTATACAGGGGTTTACTGAATTATTTAAAAACAGGGTAGTAATTCAGTTTAACGGTTCATTCAAACTATTGAGGCATCTTGTACATCACGAACTGGTTCACGCGGTAATAAACGATATGTTTTATGGCGGATCGATCCAGAATATAATTTCAAATAACATTACACTTAGTTTACCGTTGTGGTTTAATGAGGGAATGGCAGAATACCAGGCTTTAGGCTGGGATGTCGATACAGATATGTATATCCGTGATGCTGTTATTAGCGAACATCTTCCCGATATTCAGGAACTTTACGGCTATTTTGCTTACAGAGGCGGTCAGTCGGTCTTTTACTATATAGCTTCAAAGTACGGTGACGGAAAGATAGGTGAACTCTTGAATAAAATCAGGAGTACGGGAAATGTCGAGCAGGGAATAAAAGCTTCGATTGGAATATCAATTAAAGAATTAAATGAAAGATGGAAAAAAGATATAAGGAAACGATATTGGCCCGATATCGCTATCAGAAAAGATCCCGATGAATTTGCAAAACGGTTAACTGATAACCGTGAGGACGGCGGATTCTATAATACAAGCCCTGCTATATCTCCCCAGGGAGACAAAATTGCTTTTATTTCTAACAGGGATTATTACTTTGATGTTTTTTTAATGGATGCTATCGATGGAAAAATTATTAAAAAACTTGTTGAAGGCAACAGGACTCCGGATTTTGAGGAGCTGAATATACTTACCCCGGGACTAAGCTGGTCTCCGGACGGACAAAAAATAATTTTGTCTGCCAAAAGCAGCGGGTACGATGTGGTTTACATTATTGATGTAGAAACTGAAGATACAGAAACATTGCCGATAAGGCTTGCCGAAGGTATCAAAAGTGTTACCTGGTCGCCGGTTGGAACCAGTATTGCTTTTATCGGACAAACTGAGAGACAATCAGATGTGTACATTTACAATTTAGAAACCAAAGAATTGTTAAACCTCACAAATGATATTTTTTCCGATGATGACCCTGCATGGACACCGGATGGTAAGACACTTTATTTTGTTTCGGACAGGGGTAGTTACTTTTCAGAAGAAACTCTTCCCGATACTTTTAAGATTTACAAGCATGACTATAGCCAAAAAGATATTTATTCAATCAATACAGAGAACTTGGATATTCATAGAATTACGGATTTACCAGAAAGTGATGAAAGGTTTCCGGTTGTGAATCCCAACGGGAAGGAAATCCTTTTTATTTCTGATGTAAATGGTATAAATAATATTTACAAAATGGATCTTCAGTCGGGCGATAGTGAAGATAATGATGTAGTTCCAATTACTAATTCATTGAACGGTCTATACCAATTGTCTCTTTCAAAAGATGGGAAGAAATTAACCTTTTCATCTTTATACCAGTCAGCCTTTAATATCTTTTTATTGAATAATCCGTTTGAAATTAATCTTGAAGCAGATAGCCTTGAACCGACATTATATATAAGTAAACTTCTTAATGGTGATGATAAAAAAGAAATACCCGAAAATGATAAAAGTGAGTTTTTACAAAGTGAAGAAAAGGAATCCACAAGAACCTATGAGGTGTATACCGGTAAATATGTAGATTCGACAAAGATATATGGTGATTCAGTACAGATAGATTTTGATAATTATGTTTTTGGTAATTTAGATACACGAAGAGACACTACAGAGAAAGAAAATCCAAATTTTAATTTAACTGATAATCTGGACAGGCAAGGCGATTATAAAGTTAACAAGTATAAAATTACTTTTTCGCCCGATCTTGTTTATGCTAATGCCGGATACAGTTCTTTATACGGCTTACTCGGGACAACTGTAATTTCATTTAGCGATGTACTCGGTAACCACAGGATAATAGGTATAACGAGTCTTCAAATAGACCTTAAAAACAGCGATTATGGAGTTGCATATTATTATCTGCCTGATAGAATAAATTACGGGATAGAGCTCTTTCATACTGCACGCTTTGTATACCTTACAAGAGGTTTTTATACCGATCTTCATCGTTTCAGAAATTTTGGAGCAGTCGGCTCATTAAGCTACCCGCTTAATCGTTTTTACAGACTCGAGGTCGGGCTAAGCTGGCTTAACTTATCCAGCGAGAATCTTGATGACCCAACCGCGGAATCCGAGCATGTTTCGTATGTAATTCCGGCTGCAAGTTTTATTCATGATAATGTCCTTTGGGGATATACTGCACCTGTGGAAGGAACACGTTATAGGTTTGATGTATTTGGAAATCCCGGGTTCTCGAAAAAACGTTTAAGTTTTTATTCTCTGCTCGGCGATTATAGAACATATTTCAGATTTGGTACGGACTATTCATTTGCATATAGATTATCAGGTGGATATTCTGGCGGTTCAAACCCACAGAGATTCTTTATTGGTGGAGTTGAAAACTGGATAAACAGATCTTTTTCTACTACTGATATTCCACTTGAATCAGCATCTGATTTTGCTTTTTTGACTGCTGCATTACCTTTGCGCGGCTATAATTATGCAGAACAAATTGGAACTAAATACGCACTGATGAACCTTGAGTTAAGATTCCCGTTAATAAAATATCTGCTTACCGGCGCTTTGCCGATTTTGTTTAGCAACGTTCTCGGAGTTGCCTATATTGACATGGGTACTGCCTGGGACAACAGCAAGCAATTAAGATTTTTTGAGAGGAATGAGGAGAATAAAGTTGTTGCCCGCGATTTATTAATGGGCACCGGCATGGGGGCAAGGATATTCTTTCTCTACTTCTTGTTGAAGTTTGACGTTGCGTGGGCATATAATGTTGAGGGATTCTCAGTTCCGAAATACTATATCTCACTCGGGGCAGATTTCTGAGAATTGTTTTAAAAATGTACCCGTTCTGAAATATGAACGGGTTTAAAATTACCAGGTAAATTATTTATAATTCTATTTCTTTGTAGTGCTGTCAGTCGAATCGGAACCTTTTGCCTCTTTTTTAGTCTCTCCTTTGGTATCTTCTTTCTTTTTTTTAGATGGTGAGTTACTGGAATTATTTTTATAGTCTGTTTGATAGAAGCCGCTTCCTTTAAAAATAGGGCCTGAACCGGAACCAATTAATCTTTTTACAGGACCGTTACATTTTGGGCATTCCTTTACCGGTTCTGAGCTCATTGTTTGAAAAACTTCGAAAATATGGTTGCATTCTAAACACTTATACTCATACGTTGGCATAATAATACTCCTTTTGGTGTGGCGAAAACTTAATGAAAAATTAGATATATTTCTATAAATAGTTTTTACTCTGATATGCAGAATTATCGGAACCCGGTTAAAAAAATGATTGCTAAGATTTTATCTCGTCAAATAATTTATCTTCTATCCTTTGCATTTTTTATTTCATTATGTGGTTGCCTGAACTATACTCAGGAAGTTCATTTATACCCCGATGGTTCGGGTACAATGAAAATCAACTATTGGATGAATTTACCTGAAAACGGAGATACTTCAACAATAAATAAAATAGGTATTTTTAATGCAGAGCTGATAAGAGATGAATTTTCATCCCAACATACCACTATAAATAATATCACCGTTTACATTGATTCGGTTGACAGCACCACCCACTCTTTAATTGATCTGTATTTTACAAATATTGATTCACTTAACCAGATGAGGATATTTGAGGATTTTCAGTTTTCTCTGAAAGACGGTGCATCAGGTCAAAAGATTTTTACTCAGTATATTCCCCCCATAGCAACCGGGTTTGGAATAGATGGCAGCGAATATAAAGTATCGTATATCTATAAATTCTCCGGCAATATTATTACCCATAATGCTCTCGAGGAGGATGGACAAACTTTAACCTGGGATTACACACTTGCGGAAATCGGGAGCGGAAAAACTATCTCGGTAACCTTTATCCCTTTTAAATTAAAAGAAACGCCGTATTGGATATATATTCTTTCTGGACTGGTTCTTTTAATAGTTATAATCTTCTTGTTCAGGAAGAAAAAAGATTAGTTTTTTAGCGGAACAGAAAGAAAAGCTATCTTACAAGTACACATAATTTGTTGACTTACCATACTGATTTAATTATATTTAACGTCTATTTTTTAAGAAAAGTGGGCTACAATTATTTTATATGGCTACAGGCGGTTATAAGATTTTTTCAGGAAGTTCCAACAGAGCATTAGCTGAGAAAATTGCCGCTAATCTGGGCGAGCCTTTAGGATTGGTTGAGTTAAAAAGATTTAGTGACGGTGAGATTTGGGTAAAATATCTTGAGAATATCCGCGGTCTGGATGTCTTTATTATCCAATCTACAATTCCTCCGTCTGATAATATTCTTGAGCTCTTAATAATGATTGATGCCGCCAAAAGATCATCGGCAAAGCGAATTACTGCGGTAATCCCGTATTTTGGTTATTCGCGGCAGGATAGGAAAGACCAACCCAGAGTTTCCATTACTGCTAAACTGGTGGCTAACCTGATTACGGTTGCTGGTGCCGATAGGGTGATTACAATGGATTTGCATGCTGCCCAGATTCAAGGATTCTTTGACATACCCTTTGACCACTTATATAGCTCAAGTTTATTCTCAGGGTTATTTAGGGATGTAAATAAAAATCTTGTGGTTGTATCTCCCGATATCGGAGGTATTAAGTTAGCAAGGTCGTACGCAAAGAGGTTACATTGTGGGCTTGTTGTAATTGATAAAAGAAGACCGAAACAAAATCTTGCTGAGGTAGTTCACATTATTGGAAATGTTGAAAACAAAGATGTTCTTTTGGTTGATGATCTTGTTGATACAGCAGGTACTTTAGTTAGTGCAATTGAAGCTTTGAAAAAAAATGGCGCAAAAAATATATATAGTTCAATCACTCATCCGTTGTTATCGGGACCGGCGCTGGACCGCATTAATAAATCGGAAATAACAAAGTTGTATGTATCGGATACTATTCCTTTTAAAGCTGGTGTTAAAACGGATAAGATTTCTGTAATAACAGCATCTGAAATTTTCGCCGAAGCGATAAAAAGAACTCATTTTAATGAGTCAATCAGTTCATTATTCGATATTGATAAAGGATAACAGAGTTTATTTGGAGATAAAATGGAAAAAGTAGTTTTAGAAGCAAACACAAGAAAAATCGGTTCAAAGTCCGAGACAAAAAATCAAAGAAAGAACGGAAGAATTCCCGGTGTGTTTTACCTTAAGGGTAAAAAACCAATTTCTATCGATGTTTCGGATAGAGCGATTAAGCCATTAGTTTTTACGGGTGAAACTCATCTCATCGGACTGAAAGTTGATAATAACCAGGAATTTGATTGCATCATAAAAGATGTTCAGTTTGATCCTGTTACTGATCAGATTGTACATTTCGATTTATTAGGTTTGGTTTCAGGGGAAACATTTGCCATAGAGGTTCCGCTTGTGTTTAATGGCAGTGCTGTCGGTGTAAAAGATGGGGGAATTTTACAGCAGCATCTTCATAAACTTGAAATTGAATGTTTACCTAAAGACATACCGCAACACCTCGAAATTGACGTGACCGATTTGAAGATTGGAGACTCCATTCATATTAGTGATTTGAATTTTGAGAATCTTACAATTCTCAATCAAAAAACTACTGTAGTTGTTTCTGTAAATCATCCCAAAATTGAGAAAGAGCCTACTCCTGAAGAGGCTGTGGTTGAGCCTGCCGAACCTGAAGTTATTGGCAAAGGTAAGGGAGAAGAAGAAACAGAAGAAGAATAGGGTGCGAATTTTATTGGGTATAGGAAATCCCGAAAGACGGTATAATTTTAACCGTCATAATATTGGTTTTATGTTGTTAGACTATTTTGCTCAGTCACATTCTGTTGTTTTTAAACCTTCAAAATTTAATTACTACTCTGCAAAAGGAAAACTTTCCGGAAATTCTTTCTTACTTGTAAAACCCACGACTTATGTTAACAACAGCGGGTTAGCTGCCTTACATGTAGTTCAAAAATATGAAACCGAGGTCAAAGATTTCCTGGTAATTGCCGATGATGTGAATCTTCAGTTTGCTGATCTTAGAATTAGAAAGTCTGGTGGAGACGGCGGACATAACGGCATTAATTCTATTATTTTTCATTTACAAACGGATCAGTTTCCCAGGCTAAGGTTAGGTATCGGAAGCAATTTTGTTGATGGTGAAATGGCTGATTATGTCCTGGCTGATTTTAGTGAAGAAGAAAAAAAAGTTTTGCCGGGAACATTTAAAACAGGAACTGTTCTCCTGGAAGAATATATTGCAGGCGGTATCGATAAAATGCTGGATGCCAATAGCCGGCTGTTAAAAAAAGAAAATGATACTAACAGCTTCAATTAAATAAGGCTGGAGATTTTTCAAAAAAACTTAAAAATTATTTATTACTACTTAATTACTAAACATAGAATAAACATCTGGAACAACAATGAGAAACAAAATATTATCTGTAATACTGGTTATATTTAATCCAATCTATATTTTTGCGGGGGAAGCAAATTTAAAAATACCGACTCTTAATGATAACCAGCAATCAATCTTAATTGCAGGATTATTTGTCTGCCTGTTAGGATTGGTTTTTGGAATTTATCAATACTTAAAGGTTAAAAAACTAAAAGCTCATCAATCGATGCTTGATATTGCTCAAGTTATTTTTGAAACCTGCAAAACGTACCTGCTGCAGCAGGGCAAATTATTAATTGTGCTTTTTCTTTTTATAGCTACATGTGTTGCGTTTTATTTTGGATATTTAATGGAAAATGAAATAAGCGGCGTTCTTCTGATTTTATCCTGGACGGTGATTGGTATCCTCGGTTCCTACGGCGTTGCCTGGTTTGGAATAAGAATGAACACATTAGCAAATTCAAGAATGGCTTTTGCTTCTCTGGAAAGAAAACCGATAAAACTTTTAAACATTCCTCTAGATGCAGGAATGAGCATAGGTGTAATGCTAATCTGTGTAGAATTAATAATGATGTTGATAATTCTTCTTTTTATACCAAGAATGTATGCCGGAGCTTGTTTTATTGGTTTTGCAATTGGTGAATCGCTTGGTGCAAGTGCATTAAGAATTGCCGGCGGAATTTTTACAAAGATTGCCGATATTGGTTCTGATCTTATGAAGATCGTTTTTAAAATAAAGGAAGATGATCCTCGTAACCCCGGTGTAATTGCAGATTGTACGGGTGATAATGCAGGAGATAGTGTCGGTCCTACGGCGGATGGTTTTGAAACTTACGGCGTTACGGGGGTTGCTTTAATCAGCTTAATCGTTCTTGCAGTTGCAGATGTTACATATCAGACAGAACTGCTTACATGGATTTTTGCAATGCGTATTATGATGATTATTACTTCAATTTTATCCTTTGGAATAAACAGGACTATTACGCAGATACGTTTCTCTAAAAAAGATGATATTGATTTTGAAGTTCCTCTCACATCTTTAGTATGGATTACTTCAATAGTTTCTATTATAGTTACTTTTGTTGTAAGTGCTTTATTGATAGGGCATCTTCCGAATAACCTCTGGATTATTCTATCGACTGTAATAAGCTGCGGTACCTTAGGAGCTGCTTTAATACCCGAATTCACTAAAATTTTTACCAGTACCAAGTCAAAACATGTTGATGAAATCGTCTCATCGTCTAAAGCTGGCGGCGCTTCATTAAATATTCTTTCTGGTCTTGTTGCGGGTAATTTCAGTGCATTTTGGATGGGGCTTGTGTTTGTTCTTTTGATGTTTATTGCATATATAACAAGCGCAGATGCTCTTGCCGGCTTTATGATTTACCCGTCAATTTTTGCTTTCGGACTCGTAGCTTTTGGATTTTTAGGAATGGGTCCTGTTACAATTGCCGTAGATAGTTATGGACCGGTAACAGACAATGCACAGTCAATTTATGAACTTTCTTTAATTGAAGAAATAAAAGATGTTGACAAACAGATTGAAAAAGATTTCGGTTTTAAACCGGATTTTGAAAAAGCGAAATATTACCTCGAGGCAAATGACGGAGCCGGTAATACATTTAAAGCAACAGCCAAACCTGTATTAATAGGTACTGCTGTAGTCGGTGCAACTGCTATGATCTTTTCATTAATTCTTTTATTGAAACAAACATTAGGAATTGATCCTGCTAATATTCTTAGCTTGCTAAATCCTTATACAATGTTGGGATTTATGTGTGGCGGGGCAGTAATTTATTGGTTTACAGGTGCATCAATTCAGGCAGTTACAACCGGTGCATACAGAGCTGTTGAGTATATTAAGAAAAATATTCAGTTAGATGAAACTGCGAGCAAGAGTGCATCAATAGAAAAATCAAAAGAGGTTGTCAGGATATGTACCCAGTATGCACAAAAAGGGATGTTCAATATTTTTATTGCAATATTTTCTTTTGCTCTTGCATTTGCATTGTTTTCCGCACCGGTCAGTTCCCCCGAGCCGGTTTCATTCTTTATCAGCTTTTTAATTTCTATAGCAGTCTTTGGGCTTTTCCAGGCAGTTTTTATGGCTAATGCCGGGGGAGCCTGGGATAATGCTAAAAAGGTAGTGGAAGTTGAGTATAAGGAGAAAGGAACGGAGCTTCACGCAGCTACGGTCGTAGGAGATACAGTTGGCGATCCGTATAAGGATACTTCTTCAGTTGCTCTTAACCCGATAATTAAGTTTACTACTTTATTCGGACTGCTTGCTATGGAAATTTCAATTTCTGAAGCATTCCGTGCCAGCGCTCCTTATGTTGGAGGAGTAGTTTTTCTTATAGGGCTTTTCTTTGCCTGGCGTTCTTTCTATAAAATGAGGGCAAGAGAATAGGTTTTATAAAAAATTTTGTTGAAATTAATGGCAGTAAGGGCACTTGTTATTGCCCCTTTAATTAAATAAATTGAGTGCCGTTTTTAATTATAATAATTCCTGCTTTCAGAATGACTGAAGGCCATAGACCATAGGAAGGTTAGAATGAAAAATAATGTATATGAAAGTGCTGTTTTAATAAATGCAGCACTCGATGATGAACAAATAGAAGCAATAATTGCTCGCATTAAAGAAACAATAGTTGGTAACGGTGGAGAAATAAGCGAAATGGAAAACTGGGGGAGGAAAAGGCTGGCTTATATGGTTAAGAAGAGTAAGATTGGTTACTATGTGATTTTCAGATTTAACGCCCCTTCAAATATTATTACCAAGCTTGAAAGATTTTACTCACTTGACGAATATATTCTCAGGTTTCTTACTATCCGTTTAGACAAAGATGCAATTGAACAATTGGGAAAAAACAGGGCTCAGCCCGTAAGTGATGTTTCTGAGGGATTTGGCTCTTTAAAGGTTGATGATTTAAAATCTAAAGAGGTAAATGAACTGGATAATAATTAATAATATTTAGATTCATGATGGAGGTATATCATGGCAGATCTGAAAATGCCCGAAATAAACTATGTGATTGTTGCAGGTAATCTTACTAAAGATCCTATTTTTCGCCAGACAACAAACAGTACACCGGTTGTAAACTTTTCTATTGCTTCTAACAGAAAGTATAAAGATAGTTCAAACCAGTGGCAGGAAGACGTGTGTTACGTTGGCATTGTCGCCTGGAATAAGCTTGCGGAAAGCTGCCGTGATAGACTTAAGAAAGGCTCTGCTGTTCTTGTTGATGGTGAACTCCAAAGCCGGAGCTGGAAATCCGATGATGGGCATAACAGAAGCATTGTAGAAATAAAAGCCAGGAGAATTCAGTTTCTTAACAAGAGAGAAAGGCAACCTGAAGGAGAAAACGGGGCTGCTCATGAGGATTTTATTGCCGAAGAAGATAGCGATTATACAGAGGATTCTTTTGACAAATTTCTTTCAAATGAAGAATCCGATTTGATTAAATAAATGGTGAGTTAATGAAAAAAGAAGTTAAAGTAAAAAAGTATTGCAGATTTACACGCGACAATATTAAATATATTGACTACAAAGATGTAAAATTGCTGCAAAGATATACTACAGAGCAAGGAAAGATAATTCCTAAAAGAATTACAGGTACGAGTGCCAAATATCAAAGGCAGCTTGCTCTTGCTATTAAACGTGCACGTCATATGGCTTTATTGCCTTATGTTTCCGATACTGTAAGATAGATTCTGAATGAGGAGATAAAATGAAGGTTATACTGAGACAGGATTATGAGTCCCTTGGAAAAATAGGAGAAGTAGTGGAAGTTAAAGACGGTTTTGCCAGGAACTTTCTCTTACCACGTAAAATTGCTTACTCTGCACTTAAAGGGAATTTAGCCTCGCTCGAGGAAGAGAAGAAGAACTTCGCCAAAAAAGCAGAGCACGAACGGGAAGCTGCTGAAAATTTGTCTACAGAATTGGAAAAAGTCTCAGTTACAATTCCGGTTCAGGTAGGGGAAGAGGATAAAATTTTTGGTACGGTTACTACCCAGATGATAGCTGAAGCTTTGAAGGAAAAAGGTTTCGATATTGATAAAAGAAGAATTGAAATCTCTGAAGCTATTAAATCTTTAGGGATTTACGAAGTGAATGTTAAGCTTTATTCAAATGTGGATGCTAAAATAAAGGTGTGGGTAGTTAGAGAATAAATTTTTTGATCTGTAATAAAAAAGGAAAGCAACCGCTTTCCTTTTTTAGTTTTAAATATAAAAGATTTTTAACGGACTTTAATCTGCTTTTCTCTGATCATTTTGGCTAATTGAGCAGTCCCGTTTTTTGAAATGCCTTTAATTGCGCGTGCAGATAGTTTTATAGTAACAAACCTGTTCAGCTCCTGCACCCAGATTCTTTTCTTTTGAAGGTTTGGTAGAAATCTTCTTTTTACCCGGTTATGTGCGTGAGATACGTGATTGCCCGACATAGGGCTTTTACCTGTTATTTGGCACTTTCTTGCCATTTTATAAATCTCCTGATTCTTTTACCAACAGAAATTTTGAGCCGTTAATATAACAAATTCATGATAAAAAAGCGGCATCTTTTGAGACTTAATAATCAATAAAAAAGACTATTAAAAAACCTTGCGGCAATTTAGTTGACAATGTGAAAAACCTTTTTAACTTTCATTTAAAATTGCAATGATTTTTTATTATGCATCAGGCTTTCCCTTCATTTTTAGACTACACAAACATAAGATTGAAAGGAACTAATATGGAATACTACGAGCTTCATCCGGAAAATCCACAACTCCGCTTTATAAATAAGGCTGTTAACATTTTGAGAAATGGCGGAGTTATTATTTACCCGACAGACACGGTATACGGAATAGGCTGCGATATTTTTAATAAAGAAGCACTCGAAAGAATTTTTGCCATTAAGAATGATGCTGGTTCAAAGCTGTTCAGTTTCATTTGTTCCGATTTAAAAGATATAGCTAAGTATGCTAAAGTTTCAGATTATGCTTACAGGATGATGAAGCACCTGTTGCCGGGACCTTATACCTTTATCCTGCCGGCAGCAAAACAGGTTCCTAAAAAATTGTGGAGTAAAAGAAAGACTGTGGGCATAAGAGTTCCTAATCACCCCATCTCGTTAAGTATAGTTAAAGAATTGGGACACCCGATAATAAGTACAAGCGCAACAAACAGGAAAGGGGAAGTTGTATACGATCCTTTCGAGATCAAAAATATTTTTAATTCACAGGTCGATTTGATGCTTGCATCTGGCAACCTGATGGGAGCCCCATCGAGCGTAATAGATTTAAGCGATGATGAGCCGGAAGTGGTTAGAGAAGGTGCCGGCGACGTTAGCTTATTCGTTTAGAAGATTATTTTGTTTTTCTTTTTATATGAATAGCTGAAGCCTGCGCTGCAGGAGTTATAATTATTTCGTCTATGTTAATATGCTGTGGACGTGTTGCGCAATAAAGCACCGCATCGGCAATATCTCCGGCAGTAAGAGGTTTTATTCCTTCGTAAATTTTTTCTGCCCGTTCTTTATTTCCTCTGAATCTTACAATGCTGAAATCCGTTTTAACCATTCCGGGATCGACCGTACTTATCTTTATATCTTTTTCGTATAAATCTAATCTCATAGCTCTTGTTATAGCATTAACTGCAAACTTGGAAGCGTTATAAACGTTTCCTTTTGGATAAACCGAGTGTCCTGCAATAGAGCCGATATTAATTATATGTCCTTTTTTTCTTTTAACCATTAAAGGAAGAATCTCTCTTGAAACGTAAAGCAACCCTTTCACATTCGTATCCATCATTTCATCCCAGTCTTCTATGTTTCCTTCATCGATATCGCTGAAGCCTCTTGCGAGCCCGGCATTGTTGATAAGTATATCTATTTTCTTCCATTCTTTTGGAAGAGAAGTCACAACACTTTTTACTTCTTCTTTATCTCTTACATCGAGCTGAGCATCGTAAATTTTGATTTTATATTTCTTTGAAAGAGAATGCGAAAGTTTTGTTAAAACAGAAATTCTTCTCGCTGTTAGAATGAGATTTGCACCTTCATTAGCAAAAGCTTCTGCACAGGCTTTGCCGATTCCTGAAGTAGCGCCTGTTATGAAAACAATTTTATTTGATAATCTGCCCATAATTTTTGCTTAATTATTCTTGTAATAATATTTACTTAGTTAAAGATAAAAATTTTAAAGGACTGATGTGAAGTCAGGGAGTCTGCTAATTAAAAACCCCGGGGATTTTAGTACCGCATTTGCTGCATTTGTCTTTCTTCATTTTGTAAGAATTTACCGAATGCCAGTTTCTTTCAATAAGCCTGTATCCGCAATTAGGGCAATAAGTAGTTTGACCTTCAATGTTATAAACATTTCCCACATAACAGAATTTTATTCCTTCATCTAAAGCAATTTTTCTTGCAGTGGTCAGAGTGTTTTCAGGAGTGCGTTCTTTATCCAGCATCCTGAAATCCGGATGGAATGCAGTGAAGTGAAGTGGAACTGAATCCCCAAGATTTTTAAGAATCCATTCGCATTCCTGTTTTATTTCTTCAGAGCTATCATTCTCATCCGGGATTAATAGCGTTGTTATTTCGAACCAGACATTTGTTTCATTCTTTAGCCAGACCAACGTATCGAGAACATCATTCAGGTGAGAAAATGTGAGCTTGTAATAAAATCTCTCCGTAAAACCTTTGAGGTCTACATTCGCAGCATCAATATATTTATAGATATCCTTTCTTGCTTCTTTATCAATATAGCCTGCAGTAACCATTACATTTTTTATTCCCTCTTCCTTAGCTATACGGGATATATCAATTACATACTCGCCAAAAATTGTAGGGTCATTGTATGTATATGCAATTGAAGGAGTCCTATATTTCTTTGCAAGCTTAACAACATCTTCCGGTGAAGCGACGATAGAGTTTTCATCGTCAAGCTTAGCTTTGCTTATGGACCAGTTCTGGCAGAACTTGCAGCCGAGGTTGCAACCTGCAGTTCCAAAGCTTAATACAGATGTGCCCGGCAAAAAATGGCTTAATGGTTTCTTCTCGATGGGATCGACTGCAAAACCTGTTGGTCTACCGTAACCGATAGTAACGAGCTTACCATTATGGTTCTGCCTTATATAACAGAAGCCCGGCTGTCCTTCACCAATTTTACAGTAGCGTGGGCACAGAGTACACAGGATTTTATTATTTTCAGCCGGTTCCCACCACTTAGCGAGCTTGCCTGCTGTTAGGTCAGGTTTCATATCATTAGTAATCATAAATTCTTTCACAGATTCCGGATGCAGGATACCAGATGCCGGATACAGGATGTTGACGCTGGATATCAAGGATCAAGCATTCGGAATCCAGTACCCGGAAAAACCAGCGTCCGGAACAAACTGCTCCAATTATTGCAGCACCAATCATCGCAAGAATTAAATTAAGAAGGAAAGGTGAATCAAGTCTTAATGCTATTAGTGCAGCAACATAAGCCCTCACGCCATAGAAAACTGCGTGTGCAACTGAAAGAATTCCCGTATAGCCAACTAATAGATTTAGTGAAAGAGAAAGAATGGCATAGATGCAGATAAGAATTATTATGTGAAGAATATATTCCAATAATTACCTCATCAAAATTTCTATAGCCCATTTTCTGAACCTCTCTAATCTCTTCCACATTTCTTTAGTTTGAGAAGTAGAATACAATTCACCTAAGTAAGATACTTTTGTTTTTTCCTCAATTAACCTTCTGAGCTGGTTTATTGCTTTGGATTTTTCTTCACCTTCGGCAACGGAATTTTCTAATAAGTTTACAGCTTCCTCATGATCCTCACCAATGCTTTTAACTCCTGCCAGCTTTATACACAAAGAATCTGTATAAGCTATTGCAGAGTGAACAATAAGAACACCGGCAGCCGTCCAGTATTCCAATTCCATTGAATCTTTAGCTGCCTCATAAAAATGTTCCGCTACATTTTCATATTCTTTATAACGATTACGAGGTACAGACTTCCTACCCCTTCTTTTAGCCATTTAATAAGCCTTTAGGACTTTTCCCGGTAATTAATATTCCTTCATTAGCTATACTTCTTATCAATTTAGATTTGCTTTTTCTAATGAATTCAGATTTTAGAAAAAACACCGGAGCTAATTTAATTCCAAATCTCTTATACAACATCTGTGATTTTTTATTTAGTAGATCACCGACATTAAGTCTTTCTATCGGATGATTGACAATGCAACAAATATCTAAATCCGAATTAATGTTTTCTTCTCTTCTTGCGGCACTTCCAAATATTACGGCACTATAAACTTGTTTTTTAAGTATTGATGCAAGTGTATTTATTATTTCATTTGGGAAGCTGCTTTCAATTCCAAATACTTTAAGGATAGCCTCCTGTACCAAAAAATGCTCGCGGTTTAGACTAAATATATGATCTCTGCCCCCTATCTGTCTGTTTACAATACCAAGTCCTTCTAATAATGTTAATGCTTTCAAAGCTGAATTTGGGTGCATACTTGCAGCCCGTGCAACCTCATTCCCTGTAAATCCGGTATTGGTATCTAACAATGCACGGATGACAGCAACATTAGACCATGTTCTGAACACTTCATCAAAAGCTCTATATATAATCATAACCTTATTTTATATACTTTTGTGTATAAATATATACTTTAGTATATAAACTCTCAAACAGTCTTGCCGAACTTGCTTGCCTGCCGTTAGGTCAGGTTTCATATCATTAGTAATCATAAATTCTTTCACAGATTCCGGATGCAGGATACCAGATGCCGGATATTGAACAAATCTACTTTCTTATTCTGAAAGATTAAAGGCAGTCTAATGC
>Ga0209212_1001748_pt1 | contig 33704 bp, 33 predicted proteins | sample RifGroC2_FD_183996 | JGI IMG/M metagenome (GOLD analysis project Ga0209212, IMG submission 183996) | Groundwater microbial communities from Rifle, Colorado, USA - Groundwater C2 (SPAdes) (version 2) | ecosystem: Environmental > Aquatic > Deep subsurface > Groundwater | place: Rifle, Colorado...
TCAAGTCGTGGTACCAGGGGATGACCAAGGCCAACAACTACCAGGTCATCCTCTCCAGGATCAAGGGGAGCGAACTCTCACTGCTGGTGAAACAGCTGGCGCAGGGTTCGGGCGTGGTCCAGGTGCACCGGCGCAGCTTCAACAGCGGCACCGCCGAGATCGAGATCGAGTTCGAGGGAGTCCAGTCCGCGCTGATCGAGCTGCTGGAAGGGAACACCGTGGTGCCGCTCGCCCTTGTCAACGAGGAGCCGTTTCGCTTCTCGATGGAGAAAGAGAAATGATTCGAACTCTGATCGTCATCCTCTCGGCGAGCTTCCTGCTGCTGGGCCAATGCGGCGAAACGCTCTGCGCCTCGAGTCAGCTCGTGACCCGTGCCGGGAAAGAGACCGTAATGGTTGCCGTGTTCGCTAAGCCCGGAGCCGAGGATTATCTCGAGTACGCGGACGGCGTGCTGAAGGAGCGGTTGCGCAGCATCGACTTCAAGATCATCAACCAGGAGATGGCCGGGAAATTGAAAAAGGACCGGTTGCTGCTGGAGGCGATCAAGAATTCCAACGCCACCGCCATCGCAAAGATCAGCAGTGACTTCGGGGCCGGGGTCGTGATCCGGGCCATGCTGCAGTCGGTTCAGAGCAGCGAGAAGGTAGGGTCCTGGGAAGGTCTCGCTTCCATTTCCCTGGTCGCGATCGACACGCGCACCGGCGAGGAGATCGAATCGGCCACCAGCGACCCGATGGGAGCCGGCGACAATCCGGCGCCGATAGAGGAGTCGTCCCTAACCGCCAAGCAGATGGCGATCAGAAAAGCGGTCGACAACCTGCTCGGCAAAATGGGGGCCTCCCAGGAGGTCCTGACCCAGACCGCCTCGCTTTCTCCTGTTTTTCACGTTTCCTACGACGAGCCCGATGTCAGCGCCGTCACCTTCAACCCGGACTGCTCCCTGCTCGCGGCGGCGACCAGGTCGAACGTGAAGTTGTGGGAGGTTGCCGGCAAGAACCTGTTCAAGACCTTGAAGGTGAAAGGGGGGGCGCTGACCAGCCTGGTGTTTTCGCAGGACGGCACCAGGTTGGCGGCGCTTTCGGACAACGGGGAGGCAACGATCTTCAAGATTCCCGAAGGCGAGGCGTTGAGGGTCATCGACACCGATGCCCGCGGCAAGGGGGCCATTGCGGTCAGCCCGGACGGCGGGCTGATCGCCACCGGTGGCGATGACGGCACGCTCCGGGTCTGGGATGTCTTAAGCGGACGGCGCCAGGGCGAAATCAAGGCCCACGGCGACAGGATTCATTCCGTTTCCTTCGACGCCTCGGGGAGGACTTTGATCAGCGCGAGCGACGACCTTTCGATCAAATTCTGGGATCTCGCCACCCGCCGCGAGTTGAAGGCCTTTCAGGAGCCGATGGACCGCCTCTCCACTGCCGCGGTCAGCAACGACCGCAGCCTGATAGCCTACGGTTCGAAGACGGTGGACATCGACCTGATCAGGAGACGCCGTACCGACAAACGGTTCATCAGGCTGCGTGAAACGGCAACGGGGCGGGACGTTTCCACTTTCGAAGGGCCGGCCAAGGACATCAACTCCCTGGCGTTTCTGCCGGGAAGGCGCTTCATCGTCTCGGGATCCGACGACAGATCGGTGATCATTTGGGACTTGGAAAAGCGGGGCCAGATCTCGAACCTTGAGCAAAATGGGAAGGTGAACTCGGTCGCGGTGACGCGGGACGGCAAATGGCTCTGCGCCGCCAGCAGTGAAATCGTGATCTGGAGATTGAAGTAGATCTGCCCGGGCGGGAAGGGTTCAGTTCCTCTGCGCCGGCAGCTCCCCGGTGTGGCTCAGCCAGGCGAAGGCCAAGGCGAGCAGGTCGGCCACCCCGCCCATGGTGAGGTTCCGGCTCACGTAGTGCTCGTTTCGCTCGGCGAGGAAGCCGATGAAATCCCCGCGCTGCGCCACCAGGAACTCCAGCCTCCTGCCGTCCGCCCGAACCGTCCTCAGCCCCTCGGCGCCGCACCGGTGCAGCGCGGTGGTATCCTCGACCGTAGCCATCAGGCTCCCGAGCATGGCGTAGACCGCGCTCCCCCGGTTGCCGCCGGTCGCCAGCTCGCGCCGGAAGGCGGGGAGCGCCGCGCCGAAGAGGGAAGGGAGCCCGCCGAGCGCCTCGCCCCTGACACCTTCCGCCTGGAAGTTGCTGCGGGCCCTGCTGCCGTTACTGGCCAGGGGCTCCGGGGGGGCGAAAAAGAGCGCGGCCAGGGTGGCGATCGCCTGGCTGAGCGCCCCCTCCTCGTGCCGCGGTGCCTGACAGCTTGCCGAAAGGAGCAGCCCGCTCAAGAAGATGTACCCCTTGTGGCAGTTCGTGCCGACCGTCTCCAGCATCTCCGTCTCGGCCGCCTGGCCGATCCGCACCTGCGCTTTAAAATCCTCGCCGCGGCAAAGGGAGTCGCTCAGCTCGGCCAGGTAGCGGGAGACGATCTTCAGGGACGCTTCCATCCTGGAGAGGGAGAGGTCGCGATGGGAGCCGGAGTCGTTCAGGTCGACGAGCCCCGGCTTTGGGGTCAGGTAGAGTTCCAAAAAGGCGCCGCGCACCAGGTCGAGCGCCAGCTCGCCCAGGTCAGAGCGCATCGATCACCGCCTGTGCCCGGGTCATCAGCTCTTCGCTTGTGTGGCGCTTGGCGCGGATGCAGGCGACGGCCGGCTCGGAGCAGAGCAGGCAGCTCCTCGGGGCGAGGTCGAGCGCGGCCCGGTCCAGCTGCCGCCCCGAATGGTCGTAGATGTCGACATCCAGAAGCCTGCCGGCCGGGTGCACCGACTCCAGGGCGATCCCCAGCCGCTTCACCTGCCTTGCCTGGAGTTCGGTCCGGTACAGCGCGAACGGTCCCAGCTGGTCCGCGCCGCGCACCGTGGCAACCACCCGAAGCGCCCCGAGCAGCGCCTTTTCCCCCCATTCGAAGAGGCGCGCCGCCCGCGCGCCGGTCTTGTCGGCCCCGGGCAGGTTCAGGGAAAGCATCACCGTGGCCGGAAACGGGGTGGGGAACAGGCCGTCCAAGAGGGCCTGGCGGCTGTCCCGCGCCGCAAGCAGGCTAGTCCTTAACGCGTCGTACCGCATCGATGATGCTCCCGTCCCTGTACTCGATCACCGCCACCACCTCGTCCTCGAACTGGAGCGGGCGCGGCGTTCCGGTCACCTTGCAGATCTCCCGCTGCAGCTCGCCGATCTCCTTCACCGGGAGCTTTCTCCGGATCAGCTCTTCCTTCAGCTCGGCATGCTTCTCGTTGACGGCGATGCCGCGCTCGGTGACCACGACGCCGATGGTCTCCCCGGGGGTGGTGATGGTGGTGACACGGTCCTTGACGATCGGGAGCCTGCCGCGGATCGAGGGGGCGACGATGATGGAGAGCTTCGCCCCCGCCGCGGTGTCCGAATGCCCGCCGGTATTGTGCAGCAGGTAGCCGTTCGATTCGGTGTTCACGTTCACGTTGAAGGCGGTGTCCACCTCGGTGGCGCCGAGGATAACGCAGTCGAGCCGATTCACCATCGCCCCCGCGTTGAAGGGGTTCGCGTACATGTCGGCGCCGATCTCCTGGTGCGCCCGGTTCTTCCCTATCGAGCGGACCGCCTCCTGGTCGAAGCACTGCACGTCCATCAGCGCGGCGAAGAGCCCCTCCTCCAGCATGCCGACGAAGTACCCCGTGATGCCGCCGCAGCCGAAGCTGCCCCGGATGCCGCCGCGGCGCATGGCGGAGCGCACCTTGTCCGAGACGGCGAGCGAGATGCCGCCGCTGCCGGTCTGGAAGGAGAACCCCTCCTTCAGGAGCCCCGACGCCTCGATCACCTGTGAGGCGTAGTTGGCGATCTGCAGCCCGACCGGATCGGTGGTGATCCTGGTCGTGGTCGAGACGATCTTCGCCGGGTCGCCCAGCCGCTCCACCGTGACCACGTAATCGACCAGGGTCTGCGGGATGCTGACCGGCACCACCGGAAACGGGACCAGGTTGTCGGTGACCGCGATGACGCAGGCGGCGAACTGGGCATCGGTCTGGGCGTACCCCAGGCTGCCGCAGGCCGAAGGGCCGAAGTAGCCGTTCATGTTGCCGTACTCGTCGCAGCACGGCGCCGCGATGAAGGCGACGTCGATGGCAACGGACCCTTCCATGATGGCCCGGGCCCGGCCGCCGTGGGAGCGGACCACGATCGGGCAGTCGAGTTCGCCCCGGCTCGCCAGCTCGCCGATCAGGCCGTTCACGCCGCACTGGAAACCGGCGATGACGCCGCTTCGGATATGGGGGATGATCTCCGCGTGCACCGGGTGCACCGAGGACGAGGCGATCCAGATCCCCCTGAGACCCAGGGCCGCGATCTCGGCCACGATGGCGTTCAGCAGGAAGTCGCCGTTTCGAAGGGCGTGGTGGGTGGCGATGGTCATGCCGTCCCTGAGGCCGCTCGCCTCGATCGCCGCGCGCAGCGAGGAGAGCCGCTTGCTGGTGCCGGGGTTCAGGCGCCTGAGCGCCCGGGTGGCGGCCATCCCCCGCGGGGCGACCGAGTAGGGGTCGCGGTACGGGACCAGCTTCTTGCCGGCATAGCTCTCCGGAATCTCCCGTCCCAGGCTATTGAGCGCCATTGATCGCCTCCTCGTCTATCAGGGTCTCCACCATGCCGTGGGCGTAGGCGGTCCTCAGCACGCGCGCCGCCCGCTTCACCACCGGGGCGTCCACCATCTTCCCCCCGAGGGCGATGACGCCGGTCCCCAACAGGCGCGCCCGCTGGATCGCCTCGATCACCTGCAGGGCGTAGTCGACCTCCTGCTGCTTCGGGGCGAAGACGTCGTGCACCACCTCGATCTGGCGTGGGTTCACCAGGCACTTGCCGGTGTAGCCGAGCCTCTTGGCGAGCTCGGTCTCGGCCCGCAACCCCTCCATGTCGCCCACGTCGGCGAAGATGGTGTCGAGCGCCTGGATCCCCGCCGCCTTGGCGGCCCAGAGCACCTGGGTCCGGGCGTTGAACAGCTCCTCCCCCCCCTTGGTCCGCTCGATCTCCATGCTCGCCGTGTAGTCCTCCGCGCCGAAGGCGAGCGCGAAGATGCGCTGCGAGCTGTTGGCGATGCCGTTCGCGTTGATGACGCCGAGCGCGCTCTCCAGCGAGGGGAGCACCCGGAAGCGCCCGATCTCAACCTCCAGTTCCTCCTCGAACTCGGTCAGGAGCGTGTCGAGCCGCTCGACGATCTCGGGGGTGTCCGCCTTCGGGAGCCTGATGCCGTCCGGCATGGCCGGCAGCACCACCTTCAGGTCCTCATAGCCCCAGCGGCTGTCCAGCGGGTTGATCCGCACCAGGAGTTCCTTGTTCCGGTCCGTGTAGCTCGAGAGGAAGCGCTTCACCAGGTGGCGCGCCGCATCCTTCTCGCTCATCGGCACGGCGTCCTCAAGGTCGATGATCACCGCGTCGCAGTCGAAAATCGGGATGTTCTGCAGCATGGAGGGCATGTTGCCCGGGACGTACAAAAGCGAGCGTCTCAGCTTGAAATCCGACATCAGGCACTCTCCTCGTCTATGTAGATGGTCGGAATGCCGCCGACCTTGGAGACGTGGCGCTCGACCCCCGACACGTCCAGCTCGGTAAGCACGATCTCGCAGGTGGCGAACACCTCCGCCTCGTACAGGTGCCCCCCCACCACCTCGCCGGAAGACTTGGACATCATGATGTGGAAGTGGCAGTCGAGCAGGTCCGATTCCCCCGGGACGATGTTCCCCTGGAGCCCCAGGAGTTCCAGCGGCCCCTCGATCTGGTGGATGGTGACCCGCGGCGTCGTGATCGGGAGCTTGGCGCCGGTTTTGATGCCGCGCAGCTTGACGTTCTTGACGCTGCCGAGTGCCGAGACGATCATGGCGTAGCGCACGTCCGTTAAGTGCGCGAATTGCAAAAGCCGGGTGGTGAGACTCTCCCCCGGCGTGATCTTGATGATGAAGCGTCTCCCTTTGGAGCACTCCTTGTACCAAAGCCCTTCCATGTTATCCCTCCGTTGCCCGCAGGATGGCGGTTTCCAGCCGCGCCTCGATGGCGTAGTCCAGGGCGCCGCGGTCGGTGATACGCACCTCGCCCGCTTCGATGCCGTGCAGGGCGAGCACCTCGTCCACCTTGGCCCGGATCAACGCCCCGAACTGCTTCAGCACCGTCGATTCGATGGTCACCGTCAGGGTCTCGGCCGGTGCCAGGAAAACCATCAGGTCACTCGACTGCAGGGTTCCGGCCTGCACCTTCTTCACGATCTTCACTTCTGTCCCCCCTTGTCCCAGATCTTGATCCCCTCGCTGGAGAGGAGAAAATCGAGCGTTGTTACCGGCACCAGTTCGGCTATCCCTTCCAGCTCCCCGCGCGCCAGCTTCTCCCGCACCAGTGAGGCGCTGATGGCCGCATCCATGGCGGTCTTTCGTGCGATCTCCCGGACCTCGATGCCGAGCGGCGGCAGGATCCTGTGCATGGCGGCATTGTAGCCGGCTGTCGTCTGGCAGAGCGGCTCAGAGCCGACAAAGCGCGTCTTGACATGGAAGTGAGGGGCGATGCGGGTGGCGAACAGCAGGAGGTCGAGCTCCATCTGTATGGCGCCGCCGGGGTCGCCGTTCTTCAGGAAGTAGGTCGGGAAGGTGACGCTGGACACGGCGTACCAGGAGGTATCGAGGACGGTGACGTTCGAGAGGTCGGCGGTCCCTTCCTGCACCATCCTGAACCTGGCATCGAACGGGAAGAACGAGCGTTCCTCGCGCACCACGAAAAGGTAGAGCTGCTCAACGCTGGCAGCGGCCTGTTCCACCAGGTAGCGGTGGCCGAGGGTGAAGGGGTTGCAGTTCGCCACCACGGCGCCGTTGTTGCCCGGGACAATCTGGCGCTGATACCGTGCCAGGTAGCGCCTCAGCCCGTCGCCGTACTCAAGGAGCGCCGATTTCCCCGAGGAGACCAGCAGGTTGAAATTGAGCGCCTCGAAGCCGGGCGCCAAGGCCGGCGAGGTGAAGACGAAAAAGGAGTCGACGCCGGATTGGAAGCCGCGCCCCACCAGCTCGGTCACCACCTCGTCGAGCAGCGTCCCCCCCTGGTGCGCGGGGGCCACGGCGAGCATCTTCAGCACCCGCCCCTGCCTGGCACCGACGGCGACCAGGCGGCCCGCTTCGAAGATGCCGACCATGTCGTCGAAAGGGGGCTCGAACTGGAGGCCGCTCTCTTCGACAAGCGCCCGCGCCTGCCGCAGATCATCTGTTGATAGGAGAGAAGTTACCATTTGCCAAGCCTAGCACCATTCATTTGTAAAAGTAACCACGTATACGAAAAAAAGCCCGGACCTGCTCTCAAGCTGCTGTAGCAGCGCCCCCGTTCCCTGACACGCCCGCAAAACGAGCACTGTTAAATTGAAGAGAAAGAAATGCCTTCTGGCACAACTTATGATATCTTTCACATGAACTTTTGCAAACACAGTCACCTGATTACCGAGAGCCTGTGCCGCTGCCACGCCTACTGGATCTGAGTCCCGCGGGGCTGTCACTGGGGGACCTGGCCGCTAAAGCGAACGCTCACACACCTGCCGCAACTCAAAGGATACAGGGCACGCTAGGGCAATGCATCACCTTATTGAGGCAAAGGGAAAGCTTATGGCCACTATTTCCATTGTGATTCCCGCACACAACGAGGCGGAAAATATCGGGTTTCTCATCGGCGAAATCCGGGCGATCGGGCTGGAGTGCGAAATTGTCGTAGTAGACGATGCGAGCAGCGATGAAACCTATTCGACCCTCCAGAGACTAAAAGCGGCAGTTCCGCAGTTGAAGACCATACGACACGCCGTAACCTACGGCCAGAGTGCGGCGCTCGTCACAGGGATAAAAAACTCCGTCGGCGAACTGATTGTCACCATGGATGGAGACGGCCAGAACAACCCGGCGGACATCCCGAAAATGGTGGCAGCGATCCTGAGAGCGGAGAACAGCAAACTCCGGATGGTTGCGGGGTACCGGAGGAAAAGAAACGACCCGTCGTGGCGGATCATCTGCTCCAGGCTCGCCAATTTCGTCAGGAACCTTTTCCTGAAGGACGCCACCCCCGACACCGGTTGCGGCTTAAAGGTGTTTTACCGGTCCGCCTTTCTCGAACTCCCTTTCTTCGATCACATGCACCGGTTTCTGCCTGCTCTTATCCAGATGCAGGGGGGCGAGGTAATCTCGATGGAGGTGGCCCATCGCCCGAGACTGCACGGTATCTCGAAGTACGGCACGCTGAACCGGCTCTGGGTCGGCATATTCGACCTTGTCGGAGTCGGCTGGCTGCGGCTGAGGACAAAGGAAGTAAAGATCGCGAGGTGCGACTGATGACTTTGGCAAACAGTTCGTGGGTTGTCATCGGCCTGACCGGCCAGGCCTTTTTCACCATGCGTTTCGTGGTCCAGTGGATCGCGACGGAGAGGAAGAAGAGGAGCGTGATACCGGAATCGTTCTGGTATTTCAGCATCGTCGGCTCCCTCATCCTCCTTTGCTACTCTGTCTACCGCGGCGACCCGGTCTTCATCCTGGGGCAGGCCTTTGGCACCACCGTCTACTTGCGGAACCTTTTTTTCATCCACAAGGAAAAGAAAGATGCACCTGTTTAAACAGCTCTGGCTCCCTTTTCTGATACTGACCGTCCCGGCAGTCATCTTTTCCCTGTTTCTGCCCTACTTCCCTGTCGATGAAACACGGTACCTGTCGGTAGCCTGGGAAATGAGGCTGCATGACTCGTTCATCGTCCCCCTGCAAAACGCCCTCCCCTACTCTCACAAGCCGCCGCTGCTTTTCTGGCTGTTCAATCTGAACTGGTTGCTCTTCGGGGTGAACGAATCGACACTTCGCTTCATCCCATTGCTTTTCAGCCTGCTGAACGTATCGCTTGTCTTTCGCATCGCCCTGCTGCTCTGGGAGGATGAAAGGATTGCGCGTCATGCCGCGATCATACTCTCCTCCACGCTATCCTATCTCCTTTGGTCCTCCTTCATAATGTTCGACGTCGTCCTCACCACCTGGGTCTTACTGGCGCTACTCGGATTGATATCGGCAGCCAGGTGGCACAGCATCAAGTGGTGGCTGTTGGTCGGCTTCTCGCTGGGGGGAGGTCTGCTCACCAAGGGCCCGGTGGTTTTCGTCTACATCCTCCCCGCGGCCCTGCTCGCCTTTCTATGGGTACCGGGAGAGAGGTTCTGCGCCGAGAAATGGTATGCCTGGCTGACGCTCTCGTTGTCCCTTGGCATCGCTATCGTCCTTATCTGGCTGGTACCGGCGGCGCTGACGGGAGGAGAGACCTATCGGCAAGCGATACTGTGGGGGCAGACGGTGAACCGGGTTGCGGATTCCTTTGCCCACAAAAGGCCGGTTTGGTGGTACCTCCCGTGGCTACCCGTGCTGCTCTTGCCGTGGATACTGTTCACGCCGACCTGGCGCGGCTCCTCGCCACTGGCCGAGGATGCCGGCCGCCGCCTGGTCATCATCTGGATCGTTGCCACCGTCGTGATATTTTCATTTGTCAGCGGCAAGCAGGTGCACTATCTGATCCCCGTGCTCCCCGCCTTCAGCCTCCTCATGGCGAGAAATGCCGCTTCCTGCGACAACGGCACCGATGCCGCTCGCTGGCACCTCCCTGTTGCCGCACTTTACCTCGTGTTGGGGCTGGTCTTGTTCTCGATCTCTTTCCTGAAGTTGGGGCACGCCCTGCAGAACTGCAGTGTTGCTGAGCTAAGGCCGACCGCCATCGGACTGAGCGCGATAGGGAGCGTCATGTTCGTTCTGAAGCAGCGCAGCCTGACCACCCTCATCAATTACACAGCCGTGTCGTCAGCGCTTCTTTGCGTCCTCATTGTCTTCGGGGGGAATTCATTCTTCAACAGGTACGATCTGCACGCCATTTCCGATGCGGTGAAAGTGAAGCAGGATGCAGGGTATCAGGTCATACACTACGGCAAGTATCACGGGCAGTACCAATTCATCGGCCGGCTGCAGCAACCTCTGGTCGCCCTGGAGAGCAAAGAGGCGGTCGCCGATTATGCGGCAAAGCATGACAAGGTCGCCCTTATCACCTACGAGCCGGAGAGTGCGCCGCGGGAAAAGACGGACATCTTTTTCCAGCAACCTTTCAGAAGCAAGCAGGTTGTCTTATGGAATAAAGACGGGATCTCCCACTTCATTAACGGCGCCGGCAGGTAGCTCTCCCCGGCGTTTTCTTAGCGCCGAAAAAACGTGAAAGGCCCCCCAGCATCAGCTGGGGGGCCTTTTTTATGCGTTCGAGAAAAACTGCTCATGCGACAGAAGCGGCAAAAGAGCCGGTTAGCGATACCCTGCCTCCTGCCATGCGTTCACCCCCCCCTTGAGAGCCGAGACGTTTCGATAACCCTTCTCGGCGAATTCCTCTGCCCGACCGGCAGACGTGTGCTCCTGCGGTCATTTGCAGTAGAAGATGATCTCCTGCTCCTTTGAGATCTCGGGAAGCCGGGCATTGAACTCACCCAAGGTGAGCGCGTTTTCCAGCCGCATCCCGCCACACATCTCCTCGCTGTCGTATGCGCAGACAAAGAGTGCTCCCCCCTTCTGCACCTTGCTGCGCGCCTCTTCGAGCTGCATCCGTTTTGCCTCTGCCATTTCCTCCTCCTTTCATCCGGGTGTCAGATGTGTCTATGGATTTCGCTCCCGCCGTCAACCCAGGAGACGAAGCAGACCTGTAAAAGAGTAGCAGAGAAAACGAACCGGCATAGAGGGCGCTCCATTATAACCAGTTCACGGCTGGCTCGTGAGAAATTCCCGCTTGACGCGCAGGGCGGACTTGGTCCCTTTGAAGCTGAAGTCACCCTTCACCTGCTCGGCGCCCAGCATGCGCGCCAAGGTCGCCCTCACGGTGGCCTGGTCATCGTCAAAGTCGCCGTGATGGCGCGCCGTCGAGTAGTTGCGCGGCGCCCCCTTCTGGTCGTTGGGGGAGCGCACCCAATCCGCCTTGTTGCTGCCGAAAAGGTCTTTGAGCCTGGAATCGGCCATGATGCTTCTCTCCATCCCGAGCAGCGGTTCGCCGTCTCGAAATAGCGGTATGTGCGGCTCCTTTTCGAAGGCGTTCGACACCAGGTAGAGAAGCGACTTGTTGTAGATACGGGCGCAGTTGTCATCCTGTTCCGCCTTGTCGTTCAGGGTGAACAGGGCAAAGCGCTCTATGCTCCCGTCTTCGATGGACGGCAGGTAACTCTGCTTGAACAGCTTCGTGCTGCAGGCCGGCGCCCAGAGCGTGCAGCTTTTGATCTTGCGTCCCATGCGGACCAGCGTCTCGATGACAGGCGCATGGAAGATCGCTCCGGCGCTGTGTCCGACGATATGGATCTCGACATCCTTGGGGAGCTTGTTCAGCAGGTCGAGTACGATCCTGGCACCGCCGGCATCGCCTGCGCTGGCGTCCAGCGCATTCTGCTTCATCTCGCTCCAGATCGGCTTCCCCGCCAGGCGTGCCACCGGCTCCAGGGCGTCGTCCAGGCGGTCGAGCATGAAGTCCTTGGAGTCGTCCAGGAAACCTTCCGACTTGCGCCTGCGCAACGCGTCCTGCAGGATGTTGGTGACAGAGGTGAGGAAGTCGCTGTGCCAGATGAACGACACCGGGTAGATCTCCGCCTTGAGAAGTTGCGGTCGATACTCCGCCAACCGCTGCACTGCTGCCCCCTCGTCCACCAGCCCGCCGTGAGCGTACAGGAGTATGCGCTTTTTCTTCCACCCCTGCGTCAAAGCCGGGAAGTCCTTGCCGAAGATCTCCTCCACGTCTTCCCTGTTGGTGCCGAAAGTGCCTCCGGGGCTCAGCAGACCGTCGTTGCCGATACTCACGATATGGCAGCGCAGTGCGAGGTTGCTGTATGCCCTGGTATGGCTGATGGCAGCGGAACTGCCGACGGCGACGGATTCCGCGGACTGCAGGTTCATCGGCACGCCGAGCCGCGCCACCCAGACGTCGGTGCCGTTCACCAGCCAGTCGTCATAACTTATCCGTGCGAACCCACCCTTGCCCCAACCCGGGCCCCAGGAATTCTGGACCCAGAGACCGTCCTCGTCATAACCGATGATGGCGAAGGCATGCCCGCCGATGATCTGCTCGGATTTCTTGATCACGCCATCGGCCGCCACGTTTTCCCAACCGCTGTGCACGGCGGCAGTGGCATAGAGAATGCCGACTTCGGCTATGGCGCTGTGCATCGCCACCAGATCCTTGTGGTTCACCCGGAAATATGCGCCTAGCGAGCGCTTGGGCGCCTCCTTTAGCGCCGCTTCGCTGACGCGGCCCCCTTTTTCGCAAAGACCGACCGCGCAGACCCCGTGCTTGTGCCACCCCTTCATGGCCCCGCGCGCGCTCGACCCCTCGTACTCCTCGCCGGGCCACTCGTCGTAGCGTTTGGCCAGCTCATAGAGCATCCAGGGGCTGGCGCTCACCGGGTCGGGATAGACCTTGCGCTTGCGCAGCAGATAGTTCACGTTGGTCGCCAGGCCGAAGCCGGTGCAGGCCCCCTCGGTTCCCTGGTCCAGTATCGGCACCTCGAGCCGCTTGTAGGCCTCAAGGTCCGTCCTGATCGGCACTTCGACCAGCGTCGAGACAAAAATCTGGTCCCGGAAATCCAGCGTGTCCGGCCTGACATTGACCTTGCGGCCATCCTTGGTAACCAATCTCCCCGTTGTCGTCATGATGGTCTCCTTTGTTGTATTCTCACTAACAGCCCCGAACCACCTCGTTAATTATAAGTCGCCAATGATACTATCGCCTGTTTCCTTGTCAACGAATCAAGAGCAGGTGGCAGAGAAGCAGGGGGCGGGGGGACTAGAAATGCAGGATTGGGCAAGGCCACGGGTTGCGGCTGCAAGGCAGCAGGTTACACTAGCGCGTAGCAAAGAAAGAGCAGCTGAAAGACGCGCTTGATACAGATCTCGTTTTTGCCCGGCCGCTGTTTCCGCGGGGCATCCGATACTGGACACGAAAGGTCTGAACACCACCTGCGGGGGTGGCAGCTTGAAGCCAACTGAGGTCGTCATTGAGGTCGTCATTGCTGACCGGCCATCGACGCAGCGGCCGGGAGTGCCTGCGGTCCGGCTCTTCACGCTGGTTATGCTGCTCATGCTGCTTAGCGGGTGCAACGCGAGGCGTGAGTATCAGGCGGCCCTGCTCTTGGCTGACGTCGCGGCCGGCACCGCTCCCAGCCGGCTCAAGTCCGATAGCGCCGACCCCAGACGAACGGCGGTGGCCTTTCCTGCCGCGGGGCGGACGGTGGGCGGCGATCTTTACCTGGCCGGGTCCAAGCCGTCGGCGGGCATGCTGCTTCTTCCGGGCGTTGCGGAAAAGGGGAAGGACGATCCGCGCCTGCAGGCCTTCGCCAAGAGCATGGCCCGCGCCGGCTTTGCCGTGCTGGTCCCGGATCTGGAGGGGTTTCGTTCGCTTCGGATCACTAGCAGCGATATTGCCGGCACGGCCGACGCCTTCGCCTGGCTTGCGGCACGGGAAGATCTGGCACCCGGAGCAAAGGCGGGGATTTTTTCCTTCAGCTACGCCTCCGGCCCGGCGCTCCTCGCCGCACTGGAGCCGCGCATCGCCGGCCGGGTCAGGTTCGTGATGGCAGTGGGTGGCTATTACAACCTGAAGGAGGTGCTCACCTTTTTCACCACCGGATATTATCGGCAGGAAGGAGGCTGGCGCTACATGGAGCCGAACAGTTACGGCAAGTGGGTCTTCGTCCTGAGCAACGTGGACCACCTCTCCGACCGGTCCGACCGGACGCTTTTTCAGCAGTTGGCTAAGCGAAAGCTCGCCGACCTGAACGCCCCCGTGCGTGATCTGACGGAGCGGCTCGGTCCCGAGGGAAGAACCGTGTACGACTTTATCGAGAACCGTGACCCCGCCCGGTCCCTTCCCCTCATGGACCGGCTTCCCGACTCGATCCGCCGGGAGATCCGGGCGCTCAACGTCGCCGAGCACGACCTGGCCCGTCTCCGGGCCCGTGTCATACTGGTGCACGGCTACGATGACGACATCATCCCCTACACCCAGAGCGTCGCTCTTGCCGAGAGCCTGCCTCAAGGCCTGGCGCGGCTCTATCTGCTGCACGGGCTGCAGCATGTGGACCTGGAGCCGCGGATGATCGACCGATACCGGATGTGGCGCGCCGTCTCGGCGTTGCTGCAAGAGAGAGAATAAGCATATTCCAAACCTGTTTCCCAGCACTTGGCGTAGGCCAATCGGAAATACCGCATACTCCAATTTGTATTCTCTAATTTTCCTGCTAAACCTAAACGGTGCACATTTGCAGCCGTCACTAAATCGGTGCACCACTAAAAACGGAGGTTAAGCATGAATAACTACATCATTCTTCGAGACCTGAGCGCTGTTCCGACGTCGGAACCTTTCGCCATGCGGGCTGGCCGTGCCCGTGCCTTTGCCGCCGCGCCGATGGAACCCGAGATCAGCGTCGAGCGCCTCGATGTCAGTGCCGTCAAGGAAGCGATCAAGGACCCAACGGTGTTAGCCGTGACTCCCCGGATGCCGATCAAGCTGATCAAGCCGTTCGAGGCCCAGATGGCCCCCAGGGTGACCGAGGCCTGGGGCATCGACGTGGTCGGCGCCAAAAACTGCCCCTTCACCGGCGACGGCGTGACCATCGCCGTTCTCGACACGGGAGTCGACGCCTCGCACCGCGCCTTTCAAGGGGTGACTTTCGTGCAGAAGGATTTCTCCGGATCGGGGGACGGCGACCGCCAGGGGCACGGCACCCACTGCATGGGCACCATCATTGGCCGCGACGTGGATGGCATCCGGATCGGGATCGCCCCGGGGGTGAAGCGCGCCCTGATCGGCAAGGTGCTGGACGACACGGGAAGCGGCACCTCGGAGATGATCTTCCAGGGGATCCAGTGGGCGGTATCCCAGGGCGCCGATGTCGTATCGATGTCGCTCGGTTTCGATTTCCCGGGCCTGGTGAAATCGTTGATCGACCAGGGGTGGCCTGCCGAACTCGCCACCTCCGCGGGGCTGGAGGCGTACCGGGGCAACCTGAGGATGTTCGATGCACTGATGGAGGTCGTGGCGAGTCAGGCGGCCTTCAGCCAGGGATCGGTGATCGTGGCGGCAGCCGGCAACGAAAGCCAGCGCGACGTCCAGCCGGATTTCGAAATCGCGGCGTCCCTTCCTGCGGCTGCCGAAGGGATAATCTCCGTCGGTGCGCTGCAACAGGGGCAAAGCGGGTTGCAGATAGCCAGTTTCTCGAACACGTTCCCCCAGTTGAGCGCCCCGGGAGTCGGCATTCTCTCGGCCAAAGCGGGAGGCGGGCTCCGTTCCCTGAGCGGCACCAGCATGGCCTGCCCTCACGTGGCCGGCGTTGCCGCCCTCTGGTGGGATGCCGTGCGCAAATCGGCTCTCAACGCCAGCGCCACCGCGGTAATGGCTAAACTTCTCGCCAGTTCCAGGACCAACGTATTCGCTTCGGACGTCGATTTTGCCGACAGGGGTCTGGGTCTTGTTACCGCTCCGACTGAAGTGTCATAAGGGGATAGTTCAGGTCCCGATAGAGGCAGGGGATCAAGTAGTGCTATCAGGTTGATGGATGAATCATCTGGGGAGCGGCATGCCTGCGGCGATTTTTGCCGTCGCGGCAGGAATGCCGCTCCCGCAGGAGATGCGCCAACGCGGCCAGGCTCACAGCCCGGGCACTGCCGTCATCTTGACCACCTTTATCTCTCCCGAGTTCATGTCATAAACCCAGCCATGTATCTTCAGTTGCTGATCCGTCATAGCCTTCCGCACAAACGGGTATTCCTGTAAATGCTCCAGCTGCAGCCGGACATTCTCCTCGACGATCAGGTTCATCCGCAGCTCATGCGCCATTTCGATATGCAGCGCCCGGATCTTCTCGTCGACGCGCTCCTTGGCCTTGAAGGCGTTGTTCAACCAGATCGGGATGTACTTGTCTTCACTGTTTTCTTCCATCAGCGCATTGATGCCGCCGCAACCGTAATGGCCGCAGATGACAATATCGGGGATCTTCAGGTGATTTATCGAGAATTCCAGGACTGCGCTGAGGTTCCAGTCGTTGGTCGCGACGATGTTCCCCACGTTGCGGTGCACGAAGACTTCCCCGGCCTTGGTTTGGGTGATGGTGTTGACCGGGACCCGGGAATCGGAACAGCCGATCCAGAGCACGGTTGGCTTCTGATCCTTGGCGAGTATGGCGAAAAAGTCCTTCTCCTTCTCGAAAGTTTCCGCCACGAAACGCTTGTTACCCTCCAACAAAGTCGCGATCATGGTACATCCCCCCTGAAGCCTCACCCAACGTTAGTTCCTGACTGATCCGCCGCAGCCAGCAGTGTCTGAACTCCTAAACAGCACCGCTTCTGACAATGGTCCATGAATCTGCTGGGTAAGATGCTTGCTTCCCTATGTGCGTCTAAAGAATTTACTATTTTATCCGCAAAAGTCCAGTCAGACCGGCATCCGGTCACGTTATAGGAGCAGCCTTTATTGTATCAGCATGCCTTGCTGAGCCACAATGAGCCCGGCTCAGCCCAGATGCCGATAGCAGAAATCCCCCAGGTAACTCAGTGCGGGATCAGGGGCCTTGTTACAGACGTACTGCAGCACTTTTCTTGCTACAGTCTCTTCATACAGGGAGGTATTGCGCGCGGGATCTTTTGGATAGATGAAGTGCGGGAGATCGGAAACCTCGGTCCCCCAATGGGATTTGAAGACCATCAGGCTCTTGTTGTTCGCGGCGGTCTGACCAAAATCGAGAATCTGGTAACCGGAGAGAGAGGATTCTTTGATGCTGCTCCACAACAGGAAATGAATCGGGCTGAACTCGTTGTAAGCTGGGTTGGCAGCTGAGTATTCCACGGAAACTCTCGACTTGTACTTGAGAAGGATGAGCCCTGCCACCGCTATCTCCTCCTTGTAACAAAGGAGAAGCTCCACCATGTTACTGCCGGCAAAAGCATGCCAAAGCGACTTTATTAACAGGTATGGTTGTGGCGGCAGCCCTTTCCTTTTTCGTGTCTTGCAGTGCAGCAGGTAGAACTGCTGCAGATGGTGTTCGTTCCTTCCCTTGACCAACCTCAAGCCGCTCTGCTCCGCACGGACTATTCGCTGCCTGACGCAGGTTCGATGAAAGCGCCCCTTCATCAAATCGAGGTCCTGGCACAATCTGAGGGAATGATGCTTGTAGGAGCAATCCGTGAAGAACCTCTCCTTATCCAGGAAATGGGAGGCAGAGAGCGTTTTGATCTCGATGCGGGGAATGGAGATCTGCTCCGACAATATGACAGCCGCGCCGACAAGGCGCTCCATATCGGCCGGATCTGTGACAAGCGGGTCGCACAGGGTAGCGAAAGGAATGCTCACCAGCCGCCTGCCGATCAACCAGCTGTCGACGGAATAAATGGGGAGCGCTGCCTTGATCCTTCCCGTCGGGTCGAAAAGCGTCAGGTAGTAGCCATGTATGTGGGGAAAAGCCCTGTCGATAAACTTTTTCCATCCCGAGAGGTGGGTGATCCATCCGAAGGGGTGCTGTGCCACGAATTTGTCCCAGCGATGATTTCTCAGCGGGTCGATAATGGTGACACCCTCTCCCAGGCTGCCATCCAGGAATTTCAAGGGAACAGTTGCAGGAACCATGATTCCCCCCCAATATCCAAGCCGCTCGTCATGTCGCGCGTCCCAGAAGACAGAGCACCTAATTAACGACACTTACTTTATCGATCGCCCTGCTGAAGTCAAGCCGCCGCTGCCTTTAGACTTACTCCAGGCTTTACGGCCCCGATTAAAATCCTGCTGTCGGATTCCAGATCGGATACCAGCCACGGACCCGCAACCAAAGGAGGGTAACAATGGTGCTTTCAAATCCGTCTAGAAATGCCGGCGCCGCCTTTAAAAACGAGAGGTTGGAAGAACTGACGGACCAGCCGCTGAACAGCCGTGATCAGGCGGCTGGAAAAAAGAAATCCGAGGTCCTGCAGCATTGCCTGCTGACCCCGGATTCCGCCCCATGTTGCAATAGGTTTACTGCAGCCGTGGAAGTCACCATCGGCTGGTTCAGGACGACGCACCTCTTTTCCGATAGAGTCCAGTCAGCACAGCCTCCGCCAGGACATGCCGGTCGATCGCCACATCCAGCTGCCCCTTGCTTGCGCTACCCGCCATATCAAGTGTCGTATCGAGGGCGTAAAGCTTGAACATGTAGCGGTGCGTACCTGAGGGGGGGCAGGGGCCACCGTACTGGTTATGCCCCCAGCTGTTTTTCCCGATTACCGACTCGCGCGGCTCCGCATGCTCAACCAGGGTGCCGATGTTCGGGTTGATGTTCCATACCACCCAGTGCACCCATAACCCGTTCGGGGCGTCAGGATCTTCCATGATCAGTGCCAGGGATTTCGTCCCGGCCGGCACGTTTTCAATCCTCAGTTCGGGATTAACATCTTCCCCGTCACTGGTGTATTTAGCTGGAATATGCTCATTGTCCGCAAACGCCGGGCTCGTTAACCGAAAGTTTTCCATGATGTCACCCCCATTGTTGTTTTCCGACTGATAGACTCGCCTGCATCGCAGACCCAGCGGTTCACACTACCGGATGCACGAGCGCAACTCAGCTCCCCGTCTTTTGCACTGTGCCGACAGTCTTGATCTCCAGTACCACATCGTCAACCTGGGCGAATGACTCTGAGACAGCGCCGACAGGCTTCAAAATTTCCAGGGACCAGAGACCTTCTGCAGTATTTGACCGACCAACCGGGCTGGCATTGAGGTGGGAGGCCTCTCCGCAGATTTCCGAGGTACGGACTCCCCGGCGGTTCTCGACGCGCCCCAAAAGGCAGGGAGCAAGACGCGACTGGTCTGCCTCCACACTCTGCCCCGATCTTACATAGACCGCTGCTTCCGGAAGCCGCACCATGGCTGACCACGGCACGGTTCCCGCTTCCCCTACCAGCGACACGCTGATACCCCGCAAGCGGCAGTTGTCGTAGCCCTGGAACAGTTCTGCAGGAACCTGCAGCTTTACCGAAAAACTGTCCCTGGCGTGCCTCAGTTGTCCCCATGCGTTTCGGCTCATAAGGGCGCGGACCGACACCAGCCGGGTAAACGACTGCTCCATCTGCCGGTACTTCGCCACCCATTCGGTGGCATTGCGTGTCCAGATGGCCAGGTTGGTAATGGAGCTGCCCAAGGTCTCGGCTTCGGAGGGGAGTGGCGATGGCACCCCGGCATGGCCGTAGATCCTTTTAAGACCCTCCTCAGCTACGGTGGCGCGGTTCACTGCCTCTTCGTAGTCACGGCACAGGCGCTTGAGTACCAGATCGCGCTGTTCATCGAGGGCGAAGGGCTGCCCTCGGGCCGAGAGTTCCCTTTTCCTCGAGACCGCCTCCGCCCGGAGGTCAGGAGTTGCCGGTTCGGCTCGCCTCTCACCCTCCTCCGGCTCTGTTTCACCCCCGGCCTTTGTCTGGTCCGTACCCTCTTCAGAGTCATCGGCATGGTAGTATACCCAGCCTGATGAGGTCCGGGTTTCCCCTGTCTCGTCAAATCCGACTTTCTTCTCCAGTTCAGGCTTCTTATCCGGCCCCACCTGTTTTTCCAGCATCTCGAGATCGTATTTGAAGACGTTCCAGGCATAGTCAAGAGAGGAATATTCTCTGTAATCATCGAGGCATCTGTCTATGAGAGCAGCCGCTTCCTGAAGCAGCGCCTCCACGTGCCAGGGACTGAAGTTGGCGGCCAGCATATCCGGGTCCGGACGGTAGCTCACAATATTGCAAGCCAACTTACTCATCTGCTACCTCCTGTCACTGTGATTTGTCCAAACGCGGGGAGCCGGCAACGCCCCCCGCGCTGCCTGCGATCAGTAGCTCGATCCTGCGGGAAGACGGGAAATCATCTCTTGGCAGATCTTCTCGCAGTTTTGGCACGCCGCCCTGCAGATCCGGCAATGCTGGTGCATTTCAGCGTGGTTCTCGCACTCCTGTGCGCAGACACGACATGAAACGGCGCAGCTCTCCAGTTGAGCCCGCAAAAGCTGGGGGACCGGCTCGGTCTGGCGTGCCAGGACCCGGGCCGTTGTCTGACAGATGTCGGCGCAGTCGAGGTTGACCCGGATGCACTTGGCGAGCATTTGCACCCTCTCCTCTCCAAGGCATGCATCGGCGCACGAGGTACAGACGTCGGCGCACTCTACGCAGGCATTGATGCACGCCGTGATCACGGAGAGTTCCATCATCGGCTTTCTCGGATGGGCAGTTAACATTTCCTCTGTTTTCATAGCTTTCTCCTCTCTTTGGGTATGGGCGGCCGAATAATTAGCCAAGTTTAACCTTGCTGCCCGATTATTCAACGTCGACCGGCCAAAGGGGCACGTTTTCTGCTCTGCCCCCTCGAGAACGTTTGCCCCCTGGAGGGAAAAGCGGCGATCGAGGTCTTCTCGCTAAAGGACAAGACGCCGGCGAGGCACCCGCTGGGAAACCGCACCAGCTCCGGCTGTCGATCCCTATGGCGGAAGCCGGACGTGAACCCCTCCCTCACCCGCCCTTCGGGCACCCTCTCCCGGAGGGCGAGGGTAAGCCTTATCCCTTCGGCATATGCCGGAGGGCCTTTTTTTTGCCAAGGGCGCCATCTCGTGGTGCACCAGTTTCACGTGGTGCGGGAGTTGCATCCTGTCACGACTATCGAGCGTCGGAGCGGCCCGGACTGCCGCTTGACAGGGTCCCCGAAAAAACAGGAGAAAAGGAGCAACAGCATGGCTTTGGCACAGATCGGCGACACAGTCACCATCAGCTACATCGGGACCCTGGACGACGGCACTATTTTCCACAGCACCGAGGAGCACGGCCCCCTGACGGTCACCATCGGCACCGGGGAGCTGTTCCCGGCCCTGGAAAATGCCATCATCGGCATGCGCGCCGCCGAGACCAGGAACATCGTCCTTTGCGCCGCAGAAGCCTATGGACCGCGCCGCCCGGAGAACATCATCCAAGTGGCGCGGCAGAGGTTTCCTGCCGAAAAAGAGATCAAACCGGGTCAAAAATTAAGCATAGATTTCGCGGGAGGGACCTCCAGAATCATGGTGGTCACCGAAGTAACCGAAGCCGCCGTGACCCTGGACGGCAATCATTTTCTGGCGGGATTCAATCTGACCTTCGCGCTCAGGTTGGACTCGGTTCAATAGGCAGGCGGTTGCGGCAGGAATTAGGAGGAAAACCGATGCAGGACCAGATTAAGCCGGATCGCTACCTATCCTTTGCCGGCATAGAGGGAGACAAAAACTCGCAAGAGCTGATCGTGCTGTTGCGCCGGCATATCGACGCCCCGGAGAAGACCGACCGCTTCTGGGAGCAGTTCAAGGAAAAGCTTTCGCGGGTCGGCCAGCCCGACCGAAACGGCGGGCGCTGCCTCGACGAGTTGTCCCTGATCCATTCCTACATCAACAACATCAGAGAACTGTTCGAGCAGTACGACGATCTTCCTGCTCTGGCACTCTTGGAGCAGATAGAAACGGAAAGCTGCTGACTGGTGACAGGGAGTGGGGGAGTTCAGAAGGCAAACCGGTTCACCATCTTCGAGAGCTTGCCTACCTGGTCCTCGAGGCCTTTGGCCGCCAGCAGCGACTCTGCGGCACCGGAGGCATTCTTCTCGGTCACCTCAGTAATCTGTGCGGCCGTCTCGCTGATCTGCTGCAGCCCGACCGTCTGATCTTGGATGCTGGTCAGGATCTCGTCGGCGAAAACGGCGATGGCGCGGGCCCCCTGTACCGCGCCTTCCAGCTGCCGGTCTATCTCTTTGGAGAGCGTGACGCCGTCCCTGGAAAGCGATGCGGATGACTCGGTGAGCGATCCCGTGGTTCTGGCCGCGTCAGCCGACTTGACGGCAAGGTGGTGGATCTCGTCGGTCATCACCTTGAATTCGTCGCCGGCGCCCTCGACATGGGCAGCCTCGATGGCGGCGTTCACCCCGAGCAGATTCGAGAACCTGGCTATGTTCAAAAGGCCGGCAATCAGCGCCCCGAACTCCTCCTGATGCTCCTCGCCCAGCTTTTTCTCGAATTCCTTCATGGTATTGGCCGTTTGGGAGCATTGCCGGGAGAGCTTGCGGATCTCCTGCGCCACCACGCCGAAACCGCCGGCCGAAACCCTCATTCTGGCAGCCTTGGCGATGGTGCTGTTAGCCAAGGTTCCAGTTTCCCGCGCTATCCCGTCGATGTCGATCGCTATGGTCGCGGTGCTGTCGGCCGCGCCGCTGATCTCGTCCATCGAGACCAGCATCCTGTTCATCGATTCCTTCGCCAGGAGTATCGTCTCGGTGGCCTGTTTCGCGTTTGCGAGCGCCTCCTGCGATCGCAGGGCGCTGTCGGTGGAGGTTTCCGTAAGCTCCGCAATACTCACCGAGGTCTGGCTCAGCTCCCTGCTCTGGTGTTTCGCGCCGTCTGCAAATGACGCACTCACCTCTGAGATCTTGTGGCCGAGCTTGGCGACCAGCCCGACGCTCTCGGAGACCTGGGTGATCGCCTCGTGCAGCGCCCCGGCTGTGGCGTTCATCGCCTTCCGGATGGCGGCATGCTCACCGCGGTACTTCCCTTTCATCCTGCTCTTCAGATCGTAATGGGCCAGCTTGTCGAGGACCTCGCCCGCCTCGAGCATCGGCGCGATCACGGCGTCGAGCGTGCTGTTCATCCCGGCGATCAGCTCCTTCCAGATCCCCTCGTAATCCCAGTCGTTCCCCCGCGTCTTCAGCTTGCCCTCGCTGATGCTGTTGGTCAGGTGCACCGCCTCGCCGTGCATCCCGTACAGGATCGCCAGCAGGGTGTTGATGTTCTGCTTTATCTGGTGGTATTCGCCCTGGTATTCGTCGATCACGAATGGGGGGAGATTGCCGTGGGCGATCTGTTCCAAAGCATCGCCGGCAAGCCTCATGGGCGCCACCAGGGCGTCGATCATGCCGTTGAGGAGACGCACGGTCTCCGCGTCTTTGGGCGTCAACCCCTCCAGATCGCCGCGCACGCCCAGCTGACCTGAGATCATTGCGTCAGACAACTGCTTCACAATACGGTGCACACCCTTATCCATGAAGGCCTCCCTGTACCAGTCCTCGTACCGCGTCGACCGCACCATCGATCGCCTGCGAAACTTCCTTGGTCATGAAATCGCGCGTGCGGTTGAAACAACGCCCCTCGATACCGACCAGCGTCACCCGTTCGGGGATCTGCTCGGGACAAAGGATCCTGCCGATCTCGATGGTCTCCCGCAAACCCAGGCCATGGGCGGAGATCTCGGCGCCGCTTCGCGGCAGCTGATGCCACGGTATGACATGGACCGTTCCGGGAGCGGCGCCCAACTGGACCGCGTCGACCACGACCAGGTCCGTTTCCCCATCAAATAGCGGCAAGAGGTCGATGCCGCCGACACCGCAATATTCCAGCCGTGCGGCCAGGGGCGCCAGCCTGGCGTGGACCTCGAAGCCGGCCGCATCGTCGGCGATCAGCTCGTTGCCGATGCAAACGACTATTGTACGGCGGTCAGAAACTGGCATTCTTCCCCCACCGAAACGATCTGCGACTTCACCGGCCGGCAGAGGAGGCCGTTGGCTATGCCGTCGAAATAGGAGTGGAACAGGCGGCACAGGGCCGCTCCGGTTTCGATGTTGCGCAGAGCGCACATCTCCCTCAGGATGCATCTCTTGAACAGGAGCCTGTCTTCATCCAGGGTGAACTCGAACCCCGCCTGCATCTGCCGGCTCAGGGCGCCGATCACGTCCTGCAGCGTCGGGTCGGACAGCTCCAGGGGGAGCTTTCGCGCGGTATCCCTCCCGGCGATCCTCCCCACCGGCGCCGTGTTCCCCCCCATGATGTTGTCGATGGTGCTAGCGAAAGCATCGAGCAGGAAGGCAACCTCGACGTACGCCTTCTGGTAGTCTTCCGGCGTAAGCTCCAGGACGTAGTTCTGGTCGCTGCTGTTCATAGGAATTTCCCCATTTTTTTGCAGAATTCCTCGTCCCGGTAGAAATTCTTGACGAGATGAAAGTCCCGGTGCGAAATGGCACCCGACGGGCAGATGTAGGCGCAGGAAAGGCAGGCGATGCAATCCTCGCTGTGCGCGACGGTGCAGAGCCGCTTCTCGGCGTCGAGTGCAAACACCTTGGTCGGGCAGATGTCGATGCACAATTCACAGCCACGGCACGACTGCTCGTGGACGGTTATCTCCAGTGACATGGCGCTACCTCCGAACGGTTTTGACACGGTCTCCGCCGCGGCTGATCGCTATCTCCATCGGCATGCGCCCGATGGCATGGGTGGCGCACGACAGGCAGGGATCGTAGCAGCGGATGCTGAATTCCACCGCGTTCAAAAGGGCCCTGTCGTCGGGGCGGTCGATGACGTGGGATTGGGCGGACTGTTCGATGGAACGGTTGATGATGGCGTAGTTTTGCTGCGTCGCCACTATCAGGTTCGCGGCGCGCACGATCCCCCGTTCGTCGATCTGGTAGTCGTGAATCAGGGTGCCGCGCGGGGCTTCGACATGGCCGACTCCCCTCCCCCCCTTGAAGCTGACCGGGACCCGGGTCTCCCCCCAGATCGCCTTGTCGTTGATGATCTCCCCGGCGCGCTCGATGGCCCAGATCGTCTCCACCAGCTTGGCATAGGTCTGAAACACCGTGGTGTGACAGGGCCAGCCCCCCAGGCGGGCGAACTCGGCGTACTCCGCGTCCGCAAGCTCGGTGCCGAAGCGGCGCATGGCGTTCATCCTGGCCATCGGGCCGACACGGTATTCGTGCAGGCCGCCATCCAGGTTGATGTGCACCTTTTTCATGTAGGACCAGTCGACCACCGATTCCAGCAGGTACTTGTCGTACTCTTCCGTTGCGAACTCCAGCCGGGTCGCCCCGGTTTCGTCGATCAGCCGCAGTTTCCCCTGGATCAGGGAAACCCGGTCCTCCATGACGGTGCCAAGACCCCAGGACGGGACCACCCAATCGCTGGCCATGGCGGGGTGCTGCTCAAGGGCTTTCAGCAGCAGCCCCTTGACGGCCGGCACCACCGCCGGCAACAGGCCCCGCGCCTCGTCGATCCATTCCTGGATCGCCTTCTTCTTGTCCTGATCCAGGGTAAAGGCGATGCCGCCGGCAACCGAGGTGACCGGGTGCGTCCCCCTGCCACCGACCATCTCGTTGATCTTCTGCCCGATGGTCCGCAGGCGCAAAGCGATCCTGGCGAGCTCGGGGTTCGCCTGGACTATGCCGACGATGTTCCTTACCCCGGGGTCGGCGTCGAGACCGAGCACCAGGTCGGGCCCCTGCAGCACGAAGATGGAAAGGCTGTGGGAGTGGATGATGTGCCCAAGGTACATCAGTTCCCGCAGCAGCAGGGCGGCCGGCGGCGCGCTGACACCTGCCGCGAAGTCGAGCGCGTTGCTGGCGGCCAGGTGGTGCGCGGTGGGGCAGACCCCGCAGATGCGTGCCGTTATATGCGGCATGCGGTCCGCCTCCATGCCGATCAGGATCTTTTCGAAACCCCGCAGCTCGTTCACCACCAGTCCGGCATTTTCCAGCCGGCCCGATTCGTCCAGGTTGATGAAGACCTTGGCGTGCCCCTCGATCCGGGTCACCGGATCTATTTTGACCGTGGTCTTCATAGCGCCCCCCCGGCTTCGTAATCCGCCTGTTCGTCCTCGATCCACTTCTTGATGTGGAAAGTCGGTTTGTCGCCGATCATCGCCGTCGCCATGGTGTAGGAGTAGTGCGACTTGGCGGATCGCTCCAGGGAGGCGACGATCGCGTCATGATCGATCCTGGTGAGCCGTGACATCCGCTCGGCGATTTCGGTCCTGATATCCCGGTTCGGCTCGGTCAGTATCTGCATGGTGGCGCCGGCGCAGCCGGTGCAGGGGACCCCGTTGGTCGGACAGGGGGCAAGGCAGCGGTCGATGGTCACCGAGCCGAGACAGATGTAGCCCTGGCTCAGGAAGCACTGCTCGGCATCGGGAATGCCGTCGCAGTTCGACCTGATGGCAGCGACCTCGGTCTTTGCCATCAGGCGCTTGCACTTGGCGCAGACCGAGCGGCGGCTCACCTCCGGCTGACGCCCTTCCACCAGGGCCGAGAGCGCCTCGAACACGAAGGCCGGATGCGGCGGGCAGCCCGGAAGATACAGGTCGACCTCGATCACCGTGTCGAGCGGCGCGACGACGGACTCAAGCGGCGAGACCTCGCGACCGGGCGGGGGGGACGGGGTGGTGGTCTTGTTGTCGAGGTAGACGGCCGCGGCTATCTCTGCCGGGGTGTGGATGTTGCCGGCGCCCGCCGGCCCGCCGAACACCGCGCAGGAGCCCCAGGCGATGACGATGTCGCACGACTTCCGCATCTCGATGGCGGCGTGGCGATCATGCTCGTTGCGAATGGCGCCGGAGACGAGGCCGACCGTGGCGTGGGGATAGTCCTTGATGTCGGTCAGCACCGGGCAGCGCTGGATTTTTACCGATTGGAGGACGCTGAGGATCTTTTCGTGCAGGTCGACAATGGCAATGTGGCATCCGGAACAGTCACTGAGCCATTCCGTGTTGACGGTAACCTCACCCATGCATCCCTCCCGACTGCCAGTTTGGGACTACCAGCTCTATAGCTCTGGGACCCCATTTCAATTGCACCGCCTGAAGCCGGTGCAGAAAAAGCGGCATAAAACGCCGCCGCTATGAATTTCGGACCACCAGTTTCTTGTAACAGGCGTTCTCTCCGGCGTGGATGATCTCGAGCGAGGATTCCCGCCCCATGATGTTCTGCAGGGCGCCGGCAAAAAAGCCGTACATCATGTTGCAAAGCGACCCCTTCTGGGCATGCCCGAAGCGAAACAGAGACTGCCGGATCATGCAGTCCCTGAAGACCAGCATCACCTGGGTCCCGTCCGCTCCCTCCTGGACGATTGCCTCCTGATCGTGCGTCTTGAACGGCTCGAACAGCCAGAGGTAATCGTTTTTCTGGAGCACGTCCCGGGTACAGGCGAGCGCCTGTTCGATATCGCTGGTGCGAGGAACGCCCAGGGACAGCTTCTTCCCCAGGTTGACGCCGGCAAGATAGGAGATGCTGTTGGCCGATGCTCCGATTGCCTGTTCTGTCCCGGATGCGACTGCTCCCAGAAAGACCATGGCGTCTTGTAAGGCGAGCCTCTTACTGCTGCTTGTCTCCATGATGGCGCTCCTATGCAAGATGTTCCAGATTCATGACAATCACCAGCCTCTTGTCCAGCGAGAGGATCCCTTCTATCCACGGCTGGCCGGCCGCGTCGAGAGGCGGCAGGATTTCGCTCCGTTTGATGCGGATGACGTCCGACACCTCGTCGATCAGGAACCCTGTCATCTGGCCGGAGAAATCCATCACCGCTATGCAACTGAAGATTCCGGTGGCAACTTCCTGCATGCCGAACTGCTTCCTTAAAGAGATGATCGGCACGATGTTGCCCCTGAGATCTATCACCCCTTCCACATGGCTGGCGGAGTTCGCGACCTTGGTAATGTCCGTCAGATCGATGATCTCCCGGACGTCCATGACATCGACGGCATATTCCTCACGTCCCAACAAGAACGTCACCATCTGGATATCGGCATGTGACCCGGTTGATGCCAATGTCTCTCTCCTGGCCGTCATGAGACCCGCCTATAAAAGAAATAAGAGCAGCCGTCCCAAAAGACCTGCCGAGTGCCCCTCAAAGTCAGGCACATTTCCGAAGGTGGGACATATATAGAGGTATCGGGGGCAAACCATTTTTTTCCATGGGGGAATAGCGACAGGGATGTGCGCGATCTCCCATGCCTACAACTACCAGGGCTGGTAGTCATTTTCCTGAGGCGCATTCACTGTCTTTAATTTCCCTCAACTGGCGTCCCCTCTGGATCAGGTTGTTCAGGTCAGGCTTCCAAATCAGGTGGCACTGATCGGTTCTTTATCTCTTGTTCCATAACCTCCTCCCGGGTTGAGACTTTCTTGGCATTGCCGGCAAAATATTGTTATAATTTTTAAGATAGAGCCACATGCAACATTGGCCAAGCCTAATCCGCTTGCAACTTAACCTACGACCACTGCTTCAGTCAGGGAGAAAGAAGTATGTCGGAACCTTTAGAACTAAGAAAATTTCTCGCCCCTGAGTTTATCTTCGGTATTGGAGCACGACAGTTGGCGGGACGCTATGCCAAGAACCTGGGCGGCCGCAAAATCCTGGTGGTCTCGGACCCCGGGGTCGTCAAGGCCGGATGGACGAAGGACGTAACGGACAGCCTGGAGGCGGCAGGGCTCCCCTTTGTCCTCTTCACCGGCGTCACCCCCAATCCCAAGGCTGAAGAGGTCATGGCAGGGGTCGCCGTGTATCGGGCTGAGCACTGCGACGCCCTGGTCGCCGTCGGTGGCGGCAGCCCCATCGATTGCGCCAAGGGGATTGGCATAGTCAGCTCCAACCACAAGCACATCCTCGAATTCGAGGGGGTAGACATGGTGAAATCGCCTATGCCGCCCCTGATCTGCATCCCGACCACGGGTGGAACCTCTGCCGACGTCTCGCAGTTCGCCATCATCAGCAACCCCCTGGAGAGGATAAAGATCGCCATCATCAGCAAGTCCGTCGTTCCCGATCTTTCCCTGATCGACCCGATCACCCTGACCAGCATGGACCCGTACCTCACGGCCTGCACCGGCCTCGACGCCATGACCCACGCCATCGAGGCCTACGTCTCGACGGCGCGCTCCTCGATGACGGACCTGCATGCGCTCGAGGCGCTGCGCCTCCTGTCGGCAAGCCTGATTCCCAGCATCCGCAACCTGGACGACCTGGAACGGCGCACCAATGTGATGCAGGGAAGCCTCCAGGCGGGGCTCGCCTTTTCCAACGCGATCCTGGGCGCCAACCATGCCATGGCGCACAGCCTGGGCGGTGCGCTCGACCTGGCCCACGGGGAGTGCAACGCCATATTGCTGGATCACGTCATCGAATTCAATTACTCCTCTGCCCCTGACCGGTTCGAGCAGATAGCAGAGGCTATGGGACTCAACCTGCGGGGCTTGCGCAGCGCCGAGAAAAAGAAGGCCCTGCTGCAGCATGTACGGGATCTCAAGAAGAAGGCGGGTGTGGCCCGGACGCTGGCACAAGTTGGGGTGGGGCGAAACGATGTCGCCCTCTACAGCAAACACGCGCTGAAAGACCCCTGCATGGCGACCAACCCACGGCGGGCCTCCAAGAGGGACATCGAGGTCGTCTATGAAGAGTCGCTCTGACGCTGCCGACGCCCTGGCCGCCTTGCAGAAGCAACTGGCGGGCCTCGGGGAGTCCTCGGTCCGGAAGACCTACTATCCGGAACTGCAGGAGCGCCTGGAGGAACTGGAGCGTTTCAAGGCGTTCCTCGACAACAGCAACGACGCCATCTTTCTGGTCGAGGTCTCGACGGGACACATAGTGGATGTCAACGACTCGGCGAGCCGCCAGATGGGGTGGAGTCGCGAGGAACTGCTCCGCTGCTCCCTCTTCGACGTCTCCGATCTGCGGGAAAACCCGGCTGCGGAGGCGCTGATCAGCTCCCCCCGGGAACAGGGGAACGAGCGGACGCTGAGCGTTACCGACCTGCACAAAAAGGACGGGGGACGCTTCTGCGCCGAGTTGACCCTGAACCGCATGCAGTTCCGTGACCGCGCCTACGTCCTCGCCGTGGCCCGCGACATCTCCCAACGCCGGGCGATGGAGGAGGCGTTGCGTGAGAGCGAGGAGTTCCTCAAGAACATCGTCGAAAACATCCCTGCGATAGTGTTTGCCAAGGAAGCGGCGGATCTCCGCTTCGTCGCCATCAACAAGGCCGGCGAAGAGGTGCTCGGCTACTCCAGGGGAGAACTCCTCGGTAAAAGCGACTACGACCTGTTCCCGGAGCAGCAGGCCGAGTTCTTCACCCTCAAGGACCGGCAGACCCTGGAGCGGAGGGAACTGGTCGAGATCCCCGAGGAGGTGGTCCAGACCAAGTCCGGCGACCGCATCCTGCGCACCAAGAAGATCCCGCTCTTCGACAACCAGGGGAAGGCGCGCTATCTGCTCGGCATCTCCGAGGACATAACCGAACGGAAGCAGCTGGAGGAAAAGCTGCTGCAGTCCCAGAAGATGGAGGCCATCGGACAGCTTGCCGGAGGGGTCGCCCACGATTTCAACAACATCCTCATGGTGATCCTGGGGTACGGCAGCATGCTGAAGAACGAACTGCTGGATGCCCCGCAAAGGGAAAAGGTGGAGCATATCCTTGATGCTGCGGACAAGGCGGCCCAGCTCACCTCCGGCCTTCTCGCATTCAGCCGGAAGCAGGTCCTGAAACCGCGGACGGTGAACCTGAACGACGTCATCCTGCATGTGGAGAAGTTTCTTTCCCGCATCATCGGCGAAGACGTCCAGCTCAAGTCCATCCTGTGCGATGGCTACCTCTTTGCGAACATCGACAGCGGCCAGATCGAGCAGGTCCTGGTCAACCTTGCCACCAATGCCCGCGACGCCATGCCCAAAGGCGGCTTGCTCACCATCGAGACCAGCTCTCAGCACATCGACGAGCTCTTCGTGCAGGCGAACGCCTTCGGCGAACCGGGTCCTTACGCCGTGATATCGGTATCGGACACCGGCACCGGGATGGATGAGCAGACCAGAAGGAAGATCTTCGAGCCCTTCTTCACCACCAAGGAGTTGGGGAAGGGGACCGGCCTTGGCATGTCCATCGTCTACGGCATCATCAAGCAGCACAACGGATTCATCAACGTCTATAGCGAACCGCAACTCGGAACCACCTTCAGGATCTACCTGCCGCTTAGTGCCACCACGGCCGTGGCTGATGACGAGGGCCGAACTGCGGCTCCGCCTCCAGGTGGAGCGGAAACGATCCTGGTGGTCGAGGACGAGCCCGCCCTGCGCCTGCTACTGGAGAAAATCCTTACCAGTTTCGGCTACCGGGTGATCCTTGCGGAGAACGGACGGGATGCCGCGGATAAATTTGTCGCGGGCCGGGGAGAGATCCGACTGGTTCTGATGGACCTGATCATGCCCGGGATGAGCGGCAGGGATGCCTGCAGCGCCATTCGGGAAGTCGACCCCGAAGCGAAGGTGCTCTATATGAGCGGTTATACCATGGACATCATCAAGGCCCGTGACGTGATCGAGGAGGGCGCGGAACTCCTCATGAAGCCGGTCCGCCCCCTTGAGCTTTTGAGAAAGGTGCGGGAGATGCTCGACCAACGTTAACAGTTCTAGGCCCGCCGCTTCAGTGACTGCCACCAACAAGAATGCGGGCTCGACTCTCCGCTATCTTCCGAGCAGCACCAACGAAAAAAGGCCAGACATCCCACAAAGGGAGCCGGCCTTTTTTCATCGGACCTGCACTTCAATCTCAGACCTGCACTTCCGTCCTGTTGTTCAGAAAATCAACGAACTCCTTGTCCCTGGTCTTGATGTGATGGCTGAGCCAGCGGATGAGCTTCCCCTTGGCGACAACGGTGAGTTCTCTGGTTGGCCCGCTGCTCTCCAGGGTGTTTTTCAATTCCGCCAAGTCTGCGAGAAACGCGGCATGCTGCTCCTGCTGATCTTCCAGTCCGGCGTACTTATTCATCCTCTGCAGGGCTTCCTCGTAACTGAAATGCTTCCTTGCGTAACGGTCCAGCGCATCGAGCAGCGCGATAACCTCTTTGGTCCCGCCATCCTCGTCGCACTTCCGGAAGAAGTCGTTTATACAATCAAAGATGCCTTCATGGTGCTCATCCAGCGCAGGGATGTTCGTTGCCAGTTCCGGTCCCCATTTAAAACGCATGTTCACCTCCTGCAGCCTGACAGTTTTCAGACTGTGATCTTTTTTAAGCCAGTCCGATACAGTGATACCGCCCTGGAATCCTATTCGGAACAAGCTCAAAAAAGTTGAGGTGATTTAGATTAGCGCTTATTTACCTTGCAGGCATTTGTGGTAAAAAGGATAGGTCGCATTTACCTACCGCCGCCGCAAACATGGCGGCTACAGATTTCGCTGCTTGGCAGCATCCGGACCCGATCGGCAGAGTTGCAGACGGCGGTCGCTCGGGCGCTCACTTTTGATCTGGGGGTACTTCATGAAGAGACTCATGGCGTCACTACTCTCGTTGTCAATCCTGATCCTCGCGCCTTCCTTACCGGCACGGGCCGACTCCACAACCGAGGTGAACACCCTAGACTCGGTAAACAACGAGGCGCGCACTGAGAACAACGCAGCTGGAGCGGCACTGCTCAATAGCACACGGGGGATTTCCCGCGTTGCCGCCCTCGCTCAACTGGTGGCAACCGCACAGGCCGGTATCGTCAAACTCGCATCCGTACCGGTCACCAGCAAGGAAGCGCGAGAGTACCAGGAAATACAGATCCAGGTGCTTGTGGCTCTCGTTGGACACGATGTTTGCGGTTTGATTCCGAGGGATTATCCGACCATCGGCGGGGTCATATTGATGCTGGAGTGCCTTGGGCCGGTGAACGCAATTGTCATCACGGGAGCAAACCGGACCCAGGAGCTGTCCGGTCCGTTGCGGGGCTTCTCCGGCCCGCCACTCACCCCCTTGACCGAGCAGGAGATCGCCGAAGGCGCCAAGATCGCTGCCGGCTACGCGAACACGAGCAACTTGCTTCAGACCTTGGCCGCTGGCACCAGTGTTACCGAGAGCCTCGCCGTCCCATTCACAACCTTCAACAGGTTGAAGAGCACCGACACCCTGTTCCGGAACCTGAGTAACCTGCCCGATGATTACAGGCAACTTGTCTCTATCGCTGGTGACGCACAGCTGGCCAACACAAGAATAGCAACCGATCTGCTCTCCCCCTACTTTGGCACCATCAACGGGTCAGGGTTGAAGGTGGCCGATACCCACCAGCTCGCCCAGCCCACCCCCGGTTCTACTGACGGGCTTTATCTGCAGGTGGCCAAGGCCGTAGACAAGCAATTTATCGGAGCGGGACGGGCGTTGCTGAATGCAGAGCAACTCTCCGTGCGCGCGACGGAGTTTCGAAACAGCATTCAGCAGCTGGCGGACGGGGTGCTCGGTCCGGGCTACGACGCGTTGCAGGCGTCGGGCGATATCACGGCCAAGGGCAATGCCGTCGCGAAGACCGTGCAGACCGCCCAACTCACCGCCTACTCGGAAGCTCTGTTCGCAAGTGCCCTGATGCATCATCTTGGGACGAGCCGGGGTCTCGAGGCTTATCAGCAGGTAGCCCCGACGGCAACGGCTCCGAGGCCAGCGGCTACAGCACTGACATCAATGCAGGCGGCCGCGGCACTGGCTGCCACCGGTCCGCCCACCCCCGCCCGTCAGGCGCTTGAAGTGCCGCTGCTGAAGGCGGGAGCGCCGCTGACGGTAACGGTCGATGAGGACCTCTTCTTCATCCAGATCGGGACCCAGCACCAGCTCCGCGTCGTTGAAGCCGCCAGCGGGACGCCGGTCACCGATGCCGTTTTCATGCCGATCTCGGCCGCTCCTGGCTTCACCGTCTCCCTGGACGGAACCATCGGTGCCACCGGTACCGACAGCCCGTTTGCCAACGTACCATCGGTGGCGTGGGTCATGGTGATGCGCGAGGCAGATTGGGGCGTCGCACAGGTGGCTATCACCGATCCCGACCCGGACGGGGACCTCCTCGGCTCGACCTGGGAGATCCAGCAAGGGCTGGAT